>OKRS01000018.1_pt1 | contig 112456 bp, 94 predicted proteins | sample 1601191 | NCBI WGS metagenome assembly OKRS01 (sample SAMEA3541509, study PRJEB24748) | human gut metagenome | biome: human gut; feature: human-associated habitat; material: faeces | place: China | collected 2012
CGGGCGGCGGACCCCGCAGAGCGCAAGCCCTGCGGGGTCCGTGTGCTGCGGAGGGGCAGAGTGCGAAAATTCTCAAAAATAATGGGTAAAACTTCAAATTCTTATATACTTGCTATGAAATGCGGTGCATAGTATAATGAATCGTTAAGAACAGCCGCAGTTCGGCGGCGTTGATACGGAATAACTGATGATTAAAATAAATGACGTTAAATATTCATACGAGAACTCCGAAACGGAGGCTCTCCGCGGGGTCAGCATAAGCATTGCGGACGGTGAGTTTGTTGCGATTGTCGGGCATAACGGCAGCGGTAAATCCACCCTTGCAAAAATGCTCAATGCATTGCAGCTGCCGTCGTCCGGCAGCGTGACTGTGTTCGGAATGGACACGGCGGATGAGTCAAAAACGCTTGATATACGCAAAAAAGTCGGTATGGTTTTTCAAAATCCCGATAATCAGATTGTGACGACAGTGGTTGAGGAGGACGTCGGATTCGGCCCGGAAAATCTTGGCGTACCCACGGAAGAAATCCTCCGCCGCGTTCACGATGCACTTGAGGCTGTGGACATGCTTGATTACGCAAAATCCGCGCCGCATATGCTTTCGGGCGGGCAGAAACAGCGCATTGCAATTGCGGGAATGCTTGCAATTGAGCCACAGGTACTCGTTCTTGATGAAGCAACGGCGATGCTTGACCCGCTCGGACGGAAGGATGTCCTTCGAATTGTTAAAGACTTAAACCGCAAAAAGGGTATTACGGTGATTATGATAACACAATACATGGAGGAGACCGTGATTGCGGACCGCGTGATTGTGATGAATGAAGGCCTTGTTGCGTTTGAGGGCACACCTGCGGAGGTGTTCAGGCGCGGTACGGAATTGCGAAAAATAAATCTGGACGTTCCGCCGATGGTTGAACTGCGCGATGACCTTGCGGCACGCGGCATCATTGAGCCCTGCAATGCAATGACCGTTGAGGAGATGGCAAACGAATTATGCCCATTATTATTGAAAATCTGACCCATACATATATGCCCGGCAGCGTAACTCAGTTCACCGCGCTGTACGATATTAACCTTACCGTTGAAGACGGCGAGTTTTTCGGCATCATCGGGCACACCGGCAGCGGCAAATCAACGCTTATTCAGCAGCTGAACGGTCTGATTCAGCCCACAAGCGGAAGAGTTATTGTTGACGGCTTTGACATGAACGAAAAAAAACAGCGAGCCGCAGGAAGAAAACTTGTCGGCATGGTTTTTCAGTATCCGGACTATCAGCTTTTTGACAGCACGGTTTATGATGATATTTGCTTCGGCTTAAAAAACTTAAAACTTCCGGAAGAGGAAATACGTACTCGTGCATATGAGGCAATGGAGCTTGTGGGGCTTGATACAAAGCAGGATGCGGAAAAATCGCCCTTTGAGCTTTCGGGCGGGAAAAAACGCCGTGCCGCACTGGCGGGCATTATTGCGATGCGCCCAAAATACTTGGTTATGGATGAACCTATGGCGGGGCTTGATCCCAGCGGCCGCAGGGAAGTTATGAAAACTATCGAGGGTTTGCGCGCAGAATTGGGCTGCTCCGTGATAATGGTCAGTCACTCAATGGAGGATGTTGCCCGCTCCGCTGAGCGCATTGCGGTGTTGAATAACGGCAAAATATACGCAGTCGGCACGCCGACGGAGATTTTCTCCCGCACAGCGGAGCTTGCTTCAATCGGCCTTGACACGCCGGCAACCGCGCAGCTTGTTGAAAAACTCCGCGGTATGGGCTGTAAAATTCCGGATGGACTGTACACAAACGAAAAGTTCGAAAAGTGGCTGAAAGAGGTATTGCATAATGCTTAAAGATATTACTTTGGGGCAATACATTCCCGGCAATTCCGTCGTTCACAGGCTTGATCCGCGAACAAAGATTTTGCTGATGATTGCATATATCGTTGCGGTGTTTATCGTTAAACGAATTGAAATGTTTATACCTGTGATCCTGTTCACGGTGCTTATAACGGTGCTTGCAAAAGTTCCTGCGAACTATATGCTGAAAGCTCTTAAGCCCATGCGGCTGCTGCTGCCGCTGATGTTTGTTATGAACCTGTTTCTTGTCAAAACAGGGAAGACGATTGTTGATTGGTGGATCATTCGTATATATGCGGACGGTCTGACAAATGCTGTTTTTGTCGTTCTGCGCCTTGCAACGCTTGTTTGCGGCACGAGTCTTCTGACGCTTACAACAACGCCCATCGCACTTACGGACGGGCTTGAAAAACTGCTTTCACCGCTCAAAATTATCAAGTTTCCCGCACATGAACTTGCAATGATGATGACGGTTGCGCTGCGCTTTATTCCGACGCTTATTGAGGAGGCGGATAAAATCACAAAGGCGCAGCTTGCACGCGGCGCAGATTTTGAAAGCGGCAATGTTTTTAAACGTGCAAAGTCAATGCTGCCGATTTTGATACCGCTGTTTGTCAACTCATTTCGCCGTGCCGATGAACTTGCAATGGCAATGGAAAGCCGTTGTTATCACGGCGGCGAAGGGCGGACGCGGATGCGCGTGCTCAAATTTCATATGGGAGATCTTGCTGCGGTCATTATCTTTGCGGCATTTATCGCAGCCGTTGCGCTTGCACAAAGGTTTTTGCCCGCTGTAAAATTCTTCTGATTTAACTGATTTTTAATTGATTGGAGATATTGCGGGAATGACGAATATTTTTAACAAAAGTCCCGGAAATGTACCGGACGGTCACCAAAAAATCGAACCGAAAACGGCGCGGACGCTGCTTGTTATTGCTGCCGCACTGCTTATCATTGCACTTGCCTGGCGGTTTTTTCTCGAAAAAAACAGTTTTTCGGGCGGCATTGTGCGCAGCCTTGCCCAACACGGCTGCAATATCGAGGCGGATGAGCTTTATAAACACAATTTCGCCAAAAACACCTCAATTCGCGCACTTGTCGGTGACACGGATATGACCCGCGCTGCGGATGTTTCCCGCGAATGCGGATTTGATGCCGACATTGACAAAACAGGGGATGTTTACGTTCTGCTTGCCAATCTTGGTGATGAACAGGTGCTGACGGTTTATGTTGTTGATGAAACGATTCAGCTTGCCTTCATTCAAATTCCGAATTCGGACTCCGTGCTTCCGATTTCGGCTTGCGGCGATGCAGAGCCGACATCGGCCGCTGATTGAACCGTGTGAAATATATTGAACCGAAATCGAAAAAAAGTGTTGACATCGGCTGAAAACTGCGTATAATATTAATGTTCAAGCAGAAGCCGCCCGCTTCTCACTTGCCGCAGGTATTTATGCAGGCAGAGTAATGGCAACAAATACATTTTATTTGTGCGTGCGCGGTGCTTAGGCAGCGCGTTTTTTGTTTGAATAATTCTTTCAAGGTGGTGAAACCCATAGCAACTCAGGAATTGTTGATCAATGAGGAGATCCGTGACAAAGAGGTTCGACTCATCGACGAAAAAGGCGAACAGCTTGGTATTGTCAAGATTGAACATGCGTTGAGAATCGCAGACGAAAAGGAACTCGATCTTGTTAAGATAGTTCCCAACGCAAACCCGCCCGTCTGCAAAATCATGGATTACGGCAAGGCTCGTTTTGAGCAGATCAAGCGCGAAAAGGAACAGCGCAGAAATCAAACCGTTGTCGAAACAAAGGAGATCCGTCTCTCTTCAACTATCGATACGCACGACATGGAGGTCAAGGCCAAGGCGTGTGTCAAGTTCCTGAAGAGCGGAAATAAGGTCAAGGCTTCCATCCGCTTCCGCGGCAGACAGATAAGCCACGGCAGCGTCGGTCTCGATGTTATGAACGCATTCTATGAGATGGTTCGGGATTATGCCGTGATAGAACGCCCGGCAAAGCAGGAAGGGCGCAACATGGCAATGATTTTGGCTCCCAAACCCGCAGCAAAGAACTGATTATTTTTTAGGAGGAATTCCCATGCCGAAAATTAAGACCCATAGGGGCGCCGCAAAGCGTTTCAGCTTCACCAAGAGCGGCAAAATCAAAAGGGGCAAGGCTTATAAGAGCCATATCCTTACCAAGAAAACTACGAAGCGCACCCGCAACCTTCGCAAGATCGGCTACATCGCTGAGGAAGAAGTTTCCAAGATTAGCAAGCTGATCCCCTACAAGAGATAAGGAGGATTATTCACAATGGCAAGGATTAAAAGAGCAGTAAACGCAGTTAAAAAGCGTCGTAAAGTTTTTAAACTCTCCAAGGGCTACTACGGAGCAAAGAGCAAACTCTATCGTGCGGCAAGCCAGCAGGTCATGAAGTCCATGGCTTATGCCTATGTCGGCCGTAAGCTCAAAAAGAGGGAGTACCGCAAGCTTTGGATCGCTCGTATCAATGCGGGCGCAAGGATCTGCGGAACCAACTATTCCAACCTCATCCACGGCCTCAAGGTTGCCGGTGTTGATGTGAACCGCAAGGTTCTCGCCGACCTCGCAATCAGCGACATGAACGCATTCAACCAGCTCGTTCAGGTTGCAAACAAGGCTCTGAATGCATAAGTTTATCCGTTTGGCGGCATAAACATTATTCATGAAACGAATATCGTGCGCGGCTCGCAAGGGCCGCGCATTTTCGTTTTGACCTCAGAATACGAAGATTCAGCTCCGATTTGCTGTCTTGCAGCAGAAAGCAGCATCAGCTCAGACAGCTCTTGACGGAAATCAGGGAGTTCCCGAAAGAGGGAAGCGGCTGACACGTTTAGATTTGCATAATAAGAACCGCGTATAAGAACCGCATAACGGAAAGAACACCGGAGATTTTTTATAAAACGAACCCGGGCAGCATTTATTCGGAGCTGACCGGGTTATTTTTGTGCATTAAAACGCGGATTCGGGTTTGTTCGGTGCGCCTTTAACGCGGGTTAATAATCTGCATGTGTTCGAACTCAAATTCCGAGAGCCGTCCGCAGAATGATCTGAGCGTCCACAACGTTAACGCACATATCCTCATTGATATCGGCCGCAACAAGCTGCACTTCGCTCGGCGTGACAAGCTCCATTGCAATTCGGAGAGTCAGGAGAGCATCGGTGATTGTGACACTTCCGTCCGCATCAACGTCGCCCGCGGTGATTGCAATGCTGTACTGCGCAACAACGATGGTTTCTTCGGTAATGCAGGAGGTATCCGCACTCCAACCGATAAAGTTGTAGTACTCACGCACGGGTTCTTCGGGAAGTTCCGCTGCCTGTCCGTAGGCAACGAGCTGACGTGAAATCGTGCTTCCGTCCCAATCAACAAATACGACAAGGTAACGGTTGATTTCATACTGAGCGGTTGCCGTAACATCGGATGTGATGTTGGTAAGACTTGCATCCCAACCGATGAAGGTGTAGCCCGTTCTCACGGGAGAGGGTATCTGCGCTGCGCTTTCGCCGTGAAGAACGGTTTCACTGCTGAGTTCTGTTCCGTCCCAATCAAGGAAAGTGACGGTGTAGGAATTGCGGGCATATTGCGCCGCAACGGTCATGCTGCAGGATACGCTTTCGAAATCATTATCCCAACCCGTGAAAGTATAGCCTTCGTGCGCGGGGGCTTCGGGAGCAGCGGCGGCGTTTCCGTATTCAACAACCTGCTCGGAGAGCGTGCTGCCGGTAAGCCCGTCAATGAATGTTACGAGATAACTGTTGACGGAATATTCGGCGGTAACGGTGATATCGTCGGTGATGAATTCGCCGTTGTCATCATATCGAACGAAGGTGTAGCCGTCGTGAATCGGTGCTTCGGGAAGAACGGCGTTCTCGCATTCGTTTACGCTTGCGGTGCTTATGATGTCTCCGGTGAGTCCGTCAACAAATGTGACGGTGTAGGTGTTGACATCCTCATTAACAGTGTGTTTGAAGAGCCTTACGGGGGTGTAGGCACTGTCCGTACGTTCGAAAATATCGAAGCCTGCACTGAAGCCGGAAGCCGATACGCCGAACGAGAGGTAATTGTAGCCGTTGGCACCTGCATCGTTATGGCTGAGTCCGCCGTTGTTGTCCCAATTCCAAACCACATCGGTTTCGGTGCGAAGGCCGAGCCATGCATAACCCTGTGAGTAAATTGTGGACAGCAGCCTGCCGCTTGCAATATGGGTGACTGTCTGCGCATCTTCTGCGGAGAAGCTCCATTCGAAATTCGCAAGTCCGTCGTTCACGATAACAGCATTGCCGTTAACGGAGCTGACTTGCACCTGCTGACCGTTCAGACCGACTTCGCCGCCGATATGCGCCTGACTGCTCATGATATAGGTGCTGCCGTTGTAATCTGCGGCAATGAGGTAGGCTTCGCCGGGAACAATGGTATCCGTTTCGACATATGTCTTGCCGACAGGGATATTCCTGCGGTATTTTGCGGTGAATGTGATATCTTCTGAAACTTTATGGCCGCTCACAACCTTGTCAAAGCCCCAGAACAGGTGATCGCTGTCGGGTGTGATTTCGGGAATGTCGGCATCGGTAAGCACGGTTCCCTTTTCAAGCACAAGCCTTGCGGGACCGTTTACCGTGCCGTATTCACCTGCATCGAACATTACGATTGCATAATTTTCATCATCCGATTCAACAACGGCGATTTGAACGGAATCGGAGATGTTGAAGCTGTTCGTTGCCGTAACGGTTGCGGTGCCGGGGGCATTTGCGGTGATAACGGCATGATTGTCATCGCTCTCAACGATGCTGACAATATCGGAATCGGAGCTTGTCCATGTAAGCGGGCAAATAATCTCAGTGTCCGTATAGGAAGTATCGAATGCATAGAGCTGATTGATTGTCAGGCTGTCGCCGACAACAAGGGTTGCATCTTCCCTGTCCAGCTCAACCATATCCTCTTTGTTGTCCATGCTGACGTAAACATAGTTATAGTTGCCTGCATAGTCCATTGTTCTTGAAACGAAATCGGTTGCCGCATTGGAGAACCCGAGAGTCACGTTAGCTGTGCGTCCCGCGGGTTCATATCCGCCGTAGGTCACCTTATACTTGGCATATGCGCCGGTGTTAAGGTTGGCAAAGATTTCGGTGTAGTCAACGAAACGATTTTCGTTTATCTGATTCTGAACATAGTACTTTGCGCCGGAAACATAGAGCTTGACGGCGGTGATGGGGGCTTCCGTGTCGCATGTTACGGGGAATTCCCAACTGTCAATGCGCGTGTTGTCCTCAATGTCCGCAACAGCCTCAATGCGTACGATAACGGTTTGATTGTTTGCAAGCGTTGACCAGTCAAAATCAAGTTCATGACCGGAATACATACCCGCGCTTATGATATCGTCATGAATTGAATTGTAGTAGGTTTTGGGAACATAGCCCATATCCTTGCGATAGAGTTCCTCACCGGTTTCGCGGTCGGTGATGATATAGCGATATTCCTTAACATTTCTGTAAAGGCCGGTGACAACTTCAAGAAAATCGCGAATGCCGTCGCCGTTGGGAGAGATTGCATTGCGCTCATCCCAATACATCATTTGTGAACCTATCTGAATGCCGTAAGGCGTTTGACCGTTGCCCGAACGGGTATCGCCGAGGAACCATGTCTCATTGTTGAGCTCGTCATATGTATAGACGGTGTTGGCAATAAGCGTGGTGTTTGCGGGATAATCCTCACTGGGCCAATCATAGAAGAAATTCTCTTCAATCGCAGGTGCATCGCGCCAGTCGCCGTAGAATGCAAGGTAAGGAGCCGAAATGCTTTCCCCGCCGACTTCGTCAAGAGTGATGAAGCCTTCAACGTATATGCCGTTCTCAAAGTATTTTTCAATATACTTGATGTCCCTCGCGGAAAGGGTCACGGTAGCGGTGACGGAGACGGAAGAACCGGCGGTAACAGTCACGGTTTCGGGAGCATCGATGTTTGATTCAAGTTCGTACTCAAACTGTTCCATGAGGTACTCATAGGTGTGGTCGGGGTTTACCCTGCCGCAAACGGCACTTTCGGTCAATGCGCTGACGCTGAGATTATAGACCTTTGTTTCGTTGGTGATGTTGACAACATCGAAAGTCATTGTGTAGCATCCCGTGCGCGCCCTGTCATCACCGAGTTCAAACTTGGACTTATCAGTGCCTGCAACATTGATATATGCGCCGACGGAGACCGCTTTTCCCGCATCAACAAGGCCGGCGCCCTGCACACGGGGCGAGAAAGGAAGGCCGCTGTCGGCATCGGTGACGGGCGATGCGCTGCTCATCATAAGTTTGTCAACCGCTGCCGCAAGTTCCCTGCCGCCGAGGTTGGTTGTTGATTTGAGATACTGACGAACAAGAACGCTGATGCCCGCAATTGCGGGGGAAGCCATGCTTGTGCCGCTGGAAATTGCGATTGAGCCGTTTTTGTATGCGGAAACAACGCTGCCTCCGATCGCCGTAATGTCGGGCTTGAGGGTAAGTTCATTGGTTGCACCCCAGCTGGAGAAGGGGGAAATCTGATTTCCGTCGGGGCGGGTCACCCAATAGGACTGCACATGGATGGTATCGGGTATGATACTGTTGGCAAGGTTGTTGCCGTAGAAATATGCCATGCCCACGGTCGGGATGGTGTATTCATCATGGGTCGTGTCGGGAATTTTGAAATTGCCCGCAGCATTGGTTGCGGGATAGAGAATCAGGCCGACTGCCCCGTGGGACTGTGCAATCCTTCCCTGTTCGTTGATGGAAAGTTCCGCGCTGAGCTTTGCAAGAACAAGCTTGCCCGAAACATCAACGCCTTCGTAATCCGTTTCCGCACCGGTATCAAGACTTACATATTCCCAGTCTCCGCCGAGCTTTGCGCCGAATCTGTATGCATAGGGGGATTTGTCGGAGAACTGATAATTATATCTGTTTGCGCCGACGCTGAAGGTGAAGTAATCGAGTTTGCTTGCAAAGCCTGCCAAATAGGTGCTGTTGTCGGCACTTGCAACGCTTATCGGGGCGTCGAAAGTTGCGGGCATGCTGAGAACACCGATATCGGGGTTGCCGGCAAGGCCGAGGTCGTTGTTCCAAAGGCTCTTGTTGGTGCTGTTTGCATCGTTTCCTGCTGCAACCGCAACGTTTATGCCGGCGTCAAGGGCGGCATTGAACACGGCGGTTATTTCGGGATAACCTGTAACGGAGCCGCAGCTTGTGCCGAGGCTGAGGTTTGCAGCGTCAACGCCCAAAAGTATTGCGTCTTCAAGCGCGGCGGTAACATCCGTCATGCTTGCTCCGCCGTTTGTGTCGAAAACTTTCATAACAACAAGCTGCGCATCGGGAGCAACGCCGACGTTCTTGATGTTATAGGTGTTTATCAGGTTGGCAGTCGTTGCGCCTGCAACAATGCCCGCAACGTGAGAACCGTGTCCCATTGTGTCGGTTGAATCCGCATCGCCGTCGGCGTAGTCGAACTGGAACGGAATCTTTGCGGCGGAATAAAGCTGCTCCGCAGTGACTCCGGGAACGATTTGAGAAACATGAAGGTTCGATTCCGCCAAAATTTCCGCAACCTTCTCAGACGTCATAGACGGGTTTTCGGGTTGAACGGAGAACATTGCATGAGTGAGGTCAATGCCGGTATCGATTACGGCAACGGTCATGCCTTCGCCCGTATAACCTGCAAGCCATGCGGCTTCGGTATTCATATCGCTGTTGGCATTCTGCATCTTGGGATTGCAGCCGCCTTCGGCAAGAATGCCGATTGTTCCGTAATCATCGGAGGAGAGAACTTCGATGTTATCGCTGCTGATGCTGAATGAAGGAGCAACAAAGGCATATTTAACGCCGGGCAGCTTGTTGACAGCCTTGAGCTCGCCGTATTTCATCTGTGCGCCGAATCCGTTGAGAAGGAGTGTGAAGTCATATTTCACCTTAAAGGATTTGCTGACACTGCCGATTTCGGATTCAAGCTTTGAATGCTGCAAATGAAGCTTTTCGGAAGCGTTCAGTGCGGCCTTTGTCAGCCCGCCGAGTTCCAGTCCGTAAAGTTCGTAAACGCTTTTTCCGTCAAGCACGACCATAACATCAACAAGTTCGTCATCGTCATACATTGCGGAGGGGCATTTTACCTGCGCAGCTTCGGCAACATCGTCGTTGAATTCGGCAAATGCCGCCGTGATGCTGTTGACCGTATTCTGTGACGAATATGTGCGGACGGTATAGGAATTGCCGTTTTCATCGTAAACGGTTTCAACCTTATCCGGTTCAAAATTCATCAGATCGGCAAAATTTACCTGTTCGCTTTGAGCACCGGTTTCCGCATTGATCCAAACGTCGGAATCAGCGGTAAAGGTAAACCCGTCGTCAAAGCTTGACTCGAAGGTTTCGCCCTTTTTAAGGTAGATCCATTGTTCATCATCAGAACTGTTTACAACAGTTCCGCCGGATTGTTCAGCAGCAAATGAATTGCTGCCGGCAAATGGTTTGCCGTTGGTTCGTGACGTTCCGGCAAGCGAAATCGCCGTCGGCACGATCAGCGTGAAAAGCATCATCGCGGCAATAAAGGCCGAGAGGAGCTTCTTCCGAGAGTTCAAAAGCATGTTCAATATGCCTCCTTAAAATGATGGTGACTATATTATACCAAGCATCCATATGACTGTCAATACATCCATAAAAAGAAAAATCAATACAAACGTATGGCAAAAATCGGGATAAATGGCTTCGGCGATATTGACAAAGGTCGGGAAAGGGTGGTAAACTAACTTGAACGGTGCTGCAAAAACAGGCAGCATTACTGTAGAAAAGGATAATAATATGCTTATTAACAGAAAAATCAATCCCCTGCTGGAAGCCTTGCAGTATTACAATCGAAGAGTGAACGGAACCTCGGTATCAGACACAATGATTAGGTTGGAAAATGCATATCCGGAGCGTGTTCATGAAATTCATTCAACCGTTGCACCGATTCTTGATCTTGACAATCTGCTGTCCGCCGAGCTTGTTCCGGATATGGACAGGCTGAACTTCTTTTTTAAGCAGTTCGAAGGGGTGAACGGCGCGGACAGCATAGGAACGTCTGCCGCATCCATAATCTTTTTTGAAGAAGCTTATAAGAATTTTGATGCTGCCGATGAGCTGTTTGAACATATGAGCAAATTTTCCCGTGCGGAGATACGCTCAAAACTCCGCACCGCATTCGGCAACTACACAACCATACAGCCCAAAGCGGAGCTTTCGTTGGAGGAATTTTGGGATTTTACCGAGTCCTGCCCTTTCCCCGATGAAACGAAGTGGAGAATACTTGACACATACCGGCATTATTCTGAATATGTGTCGGAACTTTCGCACATCCTCGGTCCCGCAATGGACATTATAATCAGCCATTCGGAAAGGTTCGGCGATGCGCTTGAAAACTTTGCGGAACCGAATGACGAAGGACTTGACATTTATGACTATGTGCGTTCAATAATCAGCGTTGATATAACAGCATATCAAAATGTGCTTGTGTATCCGACCGTGATGGGGTTCAATTCCATGCTGCTGCTGTTCCCCGATTATGATGACGGCTCGGAGCCGCTTATAATTTACCTTGGAATACTGATGAAGAACCTGCGGCAGGAGAGCGTATCGATAGACATGGGCAGCCTCATTCGTCAGATAAAGTCCCTCGGGGATCAATCACGGCTTGAGATGCTTTGCAGCATAAAGGATAAACCCACATACGGGCAGGAACTCTCAAACAAGTTTTCCGTATCGTCAACGACTGTGTATCATCATATGAATAAGCTCATTGTTGCCGGCCTTGTGGACAGCACCCTTGACGGCAACAAGGTCTATTTCACAATGAACAGAGCCAATGTGGTTACATTCATAAGCCGACTGTGTACCCTGCTTCTCGATTGCGATATAAAAGATGTTTCGATGAATCTTTGACGGGTATAGTTTGCGATGCCGCCGAAAATGACGAATCGCGTCACCGAACACCGACTGAAGCGGCAAGCGAAATTACAAGTGAACAGTGACTGAATCAAAACAAAAGAACTCCGAATGCGCAAGGCCGAAAACATGCATCGGCAAACGCATTCGGAGTTTTTGAATATTACGTTTAAATATTCTTTAGCCGGAGTTTGTTCAATCAAAACTGCCCGAAAACATTTTTTTCGCTGCGCCCGGTGAATTTCCGCCGCAGCCTGCCGAATCCCGCAGCAAGCGGGGGGCGTTGCTCAATCGGGAATCAGCAGTGCCGTTCAATCCTGCATTTTGGGAACAACTATCGTGCCGTCGGCAAGCATGTATATAACCTTCGCAAGGTCGCCGCTGCCCTGAAGAGTGACTTTATAGGCCTGCCTGTCGGACAGCAGTGCATGGGTCACGGACTGAATCGTATAACCGGGATATTCTTTTTCAACTGCGGAACGAATTTCCGGAACGTCCTCGGGTTTGACAACTTTGCCTTCCCGAAAATCGGCAATCTGCCCGCTGCCGTCCTCGGTGGGCTTTTCACTGTCGGGTGCATCGGTTCCTGCGGGTGAATCAGTGCCGGGTTCGGCCGTGTTCATGCCGTCGGTCGTGCGGGCATCCGTTGCGGCGGGAGTTGTGTTCAGCTCCGTCGTGCCGGGCGCGGTTGCGGTGTTCTGCGGACGCGGCGTGGGCTTATCGCTGTTGCCGCCGCATGCGGTGCAGCAGAGAACGATGCAAAGCACTGAAAGGACTGCTGCAATAAGCTTTCGAAATTTTCGTGAATGATTCATTCTTTCCTCCGAAAATGCCGTTTTACGGCAAGATGAGCGGGCAGCAATGCACTGCCTGCCGAATCATATTCTTGCCGAAAATGCGGAGCATTATTCCAAGCGGAAAGAAAATGCGAAAACGCATTGCGAAATATCCGATTCCGAATTTTAAAATACAAATTCAATTTTTGAATCGGAACGGCGAACAATTTGCTTTTGCGGTCAAAAGTCCGGGCAGGTTCCTGACCTTTCGCAAAAACAAACGGAGCTGTCCGACGCTGCCCGTCAGTTTTTGCCGCCGGAAGGAATATACGGCGCAATGGAGCCCGCAACGGCATTAATGGGCATGGTTTGAAGCAGAACCTTGCCCGGTCCCGTCACAACGGTGTTGAAAAAGCCTTCTCCGCCGAAGAGCACATTTTTGACTCCGCGGACGGTTTGAATATCCATTGTGCAGCTCGCACTCATTGCGGCAAGATAGCCGGTGTCTACAACGATGGACTGCCCGGGTCGGAGGTCGTATTCAACCGCATGGCCGTCAATTTCTATGAAAGCTTTGCCGAAACCGCTGAGTTTCTGCATTATGAAGCCCTCACCGCCGAACAGCCCTGCGCCGAAACGCTTTTGAAAATGGACGGAGAGCTCAACCGTGCTTTCGCTTGCAAGGAAGCCGCTCTTTTGAACGATGAGCGGGTTGTTGGGCGTGATGTCAAAGCAGCGCACCGAGCCGGGAAAGCTTGACGCGAATGCTATGGTGCCCGTGCCGCCGACGGCTGTGTAGCGATTTTGGAACATAGCCTCGCCGGAAAACATCCTGCCGAAAACTTTGCCGATGCCCCCGTTGGAAGTGGTTTCCATTTTCATATTCGGGCTCATCCAGCACATGCTGCCGCGTTCGGTTATCATGCTTTCATCTGCGTTGAGCGTGCAGACAACTGCCGGGAAGGGTTCGCCGATAATGTTATAATTCATGGTAAAAGACCTTTCTGTTTAATTTATTAATTTAACGCTTTTATTTCCGGTGCTTCCGGCAGCATACCGCAAAAAGCGGAATCTGCTGTGATAAAAGCATAACATATATTCGAAAAGCTTGCAAGTATCTTTTCGGGGATGTATAATATTATTTGAGAAAATAAGGAAGAATCACCCGTGCGGCTCTGCTTTTCGGAATCTGCAACCCTTGCGGGAAATGAAACACGGTGCCCGGTGCGGCGGCACGGCCGAAAACGACGGTGAGCTTCCTGCTGAAAAGGAGAAAATAAATGAGCAATACAAAGGTTCGTTACCCCGCGGTGGAGCAGTTTATCGATAACAATAAGGATGCGCTTGTTCGCTCCGTTCAGGAAATCGTCCGTTTTCCGAGTGTTGAAGCCCCTGCGGCAGGTCCCGGAGCACCCTTCGGAGAGGCGGTTCGCGGCGCGCTTGAAAATGCATTGAATCTCGGTAAATCATTCGGCTTTGAAACCACGAATCTTGACGGCTACGCGGGCTGCGTAGACTACGGCTGCGGAGAAGAGATGCTCGGCGTTGTTGCGCATGTTGACGTTGTTCCAGAGGGCGAAGGCTGGATTCATCCGCCTTATGCTGCGGAAATTGCGGACGGCAGGATTTACGGCCGAGGCACAATGGACGACAAAGGTCCCGCCGTGTGTGCGATTTATGCACTTGCCGCAATCAAGGCAGCCGGCATTCCCATGCGACGCCGTGTCCGAATCATTCTCGGCACGAATGAAGAAACGGGCTGGGGCTGCATGGATCACTATCGCAAGGTTGCGGAGATTCCGACGCTGACTTTCTCACCCGATGCGGATTATCCCGTTGTTAATTCCGAAAAGGGCATTTATCATGCCACGATGCGCTGCAATGCAAAAACAAATATCCGCATTAACGGCGGCACGCGCGCAAACGTTGTCTGCGGCAAGGTGAAGGCGTTTGTTCCGGTTGAAATTACGGAGGTTGAAAAGCACGTCAGCGGCATTCTTGCAAAGGGCTTCGGCGTTGAGCTTGAAGCACTTGCAAACGGCACGGAAATCACCGTTATCGGCCTTGATGCACACGGTTCAATGCCCGAACTCGGCAAAAATGCAATGCAGGCAGCTTTTGCAATGCTTGCGGAACTCCCGCTCACGGGCGAGGACAAACGCGTTATCGACATTCTTCACAACAGGTTCGGATTTGACATGCACGGCGAAAGCATCGGTCTGGATGTTTCCGATGCAAGCGGCAGGCTGAGCATGAATCCGGGCGTTATCGCTTGGGATGACGACGGATTCGAAATTTCAATCGATTTCCGTTACCCCATCTCCCTTGACGTGAACGAAGTCCGTTCAAAACTCAAAGCGGCACTTGCGGAGTTCAACCCCGTCTGCACGCATGAAAAGCAGCAGGACGGCCATTATATCCCTGCCGACAGTGAGCTTGTGAGCAAACTTTTGAAGGTTTATGCCGACAGGACGGGCGAATATAAGGAACCCATTTCGATCGGCGGCGGAACTTATGCGCGCGCATTCCCCAATGCGGTTGCGTTCGGCAGCGAACAGCCCGGAATTTCGGGCCCCGTGCATATGCCCAATGAGTTCATCGGCATTGACGAGCTGATGTTCAACGCTCATATGATAGCGGATGCAATAATCGCGCTTGCCTGCGAGGAATAAAACAGTCGGTGCTTTCGGCGTTGGCGGAATAAATCGTAAACAAACCCGCAAATTCAAACAGCACACGCGGTGTTCGATATAAATGCGGACACCGCGCCCCATTAAAAAACAGAAGAAAACAAGGAGAAAAAAATGAATTCAGAATGGTCATTGGATGAACTCTATAAAGGCTTTGACGACCCGAAGTTCGCTGCGGATCTTGCAAAATACGACGAAATGATTGCAAAAACAAACGAGTTTGCAGCCAAAATTTCCGACATGCAGCCGCTCGACGCTCTGAAAACCTATATTGCCGGCAGCGAAAGCTCAATGCAGCTTTTAACGGACATGTATTCATATGCCATGCTGCGTTCCTCCGTGAACACAAAGGACACCGAGGCGGCAAGCATCAGCGGCAGGCTCATGGCAAAGATGAGTGCAACAACAAAGGCGGAAACGATAATCAAAAAGTTCATTTCCGAAATTCCGAACCTTGATGAGCTTATCGAGTCCGATCCCGTGCTGAAGGAATACGAATTCCTGCTTAAAAACATCCGTGCGGATCAAAAACATACCATGAGCGATGAATGCGAAGAAGTCGCCGCGCTTTACAACATCAGCGGGGCAAGCGCATGGAGCGATCTGCACAGCTATCTGACGTCCTCCGTGACTGCGGATTTCCGCGGCGAAAAACTGACCCTTTCTTCCGTGCGCAACCTTGCATATTCCGCTGACCCTGCGGTTCGAAAGGAAGCCTACGAGGCGGAACTTGCCTGCTATGAGAAAATTCGGGATTCTGTTGCATTTTCGCTCAACAGCATCAAACTTGAAGTTATCAACAACGCACGTCTGCGCGGGTTTGAGTCGCCTTTGGCACAAACTCTGTACAATTCCCGCATGACGCGCAAAACCCTTGATGCGCTCATGGCGGCAATGGACGAACATTTGGATATTTTCCGCCGCTACCTGAGGCTCAAGGGCGAAGTCCTGGGTCATAAAAACGGGATTCCGTGGTACGATATGTTTGCGCCCATGGGCACAAACACCAAAAAATATACCGTTGAGGAGGCAAAGGCATATCTGCTGAAAATCTTCCGCGGCTTTGATAATGACCTTGCAAATATGGTTGAGCGTGCGTTTGATGAGGCATGGATCGATTTCTATCCCCGCGAGGGAAAGGTCGGCGGTGCATTCTGCGCAAATCTGGACGGACACAACCAGAGCCGCGTGCTGACGAATTTTGACGGCTCGTTCTCCGACATCGTAACGCTGGCACATGAACTCGGTCATGCGTTCCATAATCTCAACATCGCCGGGCACCGTCCGCTGAACAACGATTATTCAATGCCCGTCGCGGAAACGGCATCCACGTTCAACGAGAACGTTATCATGAACGCCGCCATTGAAGCAGCGGAAACCGATGAGGAGAAACTCTTCCTTATCGAAAGCCAGCTTCAGGACGCCGCTCAGATAATGTGTGATATTTACTCACGCTATCTGTTCGAAACTTCCGTTTTCGAAAACCGTGAAAATGATTTCATGCCCGCGGACAGGCTTTGCGAACTGATGCTTGATGCCCAGCGCAGGGCATACGGCAACGGACTTGACCCCGAAACGCTGCATCCGTACATGTGGCTCTGCAAAGGGCATTATTACAGTACCCTCTCGTTCTATAATTTCCCGTATGCTTTCGGCGGACTGTTTGCAAGGGGACTTTATGAAAAGTACATGCAGGAGGGCGCGGCATTTGTTCCCGTCTACCGCAAGTTGCTCTATGCAACCCCGGTATGCACCGTTGAGGATACCGCAAAAGTTGCCGGAATTGACCTTACGGATAAGAAATTCTGGGAAAACAGCATGCTTTCCTACAGGCACAATGTTGACGAATTCGAACGGCTTTCCAAAAAACTGAATAAATAAGCACGGATCATCTATCGGCTTACAGGCTTATTGACGAACGGCAGGATGAATCGCATGATTGCGGAACGTCCTGCCGTTTTTTGTTTTCCGCACGGACAGAATGAATATATTGTGTTGTCGGGACCGCTTCTAAACGAACAGAAGCAGCTTGTCGCCGTCCTTAAAAGGTTCTGCGGAGTCCGGATTCAGTTCGCGTACACGCTGCGACGGAACACCGAAACGTTTTCCGATGTCAAAAGCATCCTCACCCGCACATGCATTGCAAAGAATAATGCCCGTGCTTTTTCCGTCGGCGTCGTTGGAATTATCGGTTTCCGCAACGCCTGCAACGGCTGAAACGGCGGATTCGCTGAAATATTCTGCCGAAACATCGAGATTGTAGGAAACCTGTGCCGTGCGCCCGCTGCCGCCGGATATGCTTGCCGAGGCGTTCAGTCGAAGCTGAGCAAAGTTTGCTTCCGAGGGTGCGGCCATGCGAAGCACGAAGGGGACATCATCGCTGAAACTGTAGATCCTGTTGCTGCTGCTGCGATATATGATACGCGTGAACAGCAGTCCCTCAACGGTCATGGTTGAATCTTCAATTGAAACATTTGTTGCGATCGGGCGCGCCGCCGCGTTCAATGCGGCAAAAATATCGGCCATTCCGTCCGGAACGGACAGATTTTCGCGCAGCGAATGCTGTGCAAACGAGCCGCCGCAGGCATTTGCAACGGTCATTTTTTCGTACATGCAGCTGAAATTCAGTGACGGCGAATAAGCGTCCGTCGGAATGTCAATAACGGAGCGGCGAATGCCGAAAATGCGGAAGTCAATATCCGCATCGAAAGCCAGAAGGGAAAACTCCGTGCCGAGTGCGCGCAGGCTGACGTTTTTAAGCTCCGCAACGGTATAAATCTCATCCGCACCGACTGCGGCCGAAAGGCTTTCGCGGAACGGAACGCCGCGAGTCAGCTGCATCAATTCGCCGTCGGAAGTTTTCAGCAGCGCATTCAGTGTTATTATGCCGCTGACGGATGTGCCGCCGTTTTCAATGGCCGTGTCGCGCACGGAGATTTGCGCCGAGAAGGAAAGCACGCTGTCCGCACCTTCGCTGCTCAACTCTTCCGAAAAACGTATTGTTTCGCTTCCGATTTCAACACGACGCGCTGTTCTGCACTGCATTGATTTGATTTCCATATCGGCCACTCCCGAAACTCCGGATAAAACGCGAACGGGCGCCGCCGATGTAACTATGAAGTCAATATTCACATTTGCGCTGAAAGCTGCCGCACCGTCCGCTGCAAGCCGCATATCCAGCACAGCCACGGCGGGGAGTGCGTTTGAAAGCATTCCGGCGGCAAAATCCGCATTCTCCGTGCAGTGGGAAAACGGTATTTCGCCGACAAAGGCAAATGTGTCGCCTGTTTCGTCCGCTGCGGCAATTGTGATGCAGAGTCGGCCTTCAAAATTCAGCTTCCCGGTTTCCGTTTTGCAGTTTGAAATTTCAACTTCGGCGGAACAGTCAAGCAATTCCGCTGCGCGGCATCCGCCGGGAGGCGGGATGCTGCCGGCAACTTCAACCTGTTCCGTGCTCCTGTGAATCAGTCGGAGCACGCTGAGATCATTCCATAACAATTCCATGTCGTTCACCTTTCATGTGTTTTTTGCTGCTTTTATAAAAGAATACTCGATGTTTTACGCAGATATGCCGTGATTGGGAAAGAAAGTCGAAACGAGAGTGCGGCCTGCTTTGCAAACAGGAGGGGAAAACACTCGTTCGACATAATGCGTACTTTTTATGGATTGGATGCGGTCGAGACAGACGCGGAAAGAATTTACACATGCCTATATGAAATACTTGTAGGTTATCCATGCAAAAAAACGGGAAGTTATCCACATTATCCACAAGGTTATCCGCTTTTGGGGCTGAACAGGCGGTTTTTTATGTTGATAACAGGTGTGACTCAATTTGAAATATGAACAAATTATATTGTGAAACGCACTTGACATTTGTCAAGAGGCGCATATGCTGTAAATTAATTTCAACATATATAAACACGAATAGAACATATATCAAACGGCAGACAAACCGGAGCAGCAAAAATGCGGCGAACCGCGGTCGGAGGTTAACGCGGTCGCCGCAAGGAGTGGGGGGAACAGGTTAATAAACATCGGAAAAGTCTGCCCTGTCGGGCGCGATGCCCTGCGCCGCTGCTTCAGCGGACTTTGGTTATTTTTGCAGCGGGAGTCATTCGGCGGCAGCGTGGGCAAGCACCGTGTCGCGTCCGTCCTCAATTATCAGCTTGTCCGCAACAAGTGCAACAAATTCTCCGTTGGTGGGCTTATCGTTTTTGCCGTAGACGTTAAATCCGAAGAGTTTGTTGATGTTTTCGATTTTGCCGCGTGTCCAGCTTACCTCAATTGCGTGACGTATTGCGCGTTCGACTTTGCTCGGGGTCGTGTTGAACCGTTTTGCAATGCCGGGGTAAAGCTCCTTTGTGATTTTGCTGATAAGCTCTGGTTTATAATAGACCATGCGAATAGCTTCGCGGAGAAAATGGTATCCCTTAATATGAGCGGGAATGCCGACGGAGAGGAAAACGGAGGTGATTTTTTCATCAAGGCTTTTGACTGCGGAAGGCGGTGCAAAACCGATGTCGCGCTCATTGACACAGGTTTCAAGCAAATCGCGCATCCTACGATACAGGAATTCAGGTTCCACCGGCTTAAGCATGACATAGCCGGCACCTTTGGCGAATGAACGCTGAAGCAGGTTGTCATTCCGCATGTACGAAACAACGATGATTACCGATGGTCGGTGCGCCGACTCAATACGAAGCTGATCCAAAAGATCCAGCCCGTCCAGTTTCGGCATTACCAATTCCGTGATAAGAACGTCAAAATGTTCTTCACGCATCTTTTCAAGAGCGGCCTGCCCGTCCGTCGCTTCTTCAACGCGGATAATTTCTTTGTCCGTTCGGAAGAATTCTGCGGTTGTGTGACGGAACTGAGCGTTCCCGTCCGCGATGATAACCCTGTATTCTGACATTGTCATGTCCTCCTCGGTGTTTTTTTGTTATGGTTGAATTATACCGCAGAAAAACGCACATTTCCACCAAAAAGTTTGTATTCTTTTGCGTTAAAAAAGAATATGACTTGTGCAATTTTGTATCCGTTCCGCAAAAGAAATTGAAATTGCGAACTTTTTTTAATTGTTTCAACCGTTTTGAAATCCAAAATGCATAAAAAAACGACCCTGCGCTGCAAAAAAAGCCGAGTATATATGGGGTTTTTGTGTCGATTCAATAAAAAGCAATGCGAAAACCAAAAAGGAAGAACGAAGCGGGAAGGTCGGGACAGTCGAAAAAGCGGATTTGAAATTAATATAAAAATCGCTCGCATTGTTCCAAACGGTGTGGTAAATGAGCTGTGTCGGATTTGGTCAAACAAAAAAATTCACAGACTTGGCAATGCTTATGCCTGAAGTGCAGCAAAAATAAACATTCAAACAGCAAAAATATTAAACAATATCAAAATAATTTTACAAATTCTTTACATTTACCCCGTTGACTCGGCGCAAATGCGGTTGTAACATGTTATTTGTCCCATTTTGCGCAAAAGCGCGGGGCAGGATATAACGACGCAAATATTGCCGCCGATGCCGCGGGGAAACGGCACGGCGCGCTGATTCGGAGGAATGTATGACATTTTTTGACGTGCTGTCTTTGGTTGGCGGCATTGCTCTGTTCCTTTACGGAATGGATGTTTTGGGCAAATCCCTTGAAAAAGCAGCGGGAAGCCAGCTCAAAAGCATACTGTCGAAGCTTACCAACAGCACAATAAAGGGACTGCTGCTCGGCGTTGCCGTCACGGCAGTCATCCAATCATCTGCGGCAACAACGGTAATGGTTGTCGGCTTTGTAAACTCGGGACTTATGCAGCTTGGGCAGGCTGTCGGCGTTATTATGGGTGCAAACATCGGAACGACCGTCACGGCATGGATTCTCAGCCTTAACGGCATAAGCGGCAGCAGCTTTTTTGTTCAGCTTCTGAATCCGATGAGCTTCACGCCGATTCTTGCCATCATAGGCGTTGCACTTCAAATGTTTTCAAAGCGCGAACGCAGACGCAACATCGGTTCGGTCATGATCGGCTTTGCCGTGCTGATGTTCGGCATGAATATAATGAGCGAAAGCGTTGAACCGCTCAAAAATGTGCCCGAATTCACAAACCTATTCGTAATTTTCGGAAAAAATCCGATTCTTTCGATAATTGTCGGCTGCATTTTGACGGCAATAATTCAAAGCTCTTCCGCCTCGGTAGGCATTTTGCAGGCTCTTTCGGCAACCGGTGCGGTCACATTCGGCAGTGCGATACCGATAATCATGGGTCAGCATATCGGCACATGCATAACCGCAATGATTGCCGCGATCGGAACAACCAAAAACGCAAGAAGAGCATCGTTTATTCATCTGTACTTTAATGTAATCGGAACAATTATCTGCACGATTGTTTTCTACACGCTGAACGCATTCCTGAAGTTCGATTTTATGGATAAAACAATCGACACGTTTCAGATTGCGATTGTGCACACGCTGTTCAGCGTGATTTATACGCTGATGCTGCTGCCGTTCGGAAAACAGCTTGAAAGGCTTGCGGTGCTGTCCATTCCCGATTCAAAGGATGATCCGCAGCCGGTCATGCTTGACGAAAGGCTGCTTGCAACACCCGCAATTGCGGTTGAACAAACGCGTGTACTTGCGGCGGATATGGCGAAGCTTGTGCGGAAAAGCGTTCAGGCTGCAATTGCGCTGCTCGGGAACTACAGCGAAAAAGGCTATAATGAGGTTGCAAAGCTTGAAAAAGAGGCCGATAATTACGAAGATGAAATCGGCACATACCTTGTAAAAGTTTCTATGCAGGAGCTTTCGGATGCGGACAGCCGCGATGTTACAAAAATTCTGCATTCAATAACGGATTTTGAACGCATAAGCGACCATGCGCTGAACATTGCTCAGAGTGCACGCGAAATGGCGGAAAAGAAATTAAACTTTTCTCCCGCGGCGCAGGCGGAGCTTAAGGTTATGACGGGCGCGATCGATGAGATCGTCGGCATAGCAATCGGGGGGTTTGTTTCAGATTCCGCGGATGCCGCAAGGCGTGTTGAGCCGCTTGAAGAGGTTGTTGACGAGCTTAACACAAACATTCGCGCCGCGCATATCAAACGGCTTAAGGACGGCGAATGCACCATTGAGTTGGGCTTTGTTTTGAATGATATTCTTGCAAATTTCGAGCGAATAAGCGATCACTGTTCGAATATTGCTGTTTGCAAACTGGAGCTTGTTGAGGGCATGATGGATGCACATGCGTATCTGCATAATCTCAAAAACACAAACAATGAAGAGTTTGTGAAAAGCTATAACGAATACAGAGAAAAATATGCTTTGAAAAATACGCCTTGAAGGAAACGGGAAACGGATTTCAAGGATTAGCATTTGACAACACCGCCTGCAGCGAAAACTCTGCGGGCGTGTTTGCGTTTAAGGGGAATCTTGCTTCGGATGCCTTGCAAAAATGTTGTTAAAAGGCTATAATTTAACGCGAAACAGTGTTTCCGCAAAGTCGGACGGAAAGAGGAACGGATGATATATATCGTTGAAGATGATGAGAATATAGGGCAAATGGAATGCTATGCCTTGAAAAACAGCGGTTTCGGTACGGAGCTTTTTGAAGATTCCGAAAGCTTTTTTTCGGCTGTTGCAAGGCGTCTTCCCACGCTTGTGATATTGGATCTCATGCTGCCGGGCGAGGACGGATTGACAATTTTGCGCCGACTGAGGGATTCCGCCGAAACAAGAAAGATTCCGATAATAATTGTGAGTGCAAAGTCAGGCGAAGCAGATGCGGTACGCGGGCTGGACAGCGGAGCCGATGATTACATAACAAAACCTTTCGGGGTTTCGGAATTGATTTCAAGGGTCAAAGCCGTTTTACGCAGAACAGACGGAGCGGCTCCGAATAATTACAGTGTCGGCGGCATTTCGTTGGATGACGGGCGAAGGCTTGTGTGCGCCGAGGGACGGCAATGCGCATTGACATATACTGAATATGAGCTGCTTAAAGCTCTGGTTTCCAACTGCGGAATGGTGCTGAGCCGCGAAAAGCTGATGGTTCTTGTTTGGGGAACCGATTTTGCGGGTGAAAGCCGAACAGTGGACGTTCACGTCAAAACACTTCGGCAAAAGCTCGGCTCATGCGGAGATCTGATAAAAACGGTTCGAAATGTCGGATACAAAATAGAAATGCAATGACAAAGAAAATCTACAATCAATGTATACCGTTTATTCTTATTGTGCTTTTGTCGGCGTTTGCAGCCGGAAGCATTTTCGGTGCTGCATCCGCATTATCGGAGCGGGAAGCAGGCGCGGAAACGCTTGCATGTTCCGCAAAGGAAATCTATGATTCAACCGGAGAAATTCATCGGTTAAGGGCATTTGCTCAAAAGGGCTGCATTGCGCTTGTTTCGGAAGATTTGCAGCGGGTTAAAGCGGTGAATGCGGCGGGAAATGCGGAGAGCGTTTCGATTGACGATTTAAAAAGCGGCAGCAATTCTGCGCTTTGCTGTTTCACAGGCAAAACCATCGAACGTTTGCGAATGAAGCTTGATGAGAAAAAGGGTCAGACAGCAGCCCTGCTTTGCAAACGGAACGGCTCTTTTTTTAATTTGAGTTCCTGCACGATAACAAGGCTTAACAACGGTGACTATTTGCTTTTGTCTGTACACGGCGGCGATTCCGCAGCTGAAAACCTTCTTTTCGCGGGTGCTTCGCTGCTTGCGCTCGCCGTCGGTGCAGCGTTGTTTGCAATAAATCTTTCAAAACGCATTACAAAAACGCTTATCACTCCGCTTCAGGGCATTGCGGAACATGCGGACGGCAGCGAGTTTGCGGTTCCGTTTGACGAGCTGAAGCCCTTTGTTGAAACCCTGAAGCAGCGTCAGGCAGCAAAAAACAATATGGAACAGATGCGGCAGGAATTCACGGCAAATGTTTCGCATGAGCTGAAAACCCCGCTCACAAGCATTTCCGGCTATGCCGAAATGATTGCCACCGGCATTGCAAAGGAAGAGGATGTTCAAAACTTTGCGCGGCGCATTCATTCGGAATCCTCCCGTCTGCTGTCGTTGATTGCGGACATAATTCAGCTCAGCGAACTGGATTACATTGAGGGACGTGATGATTTTGAAAACGTTGATTTGCTTGACTTGGCACACGCGACCGAAAACAGCCTTGCTCCCGGAGCGGAAAAATACGGAATTGTGATTTCCGTTGAGGGTGAGCATTTTCAAACGTTCGGATGCCGCAGCCAGCTTGAGGAATTAATTTATAACTTGTGCGATAATGCAATTCGGTACAATAAACGGAACGGAAAGGTTTCGGTAACTGTTTTCGGCAGCGAGGGACGGCCCGCAATTTCCGTTGAGGACACGGGCATAGGCATACCGGAGGATAAGCTTGACCGCGTTTTTGAACGCTTTTTCCGCGTTGATAAGGGGCGCAGCAAGCGCACGGGCGGAACGGGACTCGGTCTTGCGATCGTCAAACATATTGCACTGCGTCACGGAGCTCAAATCTCAATTTCGAGTGAATTGGGAAAGGGAACAAAGATTACCGTTGTTTTTGAAGAGAACAAAGGCGAAAATTCCGATTAAGACATAAATAATTTCAACAAAAAACAGGGCTTTGCCGTTTCATTCGCAGCTAAGCCCTGTTTTTATTCGGTATAAAGATTTATTCTTTCAGAAAAATCCGTTTTATGCTTTCAGCATAAAACTTTATTCTTTCTGAAAAAATCCGTTTTATGCTTTCAGCATAAAGATTTATCTCTTCGTGATAAATCCACTTTAAGCTTTCAGCATAAAGATTTAACTCTTCGCGATAAATCCCTTTATGCTTTCAGCATAAAGGCATGGTAAGCCTTAACTGCTTCGTACAGGTCGGCCTTGGAGATGATTTCCCACGGAGCATGCATGGACAGCACTGCAACGCCGCTGTCGATGACTTCCATGCCGTAATTGGCGCAGATGTAAGCGATGGTGCCGCCGCCGCCCTGATCGACTTTGCCGAGTTCGGCAGTCTGGAAGTTGACGTTTGCGTCATCCATCAGCCTGCGGAGCTTGCCCATGTATTCGGCGTTGGCGTCGTTGGAACCGCCCTTGCCGCCGGAACCGGTGTACTTATTGAAGCAAACGCCCCTGCCGAGGTATGCCGCATTCTTGCGTTCAAATACGCCTGCAAAATTGGGGTCATAGCCCGCGCTGACATCGCAGCTGAGCATACGGCAGGCGGTGAGTGCGCGGCGAACGAGCAGGTCGGAGTATTCGCCTGTTGCGTTTACAAGCTCTGCAACAGCGTTTTCGAAATATTTGCCGTGCATACCGGTTGCGCCGACGGAGCCGATTTCTTCCTTGTCGGCAAGCAGGCAGCAGCAGGTGTATTCGGGCGTTTCGTCAATGCTGAGGATCGCATTGACGGAAGCATATGCGCAAACGCGGTCATCGTGGCCGTAACCGAGGATCATGCTGCGGTCAAGACCGAAATCGCGTGCTGCACCGGCGGGAACAACTTCCAGTTCGGCGGAGAGGAAGTCCTCTTCTTCGATATCGTATTTTTCTTTGAGCAGAGCAAGAACAGCAGCTTTGACGGGCTCTTTTTCTTCATCGTTGAGGGGTTTGCTGCCGATGATAATGTTCAGCTCTTCGCCTTCGATAACAACGGAACCCTTTTTGCTCATCTGATCGCGGCTGAGGTGAGGAAGCAGGTCGGAAATGCCGATGACGGGATCGGAGGGATCTTCACCGACAACGATGTTAACAAGCGTGCCGTCCTTCTTTGCAACAACGCCGTGCATTGCAAGGGGCATTGCAACCCACTGATACTTTTTGATGCCGCCGTAGTAATGCGTGTCGAGATATGCAAAATCGGTGTCCTCATAGAGGGGATTCTGCTTAAGGTCAATGCGGGGGGAGTCAATATGAGCGCCGACGATGTTCAGACCCTTGAAAATGGGCTGTTTGCCGATTTTGAAAAGCATGAGCGCTTTGCCCATGAAGTCGGAATAGACGCAGTCGCCGGGGTTGAGCTTTTCGCCGCTTGCAATTACGGTGTTAAGGTCGCGATAACCCTTTGCTTTTGCCATTTCAACAGTCTGTGCAACGCATTCGCGCTCGGTTTTGCCGTTGTCAAGGAACTTGACGTATTCGGCGGAGATTGCGTTGAGCTTTGAAATATCTTCTTCGGAATAGGTTTTCCAAGCATTCTTTCTTTCCATAGAAACAATTTATCCTCCGTTTTTTGATTGGGTAAACGCCGGTTTAAGGGCTTTGCGCAAAACATTCGGAACATTTTGCACAAAGCGCGGTTTAATCACCGTTCACCCGAGAGCAACTTTGCGCCGCCCGTTCCCGTCAACGGGCAAAGGCGGCGGGGATGCCTCTGTTTTCAAGCAATATGGTAACATTTTTGAAGAAAATATTCAATACCCGGACGTAAATTTTTTGAAACATATCGGGTGTCGTGTGTACTTTTTTTCGCCGAACGGACAAACGGCGGATTTTGAGCCGAAATCGTTACAACGGGGGCTTGCAAAGTTCTTCAGTCGGATGTATAATAGCGTTTACGGAATCATTCGAATTAGATTAGATTCCGAAAAAATTTTTTCATTTTGAAAGGAGAATCTTATGAAAAGATTTATTGCGGCAATGACGGCGGTTATCATGCTGCTGGCACTTGCCTGCACACCTGCGCTTGCACTGAGCGTTTGCGACGCAGCATTGGATGCAGCACTGAACGTTCCCGACGGAAACATTCAGTTCGTTACGGAGGGCGAGTATCCTTGGACTGTTGACGGTGCGAACGGTTGGGCAAAAAGCACCAACTTCCAAGTCAGCAGTTCCGAATCCACCGTCACGGCAACAGTCACGGCGGAAGAGGGCGATATCGTTTCCTTTGACTACAAAGTCAGCAGCGAAGCACGTTATGACAAACTCGTTTTCTCTATCGACGGCAACCCTGTTGCTTCAAGCCCCTGGACTTTCTTCTCCGGCGAAATTGACTGGACGAATGTAAGCTATGCACTCACCGCCGGCGAGCATGTTCTCAGCTGGAGTTATCAGAAGGACAGCAGTTCCAACAGCCATGACGACACCGCCTACCTTGACAATGTTTATGTCGGTGCTCCCGTTGCGCCCGAAAGCCTTGAACTGACTCCGAGTCTGACGGTGCAGACTCAGCGCCGCGCGCAGCTCAACTGGACGGTTCTTCCCGAGAATGCGTACAACAAGGAAGTTACCTTTGCTTCCGCGGATGAAAGCATTGCGGTCGTTGATGCAAACGGACTCGTGACCGGCGTTTCCGTCGGACAGACCGTTATAACCGCAACCACCGTTGACGGCGGAATCACCGCCGAGTGTGCGGTCACCGTTGAACAGGGGCCTGCGGCTGTAACGCTGAACGGCTTCTTCTCCTCAAAATGGTACAGCTTCATCGATGCGGATCCCGCTGCCGCTTCCGAGCTGCCCTATACAATGACTGCAAATGTCACCGCTGCCGAGTTTGCGGGCGGCTATGTTTACGGCTATATGACAAAGGATTATTTCATCCTTAACCCCGAAACGGGTGAAGTTACCTACCCTGCGATGAACACCGGCGATGTTACGATTCGCGATATGGCATATGACCACAGCGCACAGAAAATGTACGCAATCGGCACGGGTGCCGCTTCCGGCAAATTCCTTTACACCGTTGATATTTCAACCGGTGCGGTCACGGAAATTGCACAAATTGTGTGCGGCAGTGAAACACCCATGACGCTTGCGATTGCAACCGACGGCACGGCATATGTTCTTACCGAAAGCTACTCAAATGCAAGCAAACTGTACAGCATCGACCTGCAAACAGGTGTCGGCACGCTTATCGGCAGCACGGGTTTCGGTCACAAACGCTTCCAGTCCATGGCATATGATCACAACACGAACCAGCTCTTCTGGGCAAGGTTCTCCGATTACGGTAACGGCGGCCTTGCCGTTATTGACACGGCAACCGGCGCGGCAACGGACCTCGGCATGATAAACGGTTCGGCGGTGCTCGTTTGCGGTCTTTATATTGCAAATAACCTTCCCGTCGGTTCCGTTATCGGCGATGAATGCACCGTAACTTTTGTTGACGGATTGTCAGGTGAAACGATTTCGACGGCAACCGTTGACAAGGGCAGCGTACTCACTGCGGCTGACTTCCCCACCGTTCCCGCACACGAGGGCTATGCCTTCACGGGTTGGGATTACAACGGTGCGGCAGTCAACGCAAACATCATTGTGACTGCAAATTATTTCGATATCACCAAAGCTTCCGTAACGCTCCGCGTTATTGACGAAGTGTATCTTGACGGTTCCGGCTTCCAGATGCTGCTTGATGCGGATGCTGTTGAATACGGCGTCGGCATTCCCGAAACGGGTGATGTCCTGGCTTACGGCGCAGAAGGCGCGGAAGAGCTTTATTCACGCTTTGAGTATAAGCTCCCCGAGAATGCGGACGGCAACTTCATGACCGAAGCGGATATCGTTTTCAACGGCGAAAGCGTCACCGTAAGCATTCCGGTAGGCACATACGACTGGTGCATTGCAAACCCGCGTTATTGGCATGATGACGGCCCCCAGATCGGCCTTGTCAGCGATATAGGCACGGCGCACGGCAGAAATGACGACTATGTGTTTGAAGCAGGCAAGAGCTATGTGTTCACGGTTTATCGTTACGGTGAACTCGCTGCGGTCGATGTTGAGATCACCGATTACAACACCCAGCCGGGTACGGCAGGCGATGTTGACGGCAACGGTGTTGTCGAAACTGCGGATGCACTGCTTGCACTGCGCGGGGCAATGGGTCTTGACGCACTCACACCCGAACAGGCAGAGCGTGCGGATATGGACGGCAACGGTGTTGTTGACACGGTTGACGCGCTTGCAATTCTTCGCCGCGCAATACTTAACGGCTGAGTTCGGCAGCTGAATTAATCGGCAGCCGAGATTCACGGCTTTGAAACTGTGTTCGGCGCACTCGGTTCGGGTGCGTCGAATTCTTTTAAACAAAACATATTGATGAAAACATCAATGTTTATAAAAAATTGATGAAACGATGAATAACAAAGGAGCCTGAAATGTCCGTTGAAGTTGAAAAAGAAATGCTGAATGCGATACTTGCCGCGCGTGATGAAGAATATGCGGATTTTACGGCAAAGCTGATTCCGAACGTTCCGCGGGAAAGCATTATCGGCGTGCGCACGCCGCAGCTCCGCAGCATTGCAAAACGGTTCGGGAAAAATGCGGGAATTGACGAATTTCTTTCCGCACTGCCGCATGAATATCACGAACAGAACCTTGTTCATGCATACATTGCGGAGAGCATAGGGGATTTTGATTCCGCCGTAAAAACGATTGAAGCGTGCCTTCCGTACGTAACAAACTGGGCTGTTTGCGACAGCATGACTCCGCGCATTTTTGCAAAGCATACCGGGGAGCTTTTGCCGATAATCAAAAAATGGCTGCAATCGGCACATCCTTACACGGTGCGTTTCGGGCTGCGGATGCTGATGTGTTTTTACCTTGAAAAAGAGTTTGCTTCCGAAATCAATGCCCTTGCCGCCTCCGTATGTTCGGAAGAATACTATGTGAATATGATGCAGGCATGGTATTTTGCAACTGCGCTTGCAAAGCAATACGATTCGACCGTTCCCTTTGTTGAAGAACGCAGGCTTTCCCCGTGGGTGCATAACAAAACGATTCAGAAGGCGGTTGAGAGTTTTCGCATAACGGCGGAACAGAAGGCGCATCTTAAAACGCTGCGGCTGAATTTGCGCCGCAGGGGTGCGAAGAATGAACCCGTTTTAACTTCAAAAAGCGACAGCAACGAATCAAAGCGGATTGAAGTTGTTGCTGCAATCATTGAAAAGGATGGTAAAATTCTCATCTGTCGGCGTGCGGAAAACAAAACCCGTGCGCTGAAATGGGAATTTCCGGGCGGAAAAATCGAACCCGGGGAAACTCCGGAACGAGCCGTGCTGCGTGAATGCCGCGAAGAATTGGACGTCGATCTTTGCGTAAAGGGCGAATTTATGCGCGTGTTGCATTCATATCCGGATATTGAAATTCAGCTCACAGTGTTCCGAACAGCGATCATCGGCAGAGACCCGCGCTGCATTGAACATAAAGAAATCCGCTTTGTTTACCCGTCGGAACTTGCAGACTTCGAGCTTTGTCCCGCCGATATCACGGTTGCGGAAAAAATTATTTCGGAAGCGCATCTTTTTTGAACGAAAGCATGTATGCGGGGGGGAAAAACAGAAACGATGTTTAAAACCAACCGATAATAAACCGACGGAAATTGACCGTGAGCAGAAGTTAAAACAAGCAAACATGCCCCCGAAAGGATCGATCTTTCAGGGGCATGTTTGCGGATTATGCTGCGATAAACAGCAGAAAACATTTTGATTACGGACTGTTATCGAAATGTTTTATATTTTATCAAGCATCAGCAAACGGTAGTGCCGGCCTTGCCCTCAAGAGCTTCAACCGCCTTGTCGAGGGAAGTGATGATGGCCTTCCTGCCGGGCTTGCTTTCAACGAACTTGACGGCAGCTTCAACCTTGGGCAGCATGGAGCCGGGTGCGAAATGCCCTTCCGCCATATAGCGGCGAGCCTCTTCAACGGTCATGGTTGCGAGGGATTTTTGTTCGGGTTTGCCGAAATTGATGCAAACCTGTTCAACAGCGGTCAGGATGACGAGTGCGTCGGCATCGATGTCCTCAGCGAGGCGTTCTGATGCAAGATCCTTGTCGATAACGGCTGCCGTGCCGATATAGTTACCGTTTTCATCCTTAATTACGGGGATTCCGCCGCCGCCGACGGTGATGGCGATGAAGCCGCCGTTCATAAGGCATTTAACGGCGTCAAGCTCAACGATTTCAACGGGCATGGGGGAAGCAACAACCCTGCGCCAACCCCTGCCGGCATCTTCCTTCATGGTGTAGCCTTTTTCGGCTTCAAGCTTGCGGGCTTCGTCTTCGGTATAGAAGGGGCCGATGGGCTTTGAGGGTGCTTTGAACTTCGGGTCATCCTTATCAACAACAACCTGCGTAACAACAGTCACAACACGCTTTCCGTTTTTACGGGCACGGAGGACTTTCTCAAGCCCTTGCTGCATGTGGTAGCCGATGTAGCCCTGGCTCATTGCACCGCAAACGTCAAAGGGCATTGCGGGGGTGACGGCGGAAGCATATTCGTTCTGAAGCACGATCCTGCCGACCTGCGGGCCGTTGCCGTGCGCAAGAACGACATCATAGCCGCTTTCGATGATGTCTGCGATGTATTCGGAAGTTTTTTCAACAACTTCAAGCTGGGATTCTGCGGTTGCGGGCTTGCCTGCTTCCTGCAATGCATTGCCGCCCAGTGCAATAACGATTCGTTTCATTTTTTGTTTCTCCAAAGAAAAATAATGCGGCGAACATTGCGCCGAAGCCAATTATGCCAAATATCCCGCGGAATGTCAACAACTTTTTGAATTTTCCTGCTGAAAAATCAAAAACTTATGCAAACAGGTATTCATTCGACCGCATTTTCGCCGAAAAGAGCCTTAACAGCGTTGAACGTTATTCCGATGTTTCTGCTGCCCACGGAATAATCAACCCTCCGTTTTCCTGCCTGAGCTCAATTGCAACTGCGCAATACAGGGAAAATCATCGCACGGGACTCCGGGCTGATTGCGGCTTTTTGATTTTCGACAGCAAAAAGTCCGAGCGGAATTGCTCGGACTTTTCTTTGGCAGGGGTACTAAGGCTCGAACTCAGAAGAACGGTTTTGGAGACCGCTATGTTACCATTACATCATACCCCTAAGGCTTGATAAGTTTATCACACTTCGGGGCATTTGTCAACAGTTTTTTTAAAAACTCTTAATAATTAAGAAACATCATTGCTGACTTGGTTCGGATCGTCAACGGCGACGGATTCAACGGGCTTTTCCTTTGCGGATTGTTTATACTTCTCGTTAATGTTTTTAATATGCTGTTGTTTTACGGATTCATCAACAGAAGCTAACGGGGCAAGCTTTTCGAAAATTGCATCGATCTGTTCAACGGAAAGCTGATTTCCCTTTTCCGCATAGTTTTTCTGAATTCGTGAAAGCACATCGGCGCGGTGGATGACGATAGCATGCGTTTTTTCAAGCTTAACATTCTTCAATTCACAACGATCACTGAATAAAACGTATGAGTATATAGGAAGGTTGTCAGAAGCAAGAAAAGCTTTCAACTGCTTGATATGCCCCGCGTTTTGCATTATCGGGTTAAAAAAACGCGACTTTTGAGATTTACCCTTCCCGGAGGGCAGCGTTTGGGTCCAAAAGGTCTGCGACTCGTTCCCGAATATCCAACCGCTGTAATTTTTTGATTCAAAAACATAGATTCCGGATTCGTGAAGAAGAATGACATCAACTTCGGTCGTTTCTCCGTCGGCCTTGGGAAGATAACAATTAAAGATGAACTTTTTGTAGCCGTTGAGCGGAGCAAGGCATTGATAGGTAAAGTACTCTCCGATAAGCCCGATATCTTGCATTACTTTGTTGAACGGATTCCCTGTTTGAACAAAATATAAAGTTTTTTCGTATTTCTTTTTCTTGTAAAGATTGATACAGCCTGCTGCGGCGAAAAGAACAACGATGACTGTAATAAAAATAATTGCTATTTCTTTCATGGTATACTCCTGACAGTGCTTTGAATCGTTAATCAATCAATGGCTGCGGACGGACTGCGCACATGCAGTGTACACAATCCGCCCAAGGGTTAAATGCTGTTTATTCCCCAAACTCCTCTGCGCATTTTTTAAGCATGCTTCTTATCGGCAGTCCGTAGGGACAGCGGGGTTCGCATTTGCCGCAGCCGATACATGCGCTTGCTTTCACGGGGAGGGTTTTATAGCGTCCTTTTGCCCAATCGGCAAGCCCGTAGCGTTCGAGATAGCCTGCAAAAAGGAACACATTCGGGATGCTGATGCCGACGGTGCAGGGGGCGCAATAGTTGCAGCGGCGGCAGAAATTGCCCGTCAGTTCGGAACGGATTTTTGCGATCTCGGCATTTTCCTCATCGGTAAGGGGCGAAGTGTCGGAACCGGCGGCGGAATTTGTTTGAACTTCCTCTGCGCAGTACATGCCGGGGATCGCGACGGTTACAAGCTCGTTTGCGGCAAGATAACGCATTGCAATCCGCCCGTCTTCAATTGCACCGCCCGCCATGGGTTTCATTGCGATAAAGCCGATGTTTTTGTCTCGGCATTTTTGCAGCAGGGGTTCGCACTGGCTTTCAACAATGTTATAAGGGAACATGATCGTTTCAACCCAGTCAAGCTCAAGCGCACGTTCGAAAACCGTCAGCGAGTGTGCGGTGATGCCGATATGCCCGATTTTGCCCGCATCGCGCGCCGCAAAAAGTGCCTCCAGTGCGCCGCCTGCACCGATTACGGTGTCAAGCTGTTCCATGCTGGGGTTGTGTACCTGATACAGGTCGATATAGTCGGTGCGGAGGTTGCGGAGGCTTGTTTCAATGTCTGCCTCCATTGCTTCGCGGGTGCGTGCCATGCTCTTTGTTGCAAGAACGAACTTGTCCCGCCGTCCGTCGATTGCGCCGCCGATGTATTCTTCGCTGACGGTGTAGCCGCGTGCCGTGTCGATATAGTTTATTCCGCATTCAATAAGGGCGTCGATAAGCGGCTTTGCCTTTTCCGCATCGATGCGCTGAATGGGGATGCCGCCGAAACCGACGCGGGAAATCTTAAGCCCGGTTTTGCCGAGTGTTACATACTGCATGAGTGTACCCTCCGAATTTGTATTAATTATTGCTTTTTAAAGTTAAATTCACTCCGCCGCACACCGTGCGGATGCGGATTCCGTTTACGATATTATAAGCTTTTTTTCGCAAAAAAGCAAATTAATAAGAGCGTTTTAAAAAAGAGAACGGACGGGCCGCGCACTTTGATGCCGCAGTGTGTCAATTCCGCAACATTGCTCCGTATTCGCTTGACATTATGTTCGGCGGGGGTATAATATAGATGAAAGACAACGCTCGAAAGGAGACAGTGTTTTTAATATGCAAAAAGTTACACACAGCGAATACATTGCGCAAAAGAAGCCGCTTGCGAAGCAGCTTCTTGCAAAGCTGAACGAAAAATACCAATATGCATCCGTGCTCATCACCGATAATTATGAAAAAGGTTATCGTGCATCGCGAAGCGGCGTTGCAATTTCCGCAACAAACGCATTCGGCGGCAAGGGCATGATCGTGAAGGTCTATGACGGCAAAGGCTATGCCGAATACAGCACAAACGAAATCACGGCAGAAAACCTGCCCGAAATTGAAAGAGAAATCGAGCAGCAGCTCATGAATCCCGCAAATTTCATTCCCGAAGGAACCGAAGAAGCGGAGTACAAATGCATCAGCGATGAACCCTGCACGCTTTGCGAGGCAACGGATTACGAAATTCATCCCCGCGAGGTCGGCGACGAAAAGTTGATTGAAACCGTGACCGCGCTGCGCGAAAAGGCTGTTAAAGCCGATGAACGCATTCTTGACGCAATAACGGGCTTCAACTATCAGGAATATCACAAGCTCTTCCTTTCCGCAAACCGTGAGCTTGAACAGTCCGTGCTCTATTCAACGGGCATCATGGCTCTTGTTGCGGCAAAGGGTGAGGAAATCAAGCAGAGCTTCCGCGGATTCTCCAACCTCGGCGGTGCGGAGCTGCTTGATAAAATGGAGTCTGCAATTCCGCAGTGCGTAAAGACCGTTACGGATCTTTTGAATGCCGAACCCATGGAACCCGGCACTTATGAATGCATCTGCACACCCGAAGTCACGGGCATGATCGTTCATGAAGCGTTCGGTCACGGCGTTGAAATGGATATGTTCGTTAAGGACAGGGCTCTTGCACAGTCCTATATCGGCAAGCAGGTAGCATCCCCGCTCGTTACCATGCACGACGGCTGCGCTCAGCGCGAGGTTGCAACCTATTTCTTTGATGATGAAGGCACCCTGTCCCACGACACCGTTATCATTGACAAGGGCATTCTTAAAGCAGGCATCAGCGATGCGCAGTCCGCAATGTTCCTTGGCACCGTACCCACCGGCAACGGCAGGCGCGAGAGCTATGAGCGCAAGGCGTATACGCGCATGACGAACACCTATTTCGAACCCGGCAGCGATAAAGTTGAAGACATGATCGCTTCCGTAAAATACGGAATGCTGCTTGAAGAACCCAGCTCCGGCATGGAAGACCCCAAAAACTGGGGCATTCAGTGCATGGTCAACTTTGCAAGGGAAATCAAGGACGGCAAGCTGACAGGCAGGATCTTTTCCCCTGTCGTGCTGACGGGCTATGTTCCCGACCTGCTCAAGTCCATCACGATGATGAGCGACAATATCGAACTCGGCGGCTGCGGAGCATGCGGCAAGGGCTACAAAGAATGGGTCAAAGTTTCGGACGGCGGTCCCTACATCAAGGCGACGATTCGTCTGGGCTGATGAAGTTCGGAAAGAATTTTGATTCGAAAGGATGCTTTTATTATGATAGATATTATTAAAAACGCATTAAAAGAAGCTGAAATCAAAACGTGGCGCATTAACGAAAAAAAAGAGCACACTGCGGAAGTTTTCTTTATTCGCCGCAGGCAGGATATGCGCCGCATCAGGGATACCCATAAATACAACGTTGAAGTATTCTGCGATTACGAAAAGGACGGCAAGCCGATGCGCGGCAGGTCACAGGTCACCATTGTGCCGTCCCAGTCGGAGCAGGAAGTTCTGACCCTCCTTAAGGAAGCGAAGCATGCGGCGTCTTTTGCGGGCAACCCGTATTATGAACTGCCTGAAAAACAGGCTTGTGAACCCATTGCGGCCGCAGGCAGCCTTGCGGAGGTTTCGGCTGAAGAGGCGGCAAAGCGTTTTGCTGCGGCATTGTTTGCGGCGGATAACGATCCACGCGCATTCGTGAACTCGGCGGAGATTTTCTCAAAGCAGGTCAAAACCCGTATCCTCGGCGATAACGGAACGGACGTTTGCTATTATAAAAACGATGTTGACGGCGAATTCGTCGTTCAGTGCAAGGAACCCGAGGATGTTGAAGTTTATCATGCATTCGGCTACGACAATCTGAATTGCGATGCGCTGCGCGAAAAGGTCACAACCGCGCTCCGCGAGGTGGCGGACAGGGCAATTGCCCGTGCGGAACTGCCGAGCGGAACTTACAACCTGATTCTCTCGGGCGAAAATGCGGCGGAAGTGCTTTCATATTACATTGCGCGCAGCAGTGCGGGAATGGTCTATCCCGGGTATTCAACATGGAAGGTCGGAACGGATGTCCAGCCCGAGATGAAAGACGGTGAAAGGCTCAACATGACCCTTCGCGCAAAGGTTCCCTTCAGCAGTGAAGCGATTCCCATGAAGGATCGCTCCGTGATTGCCGACGGCAAGGTTGAAACTTTGCACGGCGGCGCAAGAATGAGCTATTATCTCGGCATTGAGCCCACGGGCGATTATTCCGCATACAGCTGCGAAAACGGCAGTGTTTCGTTTGAAGAAATGAAAAAAGAACCTTATCTTTACGCCGTTACATTCTCGGATTTCCAGATGGACACAATGTCCGGACATTTCGGCGGAGAAATTCGCCTTGCGTACCTTTTCGACGGCGAACGCGTTCGCATCGTGACCGGCGGTTCGGTAAACGGCAGCATCAATGCGTGCAGCGGCGGGATGAAGTTCACAACCGAACGCTACGACAGCAAGAACTACAGCGGACCGTTTGCGGTTATGCTTCCCGGCGTCCGCGTTGCGGGTTCGCTTGCCGAGCAGGAATAAATAACTCGGCTGCGAAAGTACTTTATTAACTGAATAAAGCAGAAAAATGCGGCACTCGCTGTTGTTCGGCGGGTGCCGATATTTTAACGGGAGTACCAATTGTATGAGTATTAACATTGAAAAAAGCAGAAAGCTTGCTTTGGTGGTTGACATGTACGGATGTCCGAACCGATGCAGGCATTGCTGGCTCGGCCGATTGCCGAATATTCCGCCGGAAAACGGTGCAGACGAAATGCTTGTGAACAGCTTTCGCCCGCACTTTGAACAAATTGAATATTACAGCTGGCTTCGCGAACCGGATTTTTGCGGGGAATACAGAGCGCGCTGGGAACGCGACAAGGCGTTGAGCGTTAATTGCGAACCGCAAAGGTTTGAGCTTGCAAGTTTTTGGCGGCTCGTCAGAGACGGTGAGTATGCAAAGTTCCTCCGTGAAGTCGGCGTAAAAGTCGTTCAGCTCACATTCTTCGGCGGAGAGGAAACGACGGATAGGTACATCGGCCGAAAAGGTGCGTATTCGGAATTGCTGAAAGCGACGGAAATTCTGCTGCAAAACGGCATTGCACCGCGTTGGCAGGCGTTTATAAATGCAGAGAACAAGGATGAAGTTGCGGAACTTCCGAAACTTGCCGAAAAGCTGAAACTTGCCGAACGCTGCCGGCAGATCGGGCAGAGCTTTAAATTCTTTGTTCATGCGGGAAGCTGCGACGGTGAAAATCGCAAGCTCTATCCGATTCGCATCATCAAGAGTGACATTCCGCAATGCCTCGTGCCGTACTATTGGCAGTATGAAGAATTGCGCACCGAAGCGGAATGCGTTGAAAGTCTGCTGAAGCGCAGCGAGAATCCGGATTATTCCAACGGAGATTTCATTGTTCTCAATATTACGAATAACTTTGACATTTGGTATAATTACACGCATATGTCTCCTGAATGGAGAATCGGAAACCTGAAAATTGACGGTATTGAGGAAATAATGCGCCGAATTAACGAAGAAGACACTTTTGCACAGCGCGAAGCAAGGAAAATCACGTTTGCGGAGCTTGCGGAACGGTACGGCGATGCAGCCTCGGAACGTGCATTTTTCATCGGTGACTATGAATCCTATCTGTTTAATAAACACCTCGAACAGAAATATTCGGATTAAGTCGAAATATTCAGCAAGGAACCGAAGAATTTTTGACTTTATTTCCCGGGAAATTGAGCCGATCGGGTTGAAGGAAGCAATTATTTCCCGGGAAATTGATTCCGTTTACGTCGGTTTATGAAATGATGAAGGGCATTTCCGACAGGTTTGGAGATGCCCTTTTGAAATAATTCGATATGAAGTTGAATAATAAATTTACAAACTTTCAAAAATATCGGTTCCGCTGCGCATCAGCCACGAACGCAGTACTGCGGAAAGAATCATGTTCAGTACAAAAAACAGCATGAGGTAAAGCTTCGCTCCGAGTGCATGTGCGCCGAGGAACCAGCCGCCCCCGAACAGCAATACGTACAGCCACCCGCCGAAAAGAGCGAACATCACGCTTGAACTCTGCTTTATGGGTGTGATTTCGGTCGTCCAATTCAAATTCGGCTTTTTGAGATCAAGGAACAACCCGAATTCGGCAAGAAGGACAACGAGGGAAAGACATGCAAGGATTACCGCAATCGTTGAACCTATCGGCACGGCAAATGCGATGCATGTGCAGATCGCGGCAAAAAGCACCGAAATTCCGGACAGCAGGAGCTGCATTGCAAGCTTTGCACGGAGGATCTGCCGCGTGGTTACGGGCATTGAACGCAGAATCCAAAGCGTTTTTCCTTCCAAAGAGACGGACGGCGCAGTCATATCGTTCATTGTGGACACAAGGCAGACGGCGGCGGCAGCAAGTATCGCAATCGTTCCCGTGTTGCTGTCGAAAAGCTCAAACAGCATTGAACGAAGAGCTGCACCCCTGATGAGAAGCAGAATGCCTGCAATGGGCATGATTATAACGCCAAAACCGCAATTGAGCATATATGCAGGGCTTGCGGTGAATCGGCTAAACTCACGTTTGAGCAAAGCGGGAAAAACGCCGCTTGCCTTTTGTCGTGCATTACGATTATACTTTGCGGTTACGGTATCGGAAGAAGCGGTTGCAAGCTTTAAAAAACTCTTCGACATAACATAAAATGTAAGCAATGCAAGCGCGGCTGTGCCGAATACGGGCAGCGGAGCGGAAACAAGGTTTCCCGCCGACATCCGCCCGAAAAGGTAAACAGGGTAAGCAAAGTTTTTGACGCCTGCCCCTATTGCGCCGGCATATTGCGTAAACTGCATTAAAAGGGTCGTGATATTGTTTACAACATAATAATACCCGCCGATAAACACAAGCGATATTATGACCGTGAGGAAGCTTTTCCGTTTCAGCTTGGAGGCGATTTTTGCAACCACCCAACCCAATGCGCAGGACAGAACAAAAACGAAGACGGAGATTGACAGCATTCCGAGAATGCAGCCCAAAAGCGTGCCGACGGAGAAATCAATGCAGAGGTAAACTGTCGCTGCCGGAACGAACACAACCGCCGAGAACATCAGTCCCATAAGGTAGACGCCCAGCAGCCGAGAAAGCAGAATGCTTCCGACGGGCACGGGAAGGGAGAGCAAAAGGTCGTTGTCGTTTGCTTTGTAGAGCGCGGCATATGTGTTGAACACACTGCCGAAAACGCCGAACATCAGCCCGATTATGCCGAACAATGCAAAATAGAGCCAGTCGAGCCCGGCGGCACGGAGCGGATTTGCAAGCTGATAAGCGCAAAATGCGAACATTCCGCCCAGCACGCAGACCATAAGAAGGGCATACAGCACGATGAACGCGGCGGATGCGAACTTTGAACGGCTTTTGCCCTTTTTGGGGTCATAGAAAAAGCTTCGGTTGAGTTCATAGAGCTGCCGTTTAAGAAGAATTTTAAGCATAAGTGCGCCTCCGAAGTTTATTCGGCTTCAAGCTCGAGAAAAACGGATTCAAGACTTTCATCGCCTTTGACCTCGTCCATGGTTCCGGAACGGATGAGCCTGCCGCCTTTGATGATCGCAACCTTATCACAAAGCTTTTCCGCAACTTCAAGCACATGGGTCGAAAAGAAGATCGCACCGCCGTCATTGCAGACTTCCCGCATCAGTCCTTTCAAAGTATGCGCTGCTTTGGGATCGAGTCCGACAAAAGGCTCGTCCATAATGATAAGCTTCGGAGAGTGAATCCAAGCTGCGATAACGGCAAGTTTTTGTTTCATGCCGTGGGAATAGGATGAAACAGGCTGCGCAAGCGAGGCGGTGAGCTCAAACATGTCCGCATATTTATTGATGCGCTGTACCCGCTCCTCCGCTCCGATGCCGAAAATATCCGCGATGAAGTTGAGATATTTGATGCCTGTCATAAACTCATACATGTCGGGATTGTCCGGAATATAGGCGATGAGTTTTTTGCAGGTCAGGGGGTCCTTCCGAACGGAAGTGCCGTTCACAAGTATTTCGCCTGCATCAAACTGAAGGATTCCGACGCAGCTTTTGAGTGTTGTTGTTTTGCCTGCGCCGTTATGGCCGATAAAGCCGTAAATCTCACCCGGTGCAATGTGCAGAGAAAGGTCGTCAACCGCCTTTTTGCTGCCGTAAGTTTTTGTTAAGTGTTTGATATTAAGCATATTTTCCTTCCTTATAAAAACACATGAAATGACACATGAAATATTGTGTCGGTTTTTTAGGATAACACAGTTTAAAGATAACCGGTTCCGCAAAAGCTGTTCGGTCGGGGCGTTTCCGTTTGTTGCTCACCGTTCGCGATGACCGCCGCTGCATTATCCGTGCGCATCGCGCCGGAGGTTGGATGAAAAATTCGAAAAAATCTGTTTTATAATTTCAGTGCAATAACCGGTGCTTGCTCATTGCGAATATTTTTTTCGCCGGTTCGCACCGCATAGTATATTCAGCAGAACAAACATTGCGACGAGCAGAACCGTTCCCCCGCAAAGGACGGCGAACATCGCCGGAAGGCTAACATCCGTTCCGAAAAAGCTGAGCCTGCAATCGATGGATTTCTTAATTACGTCAATAACTTCGGGAGCAAGACCCGCATCCGCTGCCGCGGAGAACGCACCGCGGAGGGCATGATTGCGAATAAGGCTTGTTCCGTATGTTCCGGGCAGAAACATAAGGATGTGCTGCAAGCCGGTGCTGAATTGTGCGATCGGCATATATGCGCCGCAGATAAAACCGTAACCCGAGCTGACGATCGTGCCGACAGCGGAAACCTGCCCCTGAGTCGTCAGAAAACGGTTCACAATGCTTGAAAGTGCGGTGCCGAAAAGCACAAGCAGAACAATGTCCGCAAACAGCAGCATCACGTCGGCAAAGGAAAGATACCAGCCGACCTTTGCAAGATAGATAAATCCCGCACCTGCCGCAATAAGGCAGACAAGCAGCGTTGAAGCAAAAGTTGCAAGATAATAGCTCAGCGCAAGCGTGGACTTTTTGACGGGGGAAACGGTGAGATCCCGTCTTGCACCCGTGACCTTGTCCAAAACCATGGTCATGTTGCAGCAAAATGATACCGTGATGCAGCTCACCGCAAGCAGGGATGAAACCAACTGCCCGCCGACAATGCCGCCGATGAGCTTTTCCGCAGCGGGGAAACCCTCCGGAAGAGCGGAAATAAAGCTGTCGCGATACACATTTGCAAGAAATGCGGCATAAAGCACCAAAAGGATAACAGGCGTTATCAGCGAGGCAAAGAACATGCCTTTATCCTTGAAAAAAAGTTTGCAATTGCGAATAAAAAGATTGTAACAACCTGTCATGATTCGACACCTCCGGAAAGCTTTTTGCCCGTTGCGGCAAGGAACACATCGTCCATTCCGCCTTTTTTGATTTCGTAATCGGTGAACAGTTCGGGATGTTTCAAAATCAACTGCGTTGCTTCCGCCGTGTTTTTTACGGCAATGCGAATGCCGTCGCGTGTGGATTCAACTCTGTATTCGCCGAGAGCGGCGGCTTTTTCGGGCGTGACGCCGTAAAGCGTTATGAAATCACCTGTGAACCTGTTTTTCAGCTCCAGCGGTGTGCCTTCAGCAGCAATGCTGCCGGAATCTAATATTACAACGTAGTCTGCATCGGCGGCTTCTTCCATATAGTGAGTGGTCAGAAACACCGTAAGCCCGTGTTCGGCACGAAGCTGCATAACAACGCTCCAAAGAAGGAGGCGCGTCTGCGGGTCCAGTCCGGTCGTGGGCTCGTCAAGAATAAGAATCTCGGGTTCGTGCAAAAGCGCACGCGCAATGTCAATTCGCCGCCGCTGCCCGCCGGAGAGCTTGCCGACGGTTCGGTTCAGAAGATCACCGAAATCGAGAAGTTCCGACAGCTCCGAAAGTCTTTTTTTGAACGCTTTTCCGTTGATGCCGTACAGTGCGGCTCGACTGCGGAGGTTTTCCCGAACGGTCAATGCCTGATCCAGCACGGAATTTTGAAAAACAACGCCGAGTTTTCGGGAAACGTGCTCAAAATCCCGCTCCGCATCCATGCCCAAAATCGTGACGCTGCCGCCGTCCCGTCGAAGCTGCCCCGAGATTATGGAGATGGTTGTGGATTTGCCCGCTCCGTTAACACCGAGAAAGGCAAAAAGTTCACCTCGGCATACACGGAACGAAAGGTCTCGAACGGCCTTTATCTCTCCGAAAGTTTTATTCAATCCGTCAATGCGGATGATCTCGCGCTCGGTCGAAGCGAAGTGTTCACCGCACAGGTTGTCATATTGTGTGTTACTCATTAACATTTCCTCCGTTTTACTTCTTGCCGCGTTTTGAAGATGCAGCGGGAAGCGCATTCAAAAAAGCCGAAAGTGCAGCAAAGATAACGCCCGCAACGGGCCAGATGACCCATGATGTTTTGGGATTGCCGCCCTTGATGCCGAATGTTATAAGCAGATAAACTGCGGTCACAATCAGCCAATAGCAGGAAGATATGCGGCTTACGAATCCGCTCTTTTCCTTCTTTACGCGGGTGTAGTCGCCCTCTTCGAGAAGTTTGTCAACGGCAGAATTATATGTTCCCCCGAGCACGAATGCGGCACTGCCGATGCCCGCAATAACAAGCGTAAGACTTACCGCCGCAGCGGGAGCAAAATCCGCATTTTCAAAGCAGACGGAAACAAAAATCGGAATCACCGAAAGTATGCAGAGCATGGTTCCGATGATATTGAGCCTTGAGGAGGTGTGCGCAAATGCAGCTTTGCGTTCGCGCAGCATACCGGCCACGCCGTATTCCGTTTCAAACGGTTCTTTTTCAAGAAATTCATATTCCCTTGCCTTTGCGCCGGCTGACATAAAAAGCAGGACGCCGATTGCGGCAAGCAGAATCAAGGCACAAAGACCGATGCCGCAGGCAAGGTTTTCGCTGATATTAATAACACGACTGTCGCTCATTGCGGCAAGAAAAATCAAAGCTGCGGGCGAAATAACGCAAAGAAAAGTTGCAAGCGCAATTCGCGGCGCGGAAACACGGCGAAGCTCAAGATAGGCAGAGGCCTGTTCCATTGTGACGGTGCGAAGCGGAGGCTCGGCACTGTCGTCGGAGGATTGAAAGGAAGGTGCGCATTCCTCGATTTCATCTTTAAGAAGGTAATCGGTTGAAACACCGAAAATGCGGCTCAGCCGAAGAACTTTGTCCATATCGGGTACGGACTGTGCGCCCTCCCATTTTGAAACGGATTGGCGCGAAACTCCGAGCTTTTCCGCAAGGTCTTCCTGTGACCAGCCAGCCTTTTTACGAAGATTGATGATTTTGTCTGCAAGTATCATTGCTGTGACCGTTCCCTTCCGTTTAACTTTTTCCGCCGCCTGTTCGCGGGCGGGTTTACTGCCGTAATGATACGCTTTTTTGCCGTTGCGGGCAATAAAGGGAGGCGGGCAATTTGTCAACCCGTGGCTGCGATACGCGCAACTGAGACGATTTTTGCCGTAGATACGGAAAATTCCCATCACGGGAAAACCGCACTCCGTGCCGCTCCCGAAACAGGGGGATTCAGAGTGTGAACGGAAAAATATTTGATAACTGCAATTGCGCAATATCGGTTTTCAGTATAGCTTTGTTGAAAGTCGTTGTCAATATGGTTTGAAACAATATATGAGGCAGCCGTAAATTTGCCGTCCGATGCCGCAAAAATTCCGTAATTTTCTTGTTTCCGAAAAGAATCATGAACACTTTGCCCGGGTTGAATTGTTCGGATTCCGGGCAGAGGAGCATTGCGGTCGGAAACTTTTTCGTTAAAAACAATTAATCAGCAATTATCACAAAGAAAGCTTGACGGCGAGTATTTATAGGGATATAATGAGCAATTCCGGGATGACGCGTAAAATATTGAAATACCCAGGAAACATACGATTTATTCTTGCAAACAGCATTGCGGAGGTGCAAATGGAATTAAACAACAGCAAAAATGCTGAGGCCGTCTTTTCACTTTCATTGCTTTCGGGCGGCGCGGCGCAGAAAAATGAAACGGGGCTGCTGCTGAAAAGCAACGAAAAAGCTCAAAAATACGGGCTTGTTCTTTCCCGGAAGCAGGCGGCAGCGATTATCGCAACACGAAATGCTGCATTGCAGCGCACGGGACGGATGGAATTCGGTGCAGGCATTCTCGGCAGGATTGCGGAAGCATTCTGCGATTCGCCGTGGATTTCGCAGGAGGATTATGAACAGACCCTGCATGAGGTCACCGGACTGTTTTATGAATTTAAAAATGAAACGATGGACATCGTTTCAGACAATGAACTGATTGATTTCATGAAGGAAGCTTTCAATGGGTTCTGCAAGGGTTCCCTCGAATTGCTTGCGGGACGTGTGCTGCCGATGCTTGCGGAACATGTTCGCAGCGGGGAACCGTTGGAAAGCTTCATTTACCGTGCGGAACAGTATGAACAGAGCTGAAAACGGCGGCGGTGTTTTGCAGCCGAAAAGAAGCTGAGGGATAAACAGCCGACTGAAAGGAGAACGACGGGAGCAATGGAAGAACACGGAGTTAAAATCCACGGAACGGAATCGGTGAAGGCATCCGACGGATTTGCAGCATCGGCGGGCGGGAGCTTGGAGAAGCACGGGGCACATGCGCTTGACGGCTTCCGTCCCGATCCGACGGATTATTTTGCGTCACTTGTGCAGGCTGCAAACGCTGCGGGACTGCTTTCGGAAACGGATGTTTCAAGCTTGCAGGTGCAGCTTGCGGATCTGCTTAAAACGTTGGCGGATAAGCGAACAGGGGGCAGAAGCAGTTCATTGCCCGTTGAAGAGGGAAGAAAGCTGCTTCTTTCCGCAACATATATAATCGGTTTGAACCTGAAAAGGTATCCGAGTGCGGAAGAGGCGGCGGAAGCGCTTGTGAACACTGCGCTCGTGCAGCTTTATAATGACGGCATGGCGGAAGCAAACCTTCGTATGAATCGCGCAAGAGGGCTTCAAAAACGCATTTTGCGTAACTTTTTCAAAAATCCCAACAGATTCTGGTTTTCAACGGTTTCGGAAGGTATAAACGGGTTCTTTAAACTGTATTCGCCCGTGTTTTCGGCGCGGGAGATTCACATAACTGCGGACTATCCGCCGCTTGCGGGCAGGCCGAAACTTTGCGGAATCGAATTTGTTGAGCGGTATTTGCGTTATATTGACGCTGAAAATGCCTTTTTGCTTTTATTCCCGTCGGATAAATGCGATGGGCTGCTTCGGGAGCTTGCAAAGGATTATGCCGACAGCCCGGTGAACCTGTTTGAACCGATTCTGCTTTGTGCACTTGCGCTTGCACATTTCGGGCGCGAACCGCAGCGGCTGGATCTGTCAGCAAAGGAAGCGGAAACACTTGAAGCGGAACTCGTTTCACTCGACTTGAAGCAAACTGCTGCATTTCTTATCGATGCGCTGGATAAATTGGACGCCGTTTTGGAACTGCCGAAAAGTGTCGGGCTGTATATCGTTCGCTGTATGCCGATTCTTGCAAGAACGGTTCATAACAATGCAAGTATCGGACGAAGCGTCTTCCCGCGGGTATCGGAAGCGTTCCGGATGGGTGAAGTCAATGTTCGGGACGGTGAAAGGCTCAGCGATGCAGAATACAGAGGGCTTCGCGAAAATCTGCTTGCGGCTCAAACCGCAGGCGAAAAGCTCGCGCTTATCACGGAAAACGTGCATTCCGCAGCGGACATAATCGATATTGTGTGCGATGATTTGCTTGACGGTGCCGAAATGAATGCGCTTGTTGAAATGATTCCGCTGCCGGCATTCATTTTGCTTTTGAAACGCTTTCCCTCCGTTGAGTTTGAGGAAGGCCGAAACGAAAAACAATTTGCGGAAGCCCTGAAGGCGCGCCGCAGCAGCCTTCCCCCGGAGCAGAGCCGCAAATTGGAGCTGATACTTGAGAATATGACTGTCGGGGAATGATTAATTCTTATTTGTCAACCCCGAAGAAGAGCATTGAATCACAAAAAGGGCATTGCAAGCGCCGAGCGGCTGCAATGCCCTGAATTTATGTTATGTTGCTTCCGAGAAGGTCAAGCGGCAGGATTTTTTCACGCTTCTTTAACTCGGATCTGTTTGCGAGGCTCATTCGGGAAGATGCTCGGATTCATGTCCGGGCAAAATCCGACTGAGCTTCGGGTCAACAAAGATTAATACTCAAAGAAGCCCTTGCCGGTTTTTCTGCCGAGCAGACCTGCGCGAACCATTTTGCGCAGCAGGGTGCAGGCGCGGTATTTGGAATCATGGGTTTCGTTATACATGGTGTCCATGATTGCGAGACAAACGTCAAGGCCGATAAGGTCGCCCAATGCGAGCGGTCCCATGGGATGATTTGCGCCGAGCTTCATTGCGGTGTCAACGTCTGCGGGGGACGCAACGCCTTCCTGAACGATGGTGACAGCCTCGTTGATCATGGGGATAAGAATGCGGTTAACAACAAAACCGGGAGCTTCGGCCACTTCAACGGGTTCCTTGCCGATTTCGGTGCAGAGAGCTTTGATTGTTTCGAAGGTTTCGTCGGAAGTGTGCATACCGCGAATGATCTCAACAAGCTTCATGACCGTTGCGGGGTTGAAGAAGTGCATTCCGATGAACTTGTCCGCGCGCTTGGTGCAGGCGGCAAGCTCCGTGATGGAAAGGGAGCTTGTGTTGGTTGCAAAAATGGTGTGCTCGGGGCAGATTTCATCGATTGCAGCATAGAGATTATGCTTGATTTCCATATTCTCAACGATTGCTTCAATCACGAGATCTGCGGTTTTGAGGTTCTCATAGTCGGTAACAAAGGTGATGTGTGCAAGAATCGCATCCGCTGCTTCCTGCGTCATCTTGCCGCGATCAACGCGCTTTGCAAGGCTCTTTGTGAGTTTTGCGGAGGATTTGCCGATGCTTGCATCGGTTCTGCCGTATGCGGTAACGTTGTAGCCCGCGGTTGCGAAAACCTGTGCGATGTCAAGGCCCATTGTGCCTGCGCCGATAACGAATACGTTTTTCATAATGCTTAGTTCCTTTCGGTGAAATAGTTGTTTGGTAAACTTCGGGCCGAAGCCCTAATGTTATTTGCCGGTGAATTCGTCTTTTTTTGTTTTGGAAACGAATGCCGTCATTGCCATTTGCTGATCCTGCGTTTCAAAGCAGCTTCCGAAAAGCTCTGCTTCGGCGGCAAGGTCGTTGTCAAGCGAATTCATGTAACGAATGCGCATTGCCTTCTTTGCGGCACGAACGGCAATGGGTGCGTTTGCAGCGATCGTTTCGGCAAGCTTCATTGCTTCGTTCATCAGCTCCTCGGGGGGAACAACTCGGCTCACAAGCCCCATTTGAAGAGCTTCCGCCGCGCTGACAGTGCGTGCGGAAAGGATGAGGTCGGCCGCATATGCACGGTTAACCGTGCGGGTCAATCTCTGCGTTCCGCCGAAACCGGGAATGATACCGAGACCGACTTCGGGCTGCCCGAACTTCGCCTTTTCGGAGGCAATGCGAATATCCGCACAGAGCGAAAGCTCACAGCCGCCGCCGAGTGCATAGCCGTTGACTGCCGCAATGACGGGAACAGCAAGGTTTTCAAGTGCGCAAAATGCTTTGTGACCGTGCATACCGAAAGCGAACGCTTCGGGACGGGAAAGATCCTTCATTTCGGAAATATCCGCGCCCGCAACGAAAGCTTTGCCCGCGCCGGTAACGATAAGGCAGCGAAGCTCCGTATCATGTGCGATTTCGGTCACTTTTTCATAAAGGCAGTCAAGAAGCGCGGAATTCAGCGCATTGAGAGCCTCGGGACGGTTGATGGTGAGAATGCCGATATTGCCGGCTTTTTCATAAAGAAGCATGAAAAAAAATCCTCCTCTGCCTCAGTTTTCCTTTTCAACTGCAATTATACTCCATTTGAAGGCAAAATTAAATGCTTTTTAAATAAATATATAATCATTGTCCGATCAAGCGCAGACTTCAAACAAAACAAAGCCGAACAGCCGCAGCGTTGCTGCAAACCGTCCGGCCCGTTGATGCAGGATGGGAGAGAATTTATCTTACCTGCATTGCAAAGCGCATAACGCTTGTCGCATCGGAAATGCTGATGTTTCCGTCCGCATCGATATCCGCCATGTTGAAATCACAAATGATGAAATCTTACAATCAATCTCAAAATGACAGAGAGACTGTTGATTTCGCTTGCCAAATTAATTATACAATACAGAAGACAAGGAAGCAAGCTAAAAAACAACAAAATATATTATAATTGACGACAAATTCTTGGGCATTGCCAATGCCCCCTGCTTTATGGTAAAATATAAATGAAGAAAGAACCCCGGGCGGAGACTTGCAAAAGGGTGATGCTCCGTCCCTGAAAGGAGAAATTTATGCATTACACTTACAAGACCGGCGGAACATGTTCCACGATGATCGATTTTGACATTATCGACGGCAAACTGCACAATATTGTGTTCACGAACGGCTGCAACGGCAACCTCAAGGCCATCGGTTCGCTGCTTGAGGGAGCCGATCCGAAGTTTGCAATCGAAAGGCTTTCCGGCATTTGCTGCGGATTTAAGAATACATCCTGCGGCGATCAGCTTGCGCGTGCAATACGGCAGGCGGTCGGCGAATAAGCTCTTTTGCAGCAGGGCAGCCGAAGATGCTTATCACAAGCACAAAAAACGAAATTGTAAAATCTGTGCGCCGCCTGCGGGATCGTTCGGCGCGGCGGGAGAGCGGGCAGCACCTTATCGAGGGTGAACGGCTTGTTTTTGATGCGCTGGAGGCGGGCATTGTGCCGGAAACGCTGTTTATTGAGCAGGGACGCACGGATTTTGAAGCACGGGTTTCGGCACTCGGTGCGGAGTTTTTTTCCGTGAGCCGCGCCGTGCTTGAAACGGTGTGCGACACTTCCGCTCCGCAGGGGATTGCGGCGGCGGTAAGAACGCCGGATTTGACTGCTCCCGAAAGCGCGGAGGATTTTCCGCACGGGCTTATTGCTGCGCTGGACGCATTGCAGGACCCCGGCAATCTCGGAACGATAATCCGCACGGCCGATGCAATGGGTGCGGCGGCGGTTCTTCTCGGCACGGGCAGCACCGATGCATTTTCTCCAAAGGCTTTGCGTGCCGCAATGGGCAGCACATATCATCTCAGGATTTTTCAATGCGAACTCTCCGAAACTCTGCCGAAGCTGCGGGAAAGCGGGTTCTCGCTTGTTTGCGGACATTTGGCGGGCGAGGAGCGGCTTCCGATGCTGAACCGTGATTGCGTGATTGTTATCGGGAACGAGGCGAACGGCGTTTCGGACGGCATTGCGCGGCTTTGTTCGCTTTGCCGCCTGCCGATGCTCGGGCGGGCGGAGAGCCTGAACGCATCCGCTGCGGCGTCAATACTGATTTTTGAAACGGCAAAAAAAATCAACGGAATCGAATTCTGATTTTTGTTTTTCCTTACAGATATTTGATATTTGATATTTGAACGAAGCGGAGTCAGCTCAATCAAAACTGTTTTACAAAGCTGACTTAAAACCGAAACGGAGGCTGCGGAATGGGCGCAAAGCTGAACATGGATACCGGCGGAGAAATCATCAACTGTGCCGCAAAGCTCTTTGCAAAGCGCGGGGTTGGAAGCGTCAGCCTGCGCGACATTGCCGACGAACTCGGAATAAGCAAAGGCACACTGCATTATTATTTTAAAACGAAAGAAGATTTAATATGTTCATGCGCAGAGAATTGCGTTGCCGTCATCGGCGACGGGGTTTTTGAGCTTATGAACGGTGCAGCTCGCGGAGGAAGTGCGGAGAGCGTTTGCGAAAAATTTGTTTCCGCTTTTTTTGACGATGCCTCGCTTCCGAAGCTTCTGGTCGGGCTGCTTTGCTGCGAGTGCGGAAGAGCGGCGGAAATCTGCCGCTCCGCAATTGAAGAATGGCGCGTGATGTTTGAAGTTGCCGCACTTCGCCTTTCGTCGCGCAGCGGAGGGCAAACGGAGCTTTCGCAAGCGGCAATTCCAATCATTCTCGGGTTTGCGGCAGCTCAGGCCGAGCCGCAAGCGGCGCAAAAAGCAGCGACGGAGGCCTTGGCGGCTTTGATTTTGAAAAAATGATTAAGCAATAAAAAAAGTATACGTCAGAGGATGCGGGGCGGAAGACGCCTTTGCATCCGTTTTTTTCGAAAACATGCATAAAACGGATTATTTGAAGCGTGGCAGAGCTGCTGCAAAAACAATAAACCCGCAGCGGGTCAAGTCGTGCTGCGGGTTTATTGAAGGAGACAGAAGCCTTTGAAGATTTGCAACAGCAGAGTTCCGAAAGGGAGAAAATAAGAACTTGGACTGAAAACTTCAAGGCCATGAAAAAGCAGTCGTGCAGGAACAATCAGCCCCTTGTTCGGCGTTTGCCGCAGAGAACCGTTCCCGCACCGCAAACGATTGAAGCGATGCCGTATGCGATGATTGCACCTGTTCCTGTTGACGGAACGGATGGGGAGGGAACATCTGTCGGAGCAGCGGGTTCGATTGTCGGATCTTCGGGAACATCCGTGGGATTTTCGGGAACATCGGTCGGATCTTCGGGAATTTCGGTAGAGTCTTCTGGAACATCTGTGGGATTTTCGGGTGTATCTTCGGGGTATTCCCAGCTTACGCCGTCGAAATACGAACACCATTCGTTAAGATTGGCTTCGTCGGCAAAGATATTCACAAGGTGATTCGGCCATTGTTCGTAGGGAGCGTAATCCTGATTGATATAAATCTGAAGATCGCTGAAGGGGTAGCCCGTTGTGTCCGTTGTGTCTATGCTGCTTGTGAAAACATAGCAGCCGTTTTCGGTCGGCATGTCGGTGAAATAATGTGGTTCATAAAAGTCGTAGGCGATTTGAACAAAACTGCGTGCGGGGTCCGCGGCGGCGGGCAGGGAGAAGCGGATCGTGACCTCGGATGAATGCGCAAGACAGTATTCATCGGCAGCATCATAGCCTAAGCTTTCCTCCGGGTCGTGAACGATTATCTGCTCCGCAGGGAAATCGAGCGAAACGGAAACGGGCGCATCCCGCCGCGAATCCGCAACGGCGGCAATGCTGAAGCAGCAAAGAAAGAGCATCAGCACGGAAGCAAAAGCAAGCAGTTTTTTCATAGAACGCCTCCTTGATATGATATACCAAGCATAACAGATTATAGCGCAAATGTCAACAGCTTTTTTTAAAAAAATGGCAAAAAAATGAAATTATTTGAAAAAAGAAAGGCGGAGCGGGCCGATAAGCAATATCGAACCCGTTCCGCCGCGCATGGGCTTTGACACAGCCCCGCTCAAAACGATTTAAACAATTTAAAAAGCAGCTTGCGGCATCAATTCAGAACCGGAAGCAAAAGCTCTATCAGAAGAACGCCTCCGACGGCTGTTGCAACTGCGTAAACTCCCGACAGTAAGAACAGTAAGAAGGCTGATTTTATCCCCACCCGGAGAGCCGCTTCTCGCGCAAACGGAACAACGCAGGCAAAAACGGCTATTTCAAGCGCCTCCGACGCATAAAAAAGGGGACTTCCTTTCAGGTGGAGGCTGTAAGTCAGGTATGCCGTGCCTGCGCTGATATAAAGCAGAAGTGCGGTTGCGGCAAGAAAAAGGAAGATTTTTTTGAGAACGGCTTTCATTGCAAGTTCCTCCGAATCAAAGGTTTGCCGCAGTTAAATATTTCACGACAGTAATTAATTAACGCATAATATAACAAACTTCACAGAAAATGTCAACAGTTTCTTTTCGGTGTCCGCAAATGTCAGTCCGCGCGGAGAAGCTCCGCAAGCGTTTCAAAAACAAAATTCACGCTTGCATTGCGGACAGCCTGCCTTCCCGCCGCACCGAAATGCATGGTTTTTGAAATTTCGAACTTCGGAATGCCGCATTCCGCTTTCCCGCCGAAATAAAAGCCGAAGCAGACGGTTCCGACGGGTTTTTCGGGTGAGCCGCCGGAAGGCCCTGCAATGCCGGAAATGCCGACGCCGATTTCGGCATTTGCCGCCGCCGCTGCGCCTTTTGCCATGGAGAGTGCGACACATTCGCTCACAACCCCGTGTTCCGCAATGGATTCCTCCGCAACGTTCACGAATTTCACCTTTGCTTGGTTTGCATATGTCACGAATGAGGCATCGAGAACATATGAAGCGTTCGGCACGTCCACGATACGTGCGGCGGCAAGCCCGCCCGTGCAGGATTCCGCAAAGGAAATATGCAGGCCGTGCTTTATCAGCGCATTAACGACCCGTTCCGCAATCGCAAAGCACGCAGCGCCTTGTTCATCTGTCAAAACAGATTGAGAGCAGTTGTTAATAATATCGTTCATGATGATTATTTCCTTTCTTTTGGTTTAAGTCCGCATATACACAGCAGTCATATCTATGAGTTTATCAGACGGCGGCGGGAATTGCAATGCCCGAATTCGGCTTGAAAAATGCATTAAAACTGCAATAATATAAGTTTAAAACAATATGAAAACGCAACAATTTAACACATCTGTTTAAAAATTTTTTCACAAATATTTCCCGTTTTGGGCTTAACAATGTACCGAACATGTGCTATAATATATGCATGTCGGCAGCATCGGACTGCCCGCAAAAAAGTTCGAAAGGGAAAACCATGGCAAAAAGATTTTTGAGTGCGATACTCGCGCTTTCGCTCGGATTGTAAAATTCAAATCGGGTGAGTTCAGAATTTGAATGAACCGAAAGTAATCAAAAAATAGAAGTCCTCCGCTTCGGCTTTTCGTCGGAAGGTTGGGGCGGAGGATTAAATTTATATATATTGACACATTGTACTGAATTTGATATACTGAACACAGACAGAGCAGCTTCGCTGCCGCCGAAATGTGCAGCGGAATCAGCGGCACGGTCAAAAAAATATTGGAGAAAGAAATGTACGAAAACGACCAAAACTCCGTTAACGGAGAATTAAAACAGCCGAAAAGCTTTGAACAGAATGAAAACGATGAGTTTGCTCCTGCGGGTGAGGACTCAAAAAACGAATTTACTGCCGCGGAATCCGAACCGAACGGTGAGCCGGCAGGCGGTTCGGAATACGAGTGGAATCACTATGATAAAACCGCCGCACAGCCCGAACCGAAGCAGGTCATATACAAAGAAAATGTGTTCATGGGAGTTTTGGGCGCGGTTCTTTTCGCAATTCCCGGCGGTGCGCTGACATTCGCACTGTCAATTTTCGGTTACATTGCTGCCATAAGCGGCATTGCGACCGCCGCACTTGCAATGCTCGGATACAGAATCTTTTCCGGCGCAAACAAAAACAAGGGCATGAAATCATCCGTTGCTTCCATTGTGACTTCGGTTATTGCAACGCTCCTGATGCTTCTTCTTGCGGAGTTTTTTGTTTACAGCTTTGTGATGTCAAAGAACTACGGATTAACAATCTTCGAAAGCATGTCCGTAATGCCCGAGCTGCTTCGGGATGCGGAGTTTCGGAAATACTTCATCACCGACGTTCTCGGAGTGTGGCTGTTTGCTGCAATCGGAATGGGCGGATATATCTGGTCTCTTGTGAAAAAGGGTAAAACCGCCTGACATTCGGCGGCAGCCGAATGTCTGACATTGGCGGCAGTTGAATGTCTGACATCGGCAGCAGCCGAATGTTTGACAACATCGGCAGCCGAATAAGAACAAAACAGCCTTGGCCGTGCTTTTTTGAAAGGCGGCTGAGGCTGCGTTTTCGTTTTACGTCCGAATCAAATCATTTGCGCTTCAACTCTATTGAAACATTTCCGTCGTCATCTATAACAAGGGACATGTTTCGGATATGCTTTTCATAGAATTGTTTGCGCTCCGCAGCGGACATTTCCAGCCGCGTGTTTCTCAGCGCGGCATCAAGCATTTCGTTCACATTGAGTTTGATTGAATCGTCAATCCAGCGGTACATTTCCTGAAAGAGCGCGTTGAGTTTGATATCTTCGGCATTCCCGGAATAGAAATCGTCAAGATAACAGTAGAATATTCCGGAATCGGCAAGCGCGGCTTTCATATCCGGTCCGCATTTTTCGCGCTCGATCATAACAAGGAACCGTGCATCCGAAAGGGAAGAAATAAGCCCCCAGTAGTCGGAATCGCTTGAAACAATAACGAAGGAATCAACTTGGTTTTGATAATGCTCCTGGCAGGCTCTTGCGGTCAGCTGAATGTCCACAAGGGATTTGTTCTGCTTAACGCGCTCTGTCATTATGTGTTCCACAGGGATTTTGACGGAGTATTCAAGAATCTTCCATGCGTTCACGGTGTGAACATCGTCAAAAAGGATTATTTTTGATATTTTCTGCATGACTTCATAGTCAAGGTTTCGCAGGGCGGCGCACAGCTTGTACGGGTCGGAGTTTTCGCAGTCCACAACGACGACGGTTTTTTGACTGTCGTTTATAAAGTCATAGATGTTATTCTTAACAAAAGCTCCCGCATCCGAAACGCGGCTGTATTCGGTGAACACGTCATGGTGCCATTGATACAGAAGAGTCACGAATTTTTTATCGTTAAAAAGAATGTTCCCTTCATCCATCGGTTTCCAGTTGATATACATCTGATACGGATAGCATTGCAGGTTTGCATAGTAAATACTCGCGGCATCTCTCGTGCCCCCTTCGGCAAATCCGTTTGGCATTATAAACAGCTCTTTGACATACGACCAATTAATCCATATCGGGAAAAGGCTTTTGCAGTTATTGATCCTGTCGGAGACAATACGATTAATTTCAATAATATGATGACAAAGTTTGGTGCTGGATTTTTTGATGAAAGAGACTCCGTCCTCGCTGAGCTGCTGAATGCATTCGGAAGGGATGATTTCCGGCATGGACAAAAGTCCGCGGTAATCCGTTCGCATAATATCATTGATTTTTTTAAAATTGCGTTCTATGGATGTTCGGATGATGCAGAGATTGCGGATGATTCGTGCATTTTTGTCTTTTGAAAGACGGTTGAAAACATCGAGCTGCGGAGCTTCGTGCTCATTTTCAAAAATGCGCTGAGGGACGCCTATAAGAAACGCGACTTTTGAAACAAGTTCATATGTGCTGTCTTTATAAGCAATTTGTTCGCCGGAATAGTCGGCACTGTTCGAGGTTGCGGGTGTGTTCATGGTTTACTCCTTTCAACGAAACACTTGTATTGAGAGTTATTGATTTCGACAGGCACGATTTGAGATAAAACGGTTTTGCTGCATACACCCCTTCACCTGCCGGTCGATTATAACTCATAGGATATTATACACGAAAATCCGTTTAATTTCAATCATCAAAAGTCCGAATTAATAAGAAAACGGCTGTCGAATTAACGAAAGGATGCTCTGAATAATCTTTTTTTTGCGGAAAGGGGCTCTGTCTGCGGTGCTGCTGTAGAAATTTGTTTGGAACTTTATTCGTAACGGAATTTTTGAAAAAGGACTGCCGCAGGCAAAAAGCCGTTTGCAGCAGCCCGGTCAATCTCGGTTTGTCGGGTAAAAACGCAAAATCAATCCGCAAAGTTTGAAGCGGAGTCAATGCGGTCGGTGTTCAGAATTTCAAGAAGTTCCTCAAAGGGGCAGACAACGCGTTCCGCCGCAGGGTGAAAATAGAACGTGCATGTGCGGTTGTCGAATGCGAATTCATCACCGGTTTCGCTCCAAAGTATTATGCGCTTGTTGCTGCGTGTTGCGAGAGCAACGCCAAGTTCGGTATGTGTGCCTTGCCCGCCGGGAAGAAGGGCAACGACAAGCTCGGCGTCGCGGACGGCGCGCAGTTCGTTGAAAGCAACTTCGCTCATGCGCTCTGCGCCTTCGTGACGAATGTCACCGTGGGTTGTCCAGTCGTACGTCTGTTCATGCCCGTTGCGGCGCAAAACCTCGGCGGCTTTACGCGCATGCTCGGCATTTACAAGACCTGTTGCAATATAAAATCTCATAGCCTTTCCTCAAGATTGCAAAAAACCGTTCGCGGTGCGTTTGATATGCACAACGAAAAAACAGCTGCAATCGCTTCGATTTTTAGATTTAAAATTAATCATTGCTAATTTTGCCCTCTGCCCAATGTTTTCGGCAGAGACCTATATATTTATCGTCGGCACCGAGGACGACCTGTTCACCGACTTTGGTAATTCCGCCTTTACCGTCAAGCCGCGCGTTCATGATCGCTTTCCTTCCGCACCAACAAATTGTTTTTATCTCTTCAATCGTGTCGGCAAGAGCCATGAGAGTGTGACTGCCCTCAAAAAAATTGCCCTGAAAATCAGTTCTCAGCCCATAGCATATCACAGGAATATTGTATTTGTCAACTGCCTCAACAAGCAGCATGACCTGCGCTCGGGTCAAAAACTGCGCTTCGTCAACGATTATGCAGTCATAAACATGATCATGCACATCGTTCCACGGAATATCATCGAACAAAATGCATTCGTCGGTCAGCCCGCAGCGGGAACGCACGATGCGGGCACCGTCGCGAATATCAACAGCCGGCTTCGCAAGCAGAGCTTTTTGCCCGCGCTCGCCGTAGTTGTATTTGACCATTATTGCCTGAGCTGTTTTTGAAGAGCTCATTGCGCCGTAACGAAAATAGAGTTTAGCCATAGTTCGAAATCCCCCGTGCCGGGAGATTATAACATAATTATGCCGCAATTTCAATCACTGCGGATAAACAGGGACGGATTTATATGCCGAGCGTAACCGATAATTGACGCAGGAAAAGCAAATGCCGAAAAATCGTATCAACCGCTTGACAAACGTGCAGACTATGATTAAAATATAAACTGCGGGGATTTATCAGCGGTTAATTCCGCATTAATCTCTGCCGAATTTCATAGGGCTGTGACGGAAAGAGTACGGACAGCTTCCGCTTTCAGAGACCCGGCGTTCGGTGCAAGTCGGGAGCGGGGTATCCCGAACATGGCTCCCGAGCCTCCGAGGTCGAACCGAAATATGCACGCATTGCATACAGCCGTGCAGAATTCATTAAGACACGGCGTGTGCGCACGTTACAGCGCGAAATGAGCCGACACGGCATGTTTGCGCATACAAACGCCGTTTGTCGGGAATTAGGGTGGTACCGCGACAACGCCGCATACCCGAACAGCGTTTCTGCCGTTTTTGCGGCGGAAAGGTTCATCGTGCATGACGGACGCCCCTATATCCCTTGACCGGATATGGGGGCGTTTTTAATTTGTTTTCAAAAAATTCAAAACGCAAATATCCGGAATACTTCCGAAGGAGAGTTTTTATGACGGAAATCATGAAAGAAAAGAAAACTTATTACATCACAACGCCCATTTACTATCCGAGTGCAAAACTGCATATCGGACACACCTATTGCACCGTGAACACGGACGCGCTTGCACGCTATAAGAGAATGCGCGGCTATGATGTTTACTTTTTGACCGGTGCGGACGAACACGGACAAAAGATTGAACGCAAGGCAGCGGAAGCGGGAGTTACACCTCAGCAGTATGTTGACAACATCGTTGCGGGGTTCCACAGCCTTTGGCAGCTTATGGATATTTCCAACGACGGTTTTGTTCGCACGACGGATGATTACCACGTTGCATGCGTTCAAAAGGTCTTTAAAAAGCTCTATGATCAGGGCGATATTTATAAGAGCAGCTACAAGGGCATGTACTGCACGCCCTGCGAGGCGTTCTGGACGGAGACGCAGCTCAAGGAGAGCGGCGGAGTGTGCCCCGATTGCGGCGGCAAGGTTGAAGAGGTTGAGGAAGAAAGCTATTTCCTTAACGTCAGCAAATATGCGCCCCGCCTCATCGAATACATTGAGACTCACCCCGAGTTTATTCAACCCGCCTCCCGCGCAAAAGAGATGCTCAACAACTTCCTGCTTCCGGGGCTTGAGGATCTCTGCGTCAGCCGCAGCACCTTTAAATGGGGTGTGCCCGTCAGCTTTGACGACAGGCACGTTATCTATGTCTGGTTCGATGCCGTGCTGAACTATCTTTCAAAGCTCGGTTATTTGAGCGATGATGATTCAATGTTCAAAAAATACTGGCCCTGCGATGTTCACATCGTCGGCAAGGAGATAATCCGTTTCCACACCATTGTGTGGCCCATCATGCTGATGGCTCTCGGCCTTCCTTTGCCCAAACAGGTTTACGGCCACGGCTGGCTTGTTCTGGACGGAACAAAGATGAGCAAATCCCTCGGCAACGTTGTTGACCCCGTCAAGCTTGTCGAACGTTACGGCGTGGATGCAATTCGCTACTTCCTGCTGAGCGAATTCCCGTTCGGAAGCGACGGCAATTTTAACAACGAGGTGCTGATAACGCGCATAAACAGCGACCTTGCAAACGACCTCGGCAATCTGCTTTCACGCACGGTTGCAATGATTGAGAAGTATTTCGGCGGGGTTATCCCTGCGCCCAACGCGCCCGTTGAGGAAGAGGATTCAACCATCGTTCCCGCAGCAGCCGCGCTTGCGGAAAAAATCGATGCCTGCATGAATGCGCTGCACCCCAATGAGGCCTTGGCAGAGATTTTCAGACTTGTTCGTCTTTGCAACAAATATATCGACATTACCGCACCGTGGCTGCTGGCAAAAGATGAAGCAAAGCGTGACAGGCTCGGAACCGTGCTTTATAACCTTGCGGAGTGCCTGCGCATTGTCGCCGTTTGCCTGCGTCCGTTCCTGACCCGCACCGCGCCGAAGATTTTTGAACAGCTCGGCGTTGCGGACGAAACGCTTAAGGAGTTTGATTCCGCTGCGGAATTCGGAAAGCTGCCCGAAGGCACGATCGTTAAAAAGGGAGAGGCGATCTTCCCGCGAATCGATGTCAAAAAGGAGCTTGAACAGCTTGAGGCACTGCTTCCGAAGCCAAAGCAGGCAGCGGAGGAGAAGGCGGAGGCAAAGCCCGAAGCGAAGAACGCGGACACGGAGGCAAAATCTGAGGTAAAATCCGAGGAAAAGCCCGCCGAACCCGCACTGCTGCCGGAGATAAGCTATGACGACTTTGCGAAACTTGATCTGCGCCTTGCAAAGGTCATTGCCTGCGAAGAAGTTAAAAAATCCAAAAAACTGCTCAAATGCACGCTGCAAATGGGCGGTGAGGAGCGCATTGTGCTTTCCGGCATCAAAAAATGGTACAGCCCGGAGCAGCTCATCGGCAAAACAGTGGTTGTTGCTGCAAATCTTGCGCCGAAGACCATCTGCGGCATTGAAAGCCACGGCATGATACTTTGCGCAAGCGATGCATCGGATGAGAACCTTTCCGCACTTACAACCATGGGCGATATGGCAAGCGGACTGAAGGTGCGCTGAGGCGGCAAACGGAATCGGGAACACTCCCGGCGGCAAAAAACGCAAACGGGAGTTTCCGACGGTTCGTTTTTCAACCGAAAATAAGGGGGAGATTTTTATGACGGCGATAACATATAAACAGCTGCGGGAGGATGCTTCGATCCGAACCTACATCATTCGTGCGGACGAATCCCTGCTTGCGCTCGGATTCACGGAGCATTCGTTTGCGCATGTCACAATGGTGAGCGAAAATGCGGCGCATATCCTTGAAACACTCGGTTATTCCGAACACGAAGTGGAGCTTGTCCGCATTGCCGGCTATCTGCACGATATCGGTAACCTTATAAACCGCGTTGACCATTCACAAAGCGGTGCACTGCTTGCGTTTCGGCTTTTGGAGGAGCGCGGAATGAGTGCGGAGGATATTTCCCTTATCGTAACGGCGATCGGCAACCATGACGAGGGCACGGGCGTACCCGTAAACGCTGTTGCCGCTGCGCTGATACTTGCGGATAAATGCGATGTTCGCCGAAGCCGTGTGCGCAATCGCAATATCTCGACTTTTGATATTCACGACCGCGTAAATTACTCCGTTACGGAATCAAATATCCGAATCGATGACAGCAAGGCGACTCTTTCGCTGAATCTGACCATCGACACGCAGTATTGCTCCATTATGGATTATTTCGAAATATTCATGACCCGCATGAAGCTCTGTATGCGTGCCGCGAACAGACTCGGGTTGAGCTTTGCATTGTTTATCAACGGACAAAAGCTGCTTTAAACAGGCACGGCCGCGTCGGTTTTTTTGACAGTGTAAATGCAATTCGAAAAATTCAATACCTGCAAAAAGCTCTCACCGCACTGTTTGCGGAGGGGGCTTTTTAATTAAACAAAAAAGCCGCAAATGCGAATATTTCCGCGCTGCCGCTCATATCAATTCACAAAAGGATAAAGCCGATTCAGCGGCAAAACAGCAATCGGAGGTTATTATGGCAAGCACAGGCATTTATCGGGATATTCAAAAACGTACCGGAGGGGATATTTACATCGGCGTCGTCGGCCCCGTTCGAACGGGCAAATCGACATTTATCAAACGGTTCATGGACCTTATGGTTCTTCCGAAGATTGAAAACGAATATGCCCTGGCCCGAATTGTGGACGAATTGCCGCAAAGCGGTTCGGGCAAAACGGTTATGACAACTCAACCGAAATTTGTTCCGAATGAGGCGGTCGCGCTCACCATCGGCGAGGATGGCATTGAGCTGCGCCTGCGCATGGTGGATTGCGTGGGCTATATGGTGGAGGGTGCGCTCGGCAGCAGCGAGGGGGAGCAGCCGCGCATGGTAAGAACACCGTGGTTCGATTACGATATTCCGTTTGATGAAGCCGCGGAACTCGGCACGCGGAAAGTCATTACGGAACATTCAACAATAGGCATCGTCATTTTGACGGACGGCAGCATCACGGGAATTTCCCGCGAAGCATACGCGCCTGCGGAAGAGGCGGTGCTGCGCGAAATGCAGAACACGGGAAAACCCTATATCATCATTTTGAACAGCTCCGACCCAACGGGGCAGGCGGCAGCGGAGCTTTCGGCACAGCTTTCGGAAAAATACGGTGCGCCTGTAAAGCCGCTGGACGTTCTCGGAATGGAGCTTTCGGATATTGACTCATTGCTGGAAGGCGTTTTGCAGGAATTCCCTCTCGGCAGCATCTGCATTGAAATGCCCGAATGGATGCGCGCTCTCGGAACGGAGCATTGCCTTGTTAAAGCTTTGCTTGACAGGGCGAAAGCGGCAATGCCGAACCTGAACAAAATGCGGGATGCAGCATTGATTCAAAAGGTGTTCGGAGGAATGGAGGATTATAAACCCGTTGAGCAGGTTCGTATCAGCCTTGGCAGCGGCAGCGCGGTGTTCCGGCTTGTTCCGAATGATGATGTGTTTTATCGTGTGCTAAGCGAGGAATGCGGCTGCGAAATTAAAAACGAAAGCGAGCTTATTGCTTCGCTGAAGGATTTTGTTCTGGCAAAAAAGGCATATGACCGCATTGCGGGCGCACTCACGGCGGCGGAGGAAACGGGTTACGGCCTTGTTCCGCCGCAGATAGATGAAATGCAGCTGGATCAGCCGGAGATAGTCCAGCATGGTTCGCGTTTCGGTGTTCGTCTGAAAGCAAAGGCTTCCGGACTGCATATCATTCGCGTTGATATCGAAAGCGAGGTCAACCCGCTTGTCGGCACCGCCGAACAGAGCGAGGAGCTTATCGAATACCTTGTTGACAAGTTCGAAAACAAACCGGATGAGATATGGAGCACGAACATCTTCGGAAAATCGCTCTATGACCTTGTTAAGGACGGCATGGCGGGCAAGGTGTCGCGCTTGCCTGCGGATGTTCAGATGAAGCTGCGCGACGCGATAACAAGAATGGTAAACGAAGGCTGCAACGGGCTGATATGCATCATGCTTTAAAAGCGGGAAAGAAAACAACAAAAAAGGGAACTGTCACAGCTCCCTTTTGCTCTGTTCGTATTTAATTGCGGAGCGGGTTTCAGTCCGCAAAATAGTCAACAAGCTCATCAAGCTTGACGGAGGTTTCAAAGCCGTCCGCCATGCATTTGATTTTTGCTGCTCCTGCCGCAAGCTCGTCATCGCCGAGAATTGCAACATATTCCGCAAAAATCTTGTTTGCGTATTTGAATTGCGCCTTAAAGCTGCGCTCCATGTGGTCGAACTCGGCAAAAACTCCGTTTTCGCGAAGCTTTTGAACAAGGCCGAAAGCGGCAAGGCGGGGCTGTTCGCCCATTGCGGCGAAATAGACCTTCACGGGCTTGGGCTTGGGAATGACGGCGTTTGCGTTTTCCATGACCATCAGCAAGCGTTCCATGCCCATGCCGAAACCGACGGCGGGAAGGGATTGCCCTCCGAGTTCTTCAACGAGGTTATTGTATCTGCCTCCGCCGCATACGGTGCCCTGAGAGCCGATGCGGGTGGAGACAATTTCGAATACCGTGCCGGTATAATAGTCCAACCCGCGGACGATATCCGGATCGACAACGTATTTCACGCCGCAGGTGTCGAGACAGCGCTTGAGTCCCTCGAAATGTGCACGGCAATCATCGCAGAGGTAATCAAGCGTGCGCGGTGCGCTGCGGCAGATTTCCTTGCAGCGTTCTTCTTTGCAGTCAAGAATGCGCATGGGGTTGCGCTCAAGCCTGTCCTGACAGGTTTTGCACATGCCGTCGATATGCGATTTCAGATAATCAAAAAGAGCCTTGTTGTATTCCCGGCGGCATTTTCCGCAGCCGATGCTGTTAAGGTGCAGCGTCAACTCGTCAAGCCCCAACCTTCTCAGAAGGGAGAGCGCAAGCATGATGATTTCCGCATCGGCTTCAAAGGAGGACGCACCGAAAAACTCAACGCCGAACTGATGATGTTCGCGAAGCCTTCCCGCCTGCGGCTTTTCATAGCGGAAAACCGGAGCGTTGAGATAATACATCTTTTGGGGAAGAGCCTCGTTGAAGAGCCTGTTTTCAAGGAAGGCGCGAACCATGCCTGCCGTGCCCTCGGGCTTGAGGGTGATGGAGCGGTCGCCCTTATCCTTGAAAGTGTACATTTCCTTTTGAACTATATCCGTCGTGTCGCCGACGCCGCGCATGAAAAGCTCGGTGTGTTCAATTATCGGCGTGCGCAATTCGTTAATGCCGTACAGGCGGCACAGATCGCGCATTTCTTTTTCGATATACTGCCACTTATAGCTTTCGCCGGGCAGAACATCCTTTGTTCCCTTCGGTGCCTGAATCTGCATTGTGTAACCTCTTTATATAAAATAAAATAATACCTTTCGCCGAATGCCGTTATACAGAACGTTTTCTGCTGTACTTTTTCTGCTAAACTTCGGTGATTTCAACCCCGAAAAGCTCAGTCGGAACGTCCTTTTTTGCAACGACGCTTCCGTCCTTGAGCACAAGCTCGACGCCGTGCGGCGCAATGCTTTCGCCCGCCGCGCGTCGGAGCTTTGCCTTCACCTCGGGTGTGTTTGCATAATTATAATTGGAACGCTTTGATTTGTCAAAGCAAATAAAAAGATTTTCGTTTTCGAGCCAATGCGCTGCCGCAAGCTGAATCTGAATGCCGAGCATCATATCCGTTTTCATCAGTGCCGCCATGAATGTGCGGAACAATTCTTCCGCTTCGGGCGTTGCGGCGGGCACTTCGAAACTGTCGGAAACAACGGGCGGCGTCGGAAGTGCCGGTTCGGCTGCTGCTTTTTCATTTTCGGAAGATGCGGAACCCGCTTCTTTATTGCCCGAATTGCCCGAATTGTCCGAACGGCTGCCCGAACTTTGGGTCGAATCGGAGGCCGCTTTTGGCTCGGCGGAAACAAATGCGCCGCTTTTGAGTCTGCGTTCAAGCTCCTCCATACGGTCGATAAGGGCAGTCATCTCGGTTTGTTCATCCGGGTGGCAGACTTTAAGAAGCGTGCTTTCAAGCAAAACCCGCGGCATGGTGACCCAGCGAAGGTTCGGCTGAAGCTGCATCAGAGCATCAAGCGTTCTTTCGAGCCGCGCCTTGCCGGCTGATTCCGCCTGTGCAAGGTAGCGTTCCATCGTGTCCTGCGTGCAGTCAAGAATATCCGCACAGCTTCCGCAAACTTTTGCAAGCAGAAGCGAGCGGAAATGGTTGGAAAGATCCTGAACGAAAACGCCGATGTCGCGCCCGCCGGAGACAACCTGTTCGATGTTTTTCATGACCGCCGCCGTGTCGGAATGCAGCACGGAATCCGCAAAATCAAACAGAAAATCCGCATTCATGCTGCCGAGAACGGACAGAACATCCTGTTGAGTGATAAGTTTTTGCTCCGTGCCGTCCGCATCGCCGCAGAAGCTCAGACACTGGTCGGCAATGCTCAGGCAGTCGCGCATTCCGCCGTCCGCCGCACGCGCAATGCACATCAACGCTTCATCTTCGATTTCCGCCCCTGCGGAACGAAGTACGCGCCGTGTGTTCGCCGCAAGATTATGAACCGAAAGGCGGCGAAAATCAAAACGCTGGCAGCGGGAAAGTATCGTTGCGGGGAGCGCCTGCGGTTCGGTCGTTGCAAGAATGAAAACAACATGTGCGGGCGGCTCTTCGAGAGTTTTCAGAAGAGCGTTGTTTGCACTTTTTGAAAGCATGTGCGCTTCGTCAATGATATAAACCTTTGTTTTAAGGTAAATCGGAGCAAACTCGGCCTTTTCGAGGAGCGCGCGCATTTCGTCAACTTTGGAATTTGAAGCGGCGTCCATTTCGATAATGTCTATGCTTTCCGAAACGTCCGTAAGGCAGGCAGCGCATTTGCCGCAGGGTTCGCCGTCCTCCGGGTCAAGACAGTTGACGGCACGGGCAAGTATTCGCGCCGTGCTTGTTTTGCCCGTTCCGCGTGAACCGCTGAAAAGATAAGCGTGGGCAATGCGCCCGGTGCGGATCTGGTTGCGCAGAACATCGGTGATATGCTCCTGTCCGACAACTTCGCAGAACCTGCTCGGACGGTACTGCCTGTATAATGCGTGGTAACTCATGCTGCACACCTCAATTGCTCAATTACTCGGTAGGTACGATTGACAAAAAACCCAAAATACACCCAAAACCCCGTTTCCGAATTAATCGGTTTAATTCGCGTTTGTTCAGCTCAATTTTTGAATTTCATCCGCCCAAAGCCTTTGAACGGCGTCACTCGGCATTCGCCAATCCCCGCGCGGGGAAAGGCAGACGGAGCCGACTTTCGGCCCGTCGGGCAGACAGTTGCGCTTGAATTGCTGATTGAAGAAACGGCGATAGAAGTTTTTGAGCCATTTCAAAATCGTTTCATTCGAAAACTCACTTTCGCGGAATGCCTGCTTTGCAATGCGGAAAAGCTTTGCAGGCGGGCAGCCCCAACGCAGAACGTAGTAAAGAAAGAAATCATGCAGCTCGTACGGCCCGACAAGATCTTCTGTTTTTTGAGCAATATTGCCCTTTTCATCGGCGGGAAGAAGCTCGGGAGATATCGGGGTTTCGAGTATTGCGGTCAGGGTGTCGTGCAGCGCAGGGTTTTCGCAGTGCCGCGCATAATAACGCACAACGTATTTGATAAGCGTTTTGGGAATGCCTGCATTCACGCCGTACATGCTCATATGGTCGCCGTTATAGGTTGCCCAGCCGAGTGCAAGCTCGGAAAGGTCGCCCGTGCCGACAACAAGGCCGTTCAGCGCATTTGCAAGATCCATCAGCACAAGGGTGCGCATGCGCGCCTGTGCGTTTTCGTAAACAACGTTGTGACAGGTTTCGTCGTGCCCGATGTCGCGAAAATGCGAACGCACCGAATCCGCAATCGGAATCGTGTGAAGCGTTACACCGAGGGAATTGCAAAGAGCAACGGCATTTTGTTTCGTGTGTTCGGTGGTGCCGAAACAGGGCATGGTGACGGCGTGAACAAATTTGCGGTCAATGCCCATAAGGTCGCAGGCCTTTGCCGCAGCAAGCAGCGCAAGTGCGGAATCCAGTCCGCCCGAAATGCCGATGACCGCGCTCATTGAATGAGTGTGTTCAAGCCGGCGTTTGAGCCCGAGAGCCTGTATCGTCAGAATATCTTTTGCGCGTGCGTTCAATTCGTTTTCGTCATGCGGAACAAAGGGATTGCGCGGGAAACGGCGGGTAAGTTCCGTTTCGGGAAGATCCTCGCGCGGGGCGGGGCCGCATGAACCGAATCCGAGAGAGAAATCAACGAAAAGACCGGAATGGGCAGCATTGCCCGCGCAGAAGCTGTTCACGCGGCGCCTGTCGTAAAGCAGCCGTCCCAAATCAATTTCGGTGATAAGCATATCGTTCGCGTAGTCAAAAGGTGCTTTTTCGGCAAGCAGTGTGCCGTTTTCGTAAGCAAAGCAATGCCCCGAAAAGACCATATCGCTTGTTGATTCACCCTCACCCGCGCCGCAATAAAGGTATGCGCAAATGTTTTTTGCGGATTGAACTTCCGTGATGCGCTTGCGGTAATCCGCCTTGCCGATGATTTCATCTCCGGCGGAACAGTTAACGATCACGAGCGCGCCGGCAGCGGCAAGTTTATCCGACGGAGGGGAAGCAACCCAAAGATCCTCGCAGATTTCAATGCCGAAACGGAAATCAGGATAATCCGTGCATGAGAAGATGCAGCCGTCGCGATTGAAAAAAGTCTGCAATGAATCAATAAAAGGTGCGGCGGCGCCGAGTTCCGTGCGGGAAGGCACGGCAAAATGCCGCAGCTCATAGAATTCGCCGTAATTCGGCATGTGCGTTTTTGGAACGACAGCAAGAATCACTCCGCGGGATATGACAACGGCGCAGTTGTAAAGCTTGTCCGCACAGCGAATCGGCGCACCTATGACGGCAGCAAGCCGAAGGTTCGCGGTTTCGCGTGCGATGCGGAGAAGCTCGGTTTCAACGCTGTCCAAAAGCAATTCGTGCATGAAAAGGTCGCCGCAGGTGTAGCCCGTCATTGCAAGCTCGGGAAATGCGGCAAGCCGAACCCCGTGTGCCGCGGCGCGGTGCAGCGCGGCAATTATAGCATCGGCGTTGGCTTTCGGGTCTGCAAGCACAACTTTCGGTGAACATGCAGCAACTTTGATGAATCCGTCCTTCATATTTTTTTTCTGCCCGCCCGCACCGGTTCGGCATCGGGGAGCGACCTTTCGATTTTTTAAAATTTTATAACTGTTTTTAAACATTTTGCGGTTTTTTCGCCCGCGAGAACATCACACGGCAGTTCCCTGCGGGCAGACAGAACTCCGCAAACCGCTGCATCCGTCCCGCAAACGTCGGAAGGTTTTGCGGACCCGAAAAGTCGGCTTGGAGAACAGTTTGTGCAGCTTTGCGGAAAATAAAACTCTTCCACCAAATACATTATAGCACATCGGGGCTGAAATGGTAGCCCCTTTTCGGGAAATGTTCGGTTTTTTTTCGATTTCCGCACACAAAACGCTGACCTGAGGAATTTTTGAAAGAAGAAATAAAAAAATGCATTTCAAAACGAAAGGAAGAGGCTCAAAAAAAGTCCGCCTTCCGGAAGGATCCTTTCCCAAAGGCGGAACAATTTATCTGAAAACCTGCACGCAGCAGGTTGTTTCGATATTGCACCCCGCTTTAATGTACGGCGGTGCGTTTTGGTTGTTCAAGCATAATCAGCGACTGCATTATTCGGCGGTTTTTGCCGTGCTGCGCTGGCCGAGAGTTACGGAAACATCGATTTGCGAATTACTGCGCAGAATGGTGAGCGTCACGGTGTCGCCGACTTTGAACTTGCTGACAGCGATGTAAAGTCCGTCGGAGCTTGAGACCGTGTCGCCGTTGACAGCCATGATAACATCATCCTTTTTCAGTCCTGCCTGCTGAGCCGCACTGCCGTCTTCAACGGATACAATGCAGGGGTAGGTGTAAGTACTGGTGAAGAATCCGTAACCGGAGAGGGAAACATCCTGAGTGGAGACACCGAGATAGGGACGACCGACAACAAAGCCGTAATCCATAAGGTTGCCGATAACTTCACGGGCAAGCGTGGAGGGGATTGCAAAGCCAAGGCCTTCAATACCGCTGCCGCTGCTCTTTGCATTCACAATGCCGATGAGAGTGCCGTCCGATTCGCGGAACAGTCCGCCGCCGGAGTTGCCCTGGTTGATTGCGGCATCTGTCTGGAGCAGGGTCATGGTCACGTTGTCAATGGTAATGCTCCTGTCAAGGCCGCTGATGGAACCGCGTGTGTATGTGTTGGAAAGCTGGCCGAGTGCGTTGCCGATTGCAAACACGTCTTCACCGACGCTGAGCGTTGAGGAATCGCCGAATTTGGCGTAAGAGAGATTGTAGGCATTGATTTTGATAACCGCAAGGTCGGTCACGCTGTCGGTGCCGACAAGAGTTGCTTCGTAGTCATTGCCGTTGTCAAGGTAGACGAAAATTTTCTGTGCGCCCTCAACAACATGGTTGCAGGTCACGATATAGCCGTCCGCCGAAATGATGACTCCGGAGCCCGAACCTGCAAGCACACTCTTGTGCCCGCTCTGCGCCGTGACGTCGATGCTGACAACGGAGGACATGCAGTTTTCAATGGTTTTGTATTCCGAATCGGGTCGGGCCGAACTGCCTGCGTAAGAAAGCTTGTCAGAAGGAAGGTCGCCGGTCTTGTCGCCTGATGAACCGACGGTGCCGTTTGAGCCGGAAGGTGCCGATGTTGCTTGGGCGGAAGCGTTCTTTTCGGTCTGTGAGGCAGAAAGCGAATTGTTGATAAACTTGGCGCCGGCAACGATACCGACGGTCAAAAGGGCAACTATGAGAAGGCACGCAACGGCTGCGCCGATGGGCATCCTGATTTTTCTTTTCTCTTCCATGATGTTACACTCCTTTAATTAATAATGATAGTTTCTGTGAAAAGAGCTCGGAGTAAACATTGTTCATGCTGCTCCGCGGGTAAAACCCGTTGAACAGTCCGCCGCCGCATCCCTGTCAGAGCACCCTTGCGGGGCTGTTCGCCGGCCCGATTCTTTTCATGCTCCTATTATAACACGCGAATGCGGCAATTTTGGTTGCCTATCGGTGTATATTGCCTGACAGAATATGTACCTATTTTGTCATTCGACGCGAATATGCCGCTGATTGACCGAAAAAAGAATATTGTGACAAAGTGCGCATCTCGATATGTCAAATAAAAAAAGTGCTTGAAACTTTGCTTAAAAGGCAATATAATATAAATGCACCAACCAACAAAGGAGCGTACAAAGTACTATGTCAGTCAAACAGCAGATACTGATTTGCGATGATCAGCATATCATTCACGAAACACTCGGCGTCTACCTCAGAAACGAGGGATTCGAGTGCATTTCGGCATTTGACGGCGAACAGGCGATTGAAGAATTCAACCGCAAAAAGCCGAACCTTGTTATTCTTGATCTCATGATGCCCAAAAAAAGCGGAATGGACGTTTGCCGCGAGATTCGCCAGAACAGCAGTGTTCCGATTATAATGCTGACGGCGAAATCCGAGGAGATCGACCGCGTGCTCGGGCTTGAGCTCGGTGCGGACGATTACATTGTAAAGCCCTTCAGCGCGCGTGAAGTTGTTGCAAGGGTCAAGGCCGTTCTGCGCAGGTATTCAATGCAGGAAACGGAACCCGCAAAGATTCTGCATTACGGAAACCTTGAAATCAATATAAATAACTATGACGTAAGGCTGAACGGCGAAAGACTGCCGCTCACCCCGAAAGAAGTCGAGATCCTTCAGCTGCTTGCCTCACATCCCGGAAAGGTTTTTTCGCGCGAAAAGATCCTTTCAATCGTATGGGGCTATGAATACTACGGCGATACGCGCGCCGTTGACACTCAGATTAAGCGCATTCGCCAGAAGCTGCAGTCTGCGGACGATTGCGGATGGGAGATAAAAACCGTTTACGGTGTCGGCTACAGGTTTGAGGCATACGGCGATCCCGATGACAGACAGGACAACGAGGAACGCAAAAAACTGCCCGAAACGCCGAAGGCATACGATTTCGTTGAAGAAAAGCCGACGGAATGAAACGGACAGATTTTGCCCTTTTGAACCGTTTTGCAAAAATGAAAATGAACTTCAGGGCGAACCCGAAAGGCTGAAACGCTGCGGGTTCGCCTGCTGATGTTTTTTCCGAAATGCGTGTGCGGCGTGTTTCGGCACGGCTCCGCAGAAACCGAGAGATATGAAAAGATCAAGCCTGTTCAGAATAATTCTTTATATTGTGTGCGCAATCACGGTGCTGCTCGTGATACTTGTTGCGTGCCTTTTTTCCGTTGTCGGGCATGAAATGTACGCCGGAATGAAAATCGACGAACTGAAGCCGAAAGCGCAGTCAATATCGCAGCGTGTGACAAAGCTGTATGAATCAAACACGGACAAACGCACGCTTGCGAGGATGCTGCATCTCGGCGAATTTTCCGCATCGGATGCAACAATTTACATAATCGAACCTAACGGTGCGGTTGTTACAACGGCAGAACAGGATGAGTACGACCAAAGCGTTGAAACCGTCCGCCGCTGCTTCCAAACGGTCATTCAGGGGGAAGAAATTGCTCTTCCGTCAACCGATATAGGAATTGTTGTCGGCACGCCGGTGTATTCCGATTCGGGTGATATAATCGGTTCCGTGATACTTGTTGTCGGTTCAAAACAGGCTGAAAGCACGCTTGCAAAGCTTGCGGTGGAACTCGGCCTTGCAATGCTCGGCATTGCACTTTTGATGCTTATTCCGATAGTTATCATATTCAGCAAGGTAACAAAGCCCATTCGGCACGTTTCAAACGTTGCGCTGCAAATGGCGGGGGGAGACTTGACCGTTCGCGCCAAGGAAGAGGGAAGCAACGAATCGCGTCACCTTGCGCAATCGTTCAATATTCTTGCGGAAGCTCTTCAAAACAATATTGACAGCCTTGTTGTTGAGCGCAACAGGCTGCGCACCGTGCTTGACGGCATCGGCGAGGGCATTATTTCCGTGGATAAAACGGGCGTTGTCACGCATTACAACTCCGCTTCCGTGCAGCTTTTGGGCGGGAAGGAAAATACCCACCCCGCAGCGGCGGCCGGTTATCCGAAAATTGCTGCCGTGGCGATAGAAGCTCTTGATACGGACGAAGTGCGCAACTGTGATTTCACGATCGGCGAAAGGATGCTCCGCATTGCGGCGACCCCGATTCACGAGGAGAACGGTTCGCTTTTCGGTGCGGTTGTGCTGATAACGGACGTTACCGAAAGCGAGAGACTTGAACAGACGCGAAAGGACTATGTTGCAAACGTCAGCCATGAGCTGCGCACGCCGCTTGCATCCATTCGAAGCCTTGCGGATGCGCTTAACGACGGAATGGTGCAGGATGAAAAAGACAGAAAACGTTACTACGGCTATATCCTGCGCGAATCGATACGCCTTTCAAACCTTATCAACGACCTGCTTGAACTTTCAAGGCTTCAGAGCGGCGGCGTTGCGTTCTCAAAGGGACGGGTTGAACTTTATGAAATTGCATACGATGTTGCGGACAGGATGAACGATGCGGCGGCACAGCGCGGCAAAAGCGTGCGGCTTGAAGCTCCCGAGGGCGAATACTATGCATACACAAATGCCGACCGCATTGAGCAGGTGCTCATAGCATTGGTTGACAATGCGATAAAACACGGAACGGACGGCTGCACTGTCAGCGTGAACCTGTTTGAAAATGCGGAAAAGAATCGCTATGAGTTTGTTGTCAGCAATCCCGCAGAAGTTGATCCTGCCGACCTTGAACATCTGTTTGAACGATTCTACAAAGCGGATCATGCGCACACGGGTGACGGCACCGGACTCGGCCTTGCGATAGTTTCAGAGGTGCTTAACCTTTTGGGCGAAAAAATCGATATCGAGTACGAGAACGGAATCATTGCGTTCCGTTTCACGGCCGAAAAATGCAGCACGCCGAAAAAACACCGCGCCTTGCAGAAGGCGGAGAATAAAAATGAGGACGGGGAACCGACGGCCTGAGGCCGAGGGTTCGGAACGGAATGAAATGATTATTTCGGATATTTCATCGGAAGAAACAAAAATGCAGACAGAGGGCATTGAATCCTGCGGACTTTTTGCAAACGGCGGAAAATCATGCAGGCTTTGCCCGCTTGAGTGCGGGGTTAACCGTGCGGAGCATGCGGGCGTATGCGGTGTGGGCGGATTTGCAGCGGAAAGCCTCGGAAACAGGAACCCGTACGAAACTGCGCTCATTGCAAGAGCGGCGCGGCATTACTGCGAGGAACCGCCGATTTCCGGCGCGGAAGGCAGCGGCGCGATCTTCTTTTCGGGCTGCAATATGGGCTGCGTTTTTTGCCAGAATATGGACATCAGCCAATCTGCAAAGGGCGTTGTGAAGGACGCGGGGGAGCTTGCGGACATAATGCTGCGCCTGCAGGAACTCGGTTCGAACAATATCAATTTGGTTACTCCCGCACCGCATGTGCGCATGATTGCAAAAGCCGTTCCGCTTGCACGGATGCGGGGATTGCGCATTCCGATAGTTTACAACACGAATGCTTACGAAAAGGTTGAAGCTCTGCGCCTTATGGAGGGGCTTGTTGACATCTATCTTCCGGATTTGAAATACGTAAGCTCCGCCGCCGCAAAAAAATACAGCCGAAGAGAGGACTACTTTTCCGCTGCCGCTGCCGCCGTGCGGGAAATGCAGCGTCAGTGCGGGGTTTTGCAGATTGATGAGAACGGAATTGCAAAGCGCGGAATGATCGTTCGCCATCTTGTTCTGCCCGGTTCGGTGGATGAAGCGCGCGGAGTGCTGGATTTTATCAGGGAGAATCTTCCTCTCGAAACACATATTTCACTGATGAGCCAGTATACACCGATGTTTGAGCTTCAGCCCCCGCTTAACAGAAGGCTCCTGAAGCGCGAATACAAAAGGGCCGTTGATTATGCACTTTCCCTCGGATTTGAAAACATTTACACTCAAAGCCTTTCATCCGCAAGCGCGGAATTCACTCCGGAGTTTAACGGCTTTTTCGAGTGATATGCGAGCGGAGAGAACGCATTGCGAATATAAAAAAGCGAATAATAACTGTTGTATACTGCCGTGAATGCGCATGACGCACACTCGCGGTTTTTGATTTTTGCGGAATGCAGGCGGCAAAAGGCGCATAAACTGCGGCATGAACGGATTTCAAAAAACAATTGCGGCTGTGCTGCTGGCGGCCGTGCTGCTGTTTATGATCTATCTGCCGAAATGTGCGGGAAAGATGCTTGAACGGGATCAATATCGCGAATGGCTCGAACCGGAGGAGGAGGAATTTTCGGGCGTTATAAACGTTTGGCATGTTGTCGGATTCAAGCCGTATATGGGCAGTGTGGGAGCGTGGCTCAAAAAAATTGCGGACAGAGCGGAACGACGGCATTTCGGTGTTTATTTTGAGGTTGAATCGATTTCGGAAACGGAAGCGGAAGCGAAGCTTCAAAACGGAGAATTTCCGGACGTGATAAGCTTTCCTGCCGGTTTTTTGAACGGCAGGGAGCTTCGAATCATGAACGGAACAGAGATTTTCGGTATCGACGGCACGGCTGTGGATTTCGGTGACGGATACGGGGCCGGGGAGCTGCCGGCGGGCTTTGACTGCGGCATGGACGGGCGGACGCTGCGCGCACTTCCGTTTGCGGCCGGGTGCAAGCTTGCGCTGTTTTATCCGGAAAGGGTTACTGCGGCGGAAATGACCGAAATACTGAAACCTATTGCGGAGAACGGCGAAAGCAAAGCCGATGCCGATTCTTGTTCAAACGACGGATTCGGGATCGAGGCAGGGAAGTTTGAACGGAGCAGCGTTGATGAATTTAAAAAGGGCAAGGGGGATTTCTGCATCGGTGATGCGCGCGCGGCGGGAGATATGGAAAGACTTGCTGCCGCAAACAAGGCAAAATATTTCGAGGTGCTGCCCTTTTGCAATGAAACGGACGAGGTGCAGTTTGTGGGCATTTCGGCGAAAACGGAGCGCGAAAAAATGGGATGCATTTCGGAATTTATTGCAGATATGCTTTCCGCTGCGCGGCAGAGCGAGCTTTGCACATTGGGACTTATGCCGATGAACCCTGCGGCGGAGAAAAAGTTTGAGCAGTCCTTTTTGACGGAAGCATACGGGCTTTTGAGCGAGAGCATCCTTAACCTCCCGAACGCTTTTACCGGTACGGCGGCGCGGAGAGCCGCTTTTTGACAAACGCCCGCCCGTTTAAGCCGTTCTCAAAAAAAGATGAGGACGAAAAACCTTTACAAACGCCTGTTTTTGCTGTAAAATACAACATGGGGATTTGTGCCGCGGCATGCATTCCGGAACGGGAAGCATTTGAACGCGATCCCCGAAACAGGAGGAGAGGAAACGGGATTTTTAATGGAAAAAAACGATATGCTTGCAAGGACTCTCGGAAATCTGCCGTTCAGGCGGAATGTTCGGGCGCGGGAATTCACAACTTTCCGCATCGGAGGTCCCGTAACTTTTTTTGCGGAGCCGAAGGATGCGGACGAGCTTTGCGCAATGCTTTCTGCGGCGCGGAGCTGCGATTACCCTGTGTATATTATCGGCAACGGCAGCAATCTTCTCGTTTCCGACAGCGGCGTTGAGGCTCTGTTCATCCGAATCGGTGCGCGCATGGCGGGTGTCGGGTTTGACGGAACAAGGCTGAAATGCGGAGCGGGTGCACTGCTCTGCACGGCTGCAAAGGCGGCCGTCGCCGAGGGACTTGCGGGGCTTGAATGGGCAGCGGGCATCCCGGGCACGGTCGGCGGTGCGGTTGCAATGAATGCAGGTGCATACGGCGGGGAGATAAAACAGGTGCTGAAAAGCGTCACCGTTGTTGAATGCGGACGCATTGCAAAAAAAATCGTTCATGCGGGCGATCTTGGGTACAGAAGCTCTGTTTACGCCTTTCCGAATGCCGTTGTTGCGGGAGCGGAGTTTGAACTTGCTGTTGACGCCGACGGGGAAGCTCGGCGCAGAATGGAGGAATTCAATATGCGCCGCAAAGAAAAGCAGCCGCTTGAGTATCCTTCCGCAGGAAGCACTTTTAAACGGCCCGAGGGGCATTTCGCAGGTGCGTTGATAGAACAGGCGGGGCTCAAAGGCACAAGAATCGGCGGGGCGGAAGTCAGCCCGAAGCATGCGGGGTTCATCGTCAATTGCGGCGGAGCAACATGCGCGGATGTGCTTAACCTGATTGACCTTGTGCGCGAACGCGTATATAAACAATTCGGTGTTCTGCTTGAGCCGGAGATCAAAATTATTAAATAAAATTCGAGTACAACAATATAAACAAAAACGGAAAACATACATCGGGATAAAACTGAGGAAAACAGAATGTATATTTTAATCGTCACAGGGCTTTCGGGTGCGGGAAAATCTCAAGTTCTCGGCATTCTTGAGGATATGGGCTTTGTATGCGCAGATAATATGCCCTGTCAGCTTGCAAAACAATACATTGAGCTTTGCAGCAGCAGCGAAAACAACATCGAACGCGTCGCGCTTGTTATCGACAGCCGCGAATCGGTGTTCGGCTACAATCCGCTCAACACTTATGATGAACTGCGCCGGCTTGAATGTCCGTACGAAATAATGTTCCTTGAGTGCGAGGACAGCGTGCTTGTGCGCCGATACAGCGAAACGCGCCGCCGCCACCCGATGAATGACGATGTCGGCATCGGTATTCAAACCGAACGCGAAATTCTCACCCCGTTGAAGGAGAAGGCGAATTATATCGTTGACACGACGAACATGCGGCTGAACGAGCTTCGAAAAACGGTTGAGGATATTTTAATGCGGGGAAAGAACATTCCGCTCAGACTGATAATTTCAAGTTTCGGCTTCAAACGCGGAATTCCGAAAAATGCGGATTTTATCTTTGATATGCGCTACACCGCAAACCCGTTCTACATTGAAGAGCTGCGCTGCAAATCCGGCAGGGATGAAGAGGTTCGCCGATTTGTTTTTTCCGATGCAAATGTCCGCAGGCAGCTGAACATGATAGAAAACATGCTGGATCTTGTGATTCCGGAGTTTATAAAGCAGGGCAAGCGGCGGCTTATGGTTGCGTTCGGATGCACGGGCGGCAGGCATCGTTCCGTTGCGATGGCAGAAGCACTTCACGACAGAATGAAAGATAAATGCTCCGTTCTGCTTGAGCATCGGGATCTTGTTTCCGAAGCGGATGATATAAGGACGCGGTTTGAACCGAAATAGAACAGTATTGAGATAAATATTGCGGCGGCGAATAAAAAAGCGCAGCGCAAAGGGCGGCACGAACGTGCACATTTGAAATGAACGAAAAAAAACACAACAGCAAAATCGACGGCAGCGGTTTTAAAACCGAAAATGCAAAAAAAACGGCGGAACAGAGCGAACACGAATGCCCGTCGTTCTCTGCCGGAGTAAAAAAGGAAATTTCGGAGCAGAAAATAAAGCGTGAGGCCGATGCGCGTGCGCTTTTAAGCGCATTCACTCTGAGTATCGGTGCGCTGAAACTGATGCCGGCGATGCGGCGCTGGGGTGTGCACTATGTGCTTGAAAGCGAAGCGGCGCTGAGCCTTGTTTCCAAGCTGGCGGCACAGTATTTCGGGCTTGAAAGCCAATTGAACCGCGTTAAGCACGAGCGATTGAATGCGGAATACTGCGAACTTCTGCTCCACGGGAACGGTATTGATGATTTTTTGACGGCGACCGGGCTTGTGAGCTTTGATGCGGAGGGCGAAAAGAGTTATGAGCCGCATGTTCCGAAGAGTGTTATCGAAACAGAGATGCAGCGGCGCGCATTTATTCGCGGGCTGTTCCTTGCCTGCGGTTCGGTGTCGGAACCAAAAAAAGCATATCACTGTGAGCTTGTGTTCAAAAATGCCGAGCTTGCAATGTTTTCAAAACGGATGATTTCCGATTTCGGAATTCGTATCAAGTGCACCGAACGCAAGGGCAGCATTGTGCTGTACATCAAAGAATCGGAGACACTGTCGGGTTTTCTTGCACTTGCCGGGGCATCGGATGCCGTGATGGTGCTTAACGAACAGCGAATCGTGCGCCAACTCAACAACACTGTGAACAGGGGCGTGAACTGCATAAATGCAAACATTGAGAAGGCAACGCGCACGGCAATGAAGCAGGCGGAGGATATTCGCCTTGTTCTGAGCGTTGTCGGCGCGGAGAATCTTCCGCCGCCGCTTCGCATTGTCGCGGAAGCGAGGCTCAACAATTTTGAAATGCCGCTGTCCGAACTTGCGGAGGAAATAGGCATCGGAAGATCCGCCGCAAATTATCGCCTCAGAAAACTGTGCGAAATGGCGGAAGACATACGGACGGAAATGCCGGACTGATTCAGTGGGGGCGGTTTCCGCGTTTTCCGCAAACGGTGCGGCAGGGGGAAAAGGTTCATCGGCACAAAGGAGGAAAAAATGGGTTTTACGCATCTTCATGTTCACACCGAATACAGCCTGCTGGACGGCGCGGCGCGGATACGCGAGCTTGTTTCGCGTGCAAAGGAATTGGGCATGGATTCGCTTGCGATAACGGATCACGGCAATATGTACGGCGCGATAGCATTTTATAAAGAGTGCATGAAACAGGGGATAAAGCCCATTATCGGCATGGAAACCTATGTTGCGCCGAATTCAATTTACGAAAAACAGGGCACGAGAGAAAACGGCCACCTTGTGCTTTTATGCAAAAACGAAACGGGGTACAAAAACCTTATCAAACTGTCCTCAATTGCGTTTGTGGACGGTTTTTATTATCGGCCGCGCATTGACTATAATTTGCTGGAAAAGCATTGTGAGGGGCTTGTATGCCTTTCGGCATGTCTTGCGGGCGATATTCCGCAGCTTCTGCTGATGAACAGATACGATGAAGCGCGCCGCCTTGCAAAACGCCTTCAGGGTATGTTCGGCGATGATTTTTACATTGAACTGCAGAATCACGGGATCCCGGAGCAGCTTATAGTTCTTCCGCGTTTGGATGCGCTTGCAAAGGAACTCGGCATAAAGACTGTTGCAACAAACGATATTCACTATGTCCGAAAGGAGGATGCGGAGGCGCAGGATGTTCTGCTCTGCATTCAAACGGGGCATTTTGTGGACGAAACCAACCGAATGCGGATGCAGGCGGATGAATTCTATCTCAAATCGGAAGAGGAGATGCTTCGCCGCATGAGCGGCTATGAGGAGGCGGTTCGAAACACTGCCGAGGCGGCACAAAAATGCAGCCTGACGATCGAATTCGGCAAGCGGCACCTGCCGGGTTTCACCGCGCCGGACGGCATGACGAACGAACAGTATCTGCGCCGGCTTTGCACCGACGGACTGCGCCGCCGCTACGGTGAGCCGACAAAGGAACATCTCGAAAGGCTTGAATACGAACTGAACGTTATAATCTCGATGGGGTTTGTGGATTATTACCTTATCGTGTGGGACTTTATTCACTTTGCAAAAACGCACGGCATACCCGTGGGACCCGGACGCGGCAGCGGCGCGGCAAGCATTGCAGCATATGCAATGGGCATCACGGACATAGACCCGATTCGCTACAACCTGATTTTTGAACGATTTCTGAACCCCGAACGCGTCAGTATGCCGGATTTTGACGTGGACTTTTGTTACGAACGGCGTCAGGAAGTCATTGAATACGTAAAAAACAAATACGGCAGCGATCATGTTGCGCAGATAGTGACTTTCGGCACGATGGCGGCACGCGGTGCCGTTCGCGACGTCGGCAGGGTGCTTCGCATTCCCTACCAGGATGTGGACAGAATTGCAAAACTCATCCCGCAGGAAAAGGATATCACCCTTTCACGCGCAGCGGAGCTTGTTCCGGAGCTTAAGAACCTTTGCGAAACAGATGACAGCGTGAAGCGGCTCATGATGCTTGCAATGAAGGTGGAGGGACTTCCCAGAAACACTTCAACTCATGCGGCGGGTGTTGTTATTTCATCTCTTCCAACGATGGAGCTTGTTCCGCTTCAGCGCAATGATGAGGCCGTTACGACGCAGTTCACAATGACGGAGCTTGAAGAGCTCGGAATGCTGAAGATGGATTTTCTCGGGCTTCGGACGCTGACCGTGATTCGTTATTGCTGCGAATACATAAAGCGGTCCGGGGGAACGCCGCCGGACTTTGACAACTGCAATTACGACGATAAATGCGTATACGACCTTATAAGTTCGGGCGACACCGTCGGAGTTTTTCAGCTTGAGTCGGGCGGAATGACGCATTTCATGATGCAGATGAAGCCCACAAGCCTTGAGGACATTATCGCCGGCATTTCGCTCTATCGCCCGGGTCCGATGGATCAGATTCCGCGCTACATTGAGTGCAAACAGAATCCCGGAGCGGTGAAATACGAAACGGAGCTTTTGCGGCCGATTTTGAACGCAACCTACGGCTGCATGGTCTATCAGGAGCAGGTAATGCAGATTGTCCGCGACCTTGCGGGGTATTCGCTCGGCAGGAGTGACCTTATCCGCCGCGCAATGAGCAAGAAAAAGCACGATGTTATGGCGCAGGAGCGCAAAAACTTTATCTACGGCGTTGAGGAAGACGGCGTTGTGAAAATTGACGGTGCACTGCGGCGCGGCGTTTCGAAGGAAGCGGCGGAGAAGATTTTTGATGAAATGATGGATTTTGCATCATATGCATTCAACAAGGCTCATGCGGCGTGCTATGCGGTGGTTGCTTATCGAACTGCGCTGCTCAAATGCCTGTACCCTGCGGAATTCATGACGGCGCTCATCAACAGCTATCTTACTGCGGCGGACAGGGTATCGTTCTATATTTATTATTGCCGCAAGCACGGAATAAGAATTCTTCCGCCGGATATAAACCGCAGCGAGGCACGTTTTTCGGTTGAAAACGGTGCTGTAAGGTTCGGCCTTGCCGCGATACGCAACGTCGGAGAGGGAGCGATGAACGATGTGCTGGAGGAGCGAAGCCGCGGCGGAGCGTTTTCGGATTTTTCGAATTTCCTCCGAAGAACTTCCGACGGGCTGAACAAACGCCTGCTGGAGGGGCTTATAAAGGCTGGCTGTTTTGATTGTTTCGGCGTTTCGAGAAAATATCTGACGGCGCATTTTGAACAGGAGTTCACTGCGGCCGCCGCCGAAAGAAAAAGACTTGAAACGGGACAGCTTTCGCTTTTTGATTTCGGCGGGGATGACGGCGGAAGCATGATGAACACGGTTTCCGAAGCGGATAAGGCCGATATGAAAACGGAGTTTGAGCTTGATATTCTGCTCCGTGCCGAAAAGGAGGTTCTCGGCGTATATGTCAGCGGGCATCCGCTCATGGAATACGAGGCTGCGCTTTCTGCATTAACGCCCTGCATCGAGCTTGCGGAGGCGGACGGTTCGGGAGCAATACATGATAACCAAACCGTGACGGCGGGAGGAATCCTCGGTTCACTGAGAACCCGTGCGGTCAAATCCGGCGCAGGGTTGATGGCGTATGCGGTGCTGGAGGATATGAGCGGAAGCATTGAGATTGCGGCGTTCCCGAGCATTTACCAAAAGTATGCTTCCCTTATCGCAAACGATAAATGCGTTGCGGTCCGCGGCAGGTTCTCCATGCGGGAGGACAGGGACAATTCAATATTGATTGATGAAATTGTTCCGCTGCAAAAGGGTTCAAAAAACGCGGGGGAAAAGCGACTTGCGCTGAATTTTCTTTCCGACGCGCTGCATCTTCGGAATGCGGCTGTTGAACTGCTGCACAGATTTCCCGGAAACACGGAGGTTTTGTTTCGCGATGCGGCAACGGGAAAGGTTTTGCTTGCGCCGCGCCACTGCTGCGTGAACTGTGCGGAGGAGCTGCTGTTTGAACTGAAGCGTATGCTTGGGGAAGAGAATGTAAAAATTGTCCGCAAAAAATAATATTGAGATTAAGGCGAAATAAGCAATTAAGGGGCAAAAGATGAAACGAATCGGAGTTTTAACAAGCGGAGGCGACACTCCGGGCATGAATGCGGCGATACGTGCCGTTTTCAAAACCGGGGTTGATATCGATTTGCAGGTAATGGGCATTTACCACGGCTACAAAGGCCTTATTGAAGGCAGGGTCGGGTACCTTGCCCATGCCGACGTTGAAAGCAAAATGCACAAGGGAGGAACGATACTTCGCACGGCGCGGAGCGAGGAGTTTAAAACGGAGGGCGGAATCGAAAAGGCAATTTCCGTTCTGCGTGCATACGAAATTGAAGGGCTTATCGTCATCGGCGGCGACGGCAGCTTTAAAGGTGCGGATGCTCTCGGCAAGCGCGGCATTCCCGTCATCGGCATTCCGGGAACGATCGATAACGATATGGGGTATACGGATTTTACCATTGGGTTCGATACAGCCGTGAACAATGTTATGAACGAGATTTATAAAATTCGCGACACGATGCGTGCGCATGACAGGGTCGGCGTTATCGAGGTCATGGGAAGAAGATGCGGAGATATTGCACTTTGGGCGGGTGTTGCAGGCGCGGCAGACATAATTCTCGTTCCGGAACGTCCTCTTTCATGGGCGGATGCGGCGAACCGGCTTGCCGCAAACAAACTCCGCGGACAGCTCACAAGCATTGTTATGATCGCCGAAGGCGCGGGCAAAGCGGAGGATTTCTGTGAATATGTCCGAAAATACACCGATGTTGAGATAAAGGCGACGGTGCTTGGCTATATCCAGCGCGGCGGCAACCCGTCCGCGTTCGACAGAGTGCTTGCCGCTAAAATGGGGCAGCGTGCGGTTGAACTGCTTGCGGACGAGGCGAATATGCGCGGAACGGACCGTGCGGGAAGCAGAGCGGCGGAAAATAACGATTTGCGAGAGAACTTCGGATACGCCGTGGGCATAAGGGAAAACCGCATTATCAGCGTTCCGCTTGCGGAAGCAGTTTCAACGCGGGATTGCTTTGATGATAAACTTTATGACCTGAATTCGGTTATGGCAAAATTCTGAGTGCGGCTCAGTGAACGAAAAAGGAAGCAAACAGAAAAATTCATGGATTTAAACAGAAAACGAATGAATGCCGGCATAACCGCCGAGGATAACCGTTCGGAGCTGTCGGCAGGTTCGACGGTGACGCTTGAAATCACGGCGTACGGTTCGGAGGGGCAGGGGATTGCAAGGCATAACGGCATGGCTGTATTCGTGCCGGGCGCAATTTGCGGAGAAACCGTTGAAGCGGAAATAAAAAAAGCCGCACCCTCGTTTGCGGAAGCGAAACTTCAAAAAATCCTTCGGCCGTCGGCAGAAAGGGTAATTCCGCCCTGCCCGCATTATGCCGAATGCGGGGGCTGTGATCTTCTTCACATGAGCTATGCGGAGCAGCTCCGCATGAAGCGCGAAACCGTGCGCAGTGCAATGGAGCGCATAGGAGGCTTTCGCGGGATTGAAGTTCTTCCGTGCATCGGCGCGGACAAGCCCGAACATTACAGAAACAAGGCCGTTTTTCAGTTTGCTGATGCCGAAAAGACAAACAAGAAAAACCTTCGGCAGGTTCTTTCGGGATATTACGAACAAAAAAGCCATAAACTCGTGCCCGTTGAAACATGCATGATTCAGAACGAAGAGGCAATGACGGTGAAAAGAATCGCTGCCGAATGGGCTAATTTGTTCGACATCCGCGCCTTCGATGAAAAACAAAAAAGCGGGACTTTGAGGCAGCTTATGGTGCGCAGAACCGAGGGCGGAACGATGGCTGCGATAGTAACAACAGGCGCGCTTCCGCATTCGGATGAGCTTGTTTCAATGCTGAAACGCGGTCTGCCGTCGCTTGCATCCTGTATCCACGGAATCAACCGCAACCCGCGTGATCCCGGTATCGGAAGCAAAACCGAACTGCTGTTCGGCAGCGCGGAACTTGCCGAAACGGTTTGCGGATTGAAATTCAACGTCGGTGCGCACAGCTTTTTGCAGGTGAACCCCGAACAGACACAAAAGCTGTACCTTGCCGCCGCAAATGCATTGAACCTGACTGCAAACGATGATGTTGCGGATGTTTTTTGCGGGATAGGCACGATTTCCTTGCTTTTGGCTCAACGCGCCCGCTCCGTTCTGGGCATTGAAGCGGTTCCGCCCGCCGTTAAGGATGCCCGTAGGAATGCAAAACTCAACAACATCAAAAACGCGGAATTCATCTGCGAAAATGCCGAAACAGCCCTGCCCCGCCTCGTTGCGGAAGGCAAACGCTTCTCGGCAATTTTGCTTGATCCGCCGCGCCGCGGAGCGGAAAAACCCGCTCTTGATGCAATTGTAAACAGCGGAGCCGAACGCATCGCATATGTCTCCTGCAACCCCGCAACGCTTGCCCGCGACTGCAAAATACTCGCTGCCGCAGGCTATTCCCCGATGTCGGTTCAGCCCGTGGATATGTTTCCGATGACACATCATGTCGAGACGGTGTGTCTCTTAGTGCGGAGAAATGGGATGCATATCAACGTTGATGTGAATGTCGATGAAATGCTGCAAGAAAAGCGCGGACAAGCCACTTATCCGCAGATCAAGGAGTATGTGTTGGAGCAAACCGGGATGAAGGTCTCCTCCCTGTACATATCCCAAGTTAAACGGAAATGCGGGCTGGAGGTCGGTGACAGCTACAACAAGCCAAAGTCCAAGGATGCCCATGTTCCCCAATGCCCGCCGGATAAAGAAAAAGCAATCTTGGATGCGCTGCGGCATTTCGGGATGATTTCGTGAATGCGAGAAAGGAGCGCAAGCTTTGAGCAAACTGATTTCCTGTGAATATAACATGGACACCGCCTGCGTGGAACTGAAATACTCTGATGGCTCCTTGATTTCCATTGATACCATTGCCGTGGAGAATGAGTTCGCCGACAATATGTATCAGCGGTCGGAGCTGGACTGGCTAATCTACAACAAGCCTCTTGAATATGCACAACTGGTGCTGGAGGGTGATCCGAAAACATATGTACAAGGCAAGCCGGAGCATCGGCTGATGGATTAGAATGAACATGACGCAGCCCGCCGATTTCTACCGGTCGGTGAGCTGCGCCTTTTCTTTAGATGCTTCTATACTGGACACATGAACTTATGGAGAATACTTGACTTTTGCGTGGTTATCCTATATAATAATTACGAAAAAAGGTGTAGGCACATTTGTTCCGGAAGCAGGAGGTCAATATGAAGATCAAACGGGATATCTATCTGGATCGGCTGATCCGGCGCGAGAAGAATGGATTGATCAAGATCGTGACGGGTGTTCGCCGGTGCGGGAAGTCATACCTTCTGTTCAACCTGTTCCATAATTATCTGCTGGAAAAGGGCGTTCGGGAAGACCATATCATCGAGATCGCCCTGGATGACCGCAGTAACAAAGAACTGCGCGATCCCGACAATATGCTGAAATATGTAAAAGAGCGGATCGTTGACAAGGACACCTACTATATTATTCTGGACGAAGTGCAGCTCCTTGCCGAGTTTGAGGATGTGCTCAACAGCTTTATGCATATTCGCAATGCAGACGTCTATGTGACCGGCAGCAACTCCAAGTTCCTCTCCTCTGATTTGGTCACAGAGTTCCGCGGCCGCGGGGACGAAATACGCATCTATCCGCTCTCTTTCCGGGAATACTGCTCCGTTTACGAGGGCAGCGCCGACGAAGCATGGGACGATTACTTCACCTACGGCGGGCTTCCGCTGATCCTCTCCCGCGAAACGACGGAGGAAAAGGCGGAATACTTGATGTCACTGTTTCAGAAGGTGTATCTCAGCGACATTATCGACCGCCATAAGGTGCGCCATCAGGAGGAGCTGGACGAGCTGGTGGACATTCTCGCCTCCGCCGTTGGTTCGCTGACGAATCCCTTGAAGCTGGCGAACGCCTTCAAAAGCGTCAAGAAAAAGACCATCAGCGACAAGACGCTGAAAAAGTATATGGACTATCTTATGGACGCCTTCTTGGTGAGCAAGGCGGTCCGTTACGATATCAAAGGAAGAAAGTATATCGGTTCTCCGGCAAAGTTCTACTTTGAGGACGTGGGGCTGCGCAATGCGAGACTGAACTTCCGGCAGATGGAAGAAAACCACATCATGGAGAACATCATCTACAACGAACTGCGTATTCGTGGGTATCATGTGGACGTGGGACTTGTGGAACAGTTTGGCAAGAACAGCGAGAACAAGACCACGAAAAAGCAGCTTGAGGTGGACTTTGTCGTGACCCGCGGCAGTGAGAAGTATTATATTCAGTCTGCCTTTGCGATGAACACCGAGGGAAAGCGGGAGCAGGAGGAACGCCCGCTGAACGCTATCGGCGATTCCTTCAAGAAAATCATCGTCGTGCGGGATAACATCAAGGTGCGAAGAAACGATATGGGGATCGTGACCATCGGTGTCCGAAACTTCCTGCTGGACGAGCACAGTTTGAGCCTGTAAGTCCGGTTTATTGGACTGCGAGATCTTTATAATGAATTGTCAGCAGATTATGGGAGAGATATTATGGCTAACAAACTGGAACTGACATGGTACGGTAAATACGAGCCGATTCGGGTGGAGCCACGGCTGCTGATTGAAAATACGGAGCTTTCCAATACGGCGGCTGACCCGGACACGGAAAATATGCTGATCCACGGGGACAATCTGCTGGCACTCAAGGCTCTGGAAGCCAAGTATGCCGGACAGGTAAAGTGCATCTATATCGATCCGCCGTATAACACCGGCTCTGCCTTTGAACACTACGATGACAATCTGGAGCACAGTATTTGGCTTAATCTGATGCGCTCAAGGTTGCAAATACTGCGAAACCTTCTTGCAAAAGATGGTAGCATTTGGGTTAGCATCGACGACGATGAAGGACACTATCTTAAAGTCCTCTGCGATGAGATATTTGGTCGCTCAAATTTTGTGAGTACAGTCATTTGGGAAAAGAAGTACACAATCGCAAATGATGCAAAGTGGTTGTCAGACAATCATGACTTTATTCTTGTTTATGCGTTAAACAAAACCGTGTGGTTTCCTAATAGATTGCCTAGGACAGCAGAAATGGACAAAGCTTATAAAAACCCCGACAATCATCCCAAAGGTCCCTGGAAAGCGACTCCTCTCCACGCAAAGAGCGGGTCTGCCGCTTCTGCTGCATTTTCATATACTTTCAAAAATGGCGTAATTTTCACACCGCCCGCAGGTACTTTCTCTCGTTATTCAGCTGAATCTCTGGCCAAGATGGATGATAATAACGAGATTTGGTTCGGTAAAGATGGAACGGCTATTCCGTCCCGCAAAACATTTCTATGCGACCTACGTCAACAAGGCATACCAGCTCGTACAGTATGGCGATTTGATGAAGTGGGGCATAATCATGAGGCTCGCGAGGAAGTTAAGCAATTCAATGAGCAGTCTGTTTTTGCGACACCAAAACCAGAACGACTAATCGAACGCGTGCTGACATTGGGGAGCAACCCCGGTGACTTGGTTCTTGATTCCTTCCTTGGCTCCGGTACCACCGCTGCCGTCGCACAAAAAATGGGACGGCGCTGGATCGGCGTGGAAATGGGCAATCACGCCTATACCCATTGCAAAGTGCGCATGGATAAGGTCATTGCCGGAAAAGACCCCGGCGGCATTACCAAGGCGCAGAACTGGCAAGGCGGTGGTGGTTATCGTTTCTATGAGGTAGCACCCACCCTAATCAACAAAGACCCCTTTGACGAATATGTCATCAACGAGGACTATGATGCCAATATGCTGGCAGCGGCGGTGGCTCTGCACGAGGGATTCCGCTATCAGCCGGACGGAGATCTGTTCTGGAAACAGTCTGTGGGCAACGAGAACAGCTATCTCTTTGTAACGACCCGCCACCTGAACAGCCCCTATCTGGACTCCATCAAGGACACCATGGAGGAAGGCGAGTATCTGATCATCGCTTGCCGCTCTTTTGACAGCGGACTGGACAAGGCATACGATAATATCACAGTGAAGAAAATCCCGCAAATGCTGCTGGAACGCTGCGAGTTCGGCAAAGCAGATTACAACCTGAATATCGTACACCCGCCGGTGTATGATGATTGCGACGAGGAGGAAGAGGATGTCTAACGATTTTCCGCTCTATACAACGGATTATATCAGTGGTGTCATGTCTCTCCGCAAGCCGCAGACGCAATCGTTGAAGATTCTTGAAGAGATCACCAACGCCGTACAGCTCCGCAAGGGCATGAATCTGAAAGCGGCACTGGGTGCTGTCCACGCTATGTATCCGATCTGCTCCGATTTTGAGCGTGACTTTATGTCCCTGACTTTTGCTCTGGCGACCGGCGTCGGCAAGACTCGCTTGATGGGAGCCTTTATCGCTTACCTTTACACGCAGCACCATATCAGGAACTTTTTCGTTGTCGCTCCCAATACCACGATTTTTGAAAAACTCAAAAAGGATCTCAGTGATAACAACAGCGCCAAGTATGTGTTCAAGGGGCTTGGCTGTTTCAGCACGCCGCCGCAGATCATTACGGATGACGATTACCGCGAAAAAACGCTCTCCCTGTTTGAATCCGATGTTCACATCTTCGTGTATAACATCGATAAATTCAACAAAGAGGGCGCAAATATGAAAAAAGTGAACGAGCTCATTGGGGACTCGTTTTATCAGGCGTTGTCCGACTTGCCGGATCTTGTGCTCATTATGGATGAGTCGCACCATTACCGGGCAGAAAAGGGGGCACAGGCGCTGAACGAGCTGCATCCGCTGCTGGGATTGGAATTGACAGCAACACCATTGGTGACCAAGGGGAACAAGCAGGTGCCGTTCAAAAATGTGGTATATGAATACCCTCTGTCCAAGGCAATCGAGGATGGCTATACCCGCACCCCATATGCCGTGACCCGCTCGGACATTGATTTCTATAACTTCGGTGATGAACAGCTGGATAAAATGATGCTGCTGGACGGCATCACCTGCCATGAAAGCACAAAGCGCAAATTGGAAGTCTACGCTGCCAATCACGGCAAGCCTGTGGTGAAGCCGTTTATGCTCGCAGTTTGCAAGGATACAGATCACGCAACCTGGGTGGAGCAATTCGTAAAGTCAGACGAATTCCGTAGTGGCGCATATCGCAACAAAACGATAATCGTCCACTCTAAACAGAAAGGCGCAGAGACCGAAGCTAACACTCGTCTGCTTCTGGATGTGGAAAACCCGAAAAATCCGGTGGAGATCGTGATCCATGTCAATATGCTCAAAGAAGGTTGGGATGTCAACAACCTCTATACCATTGTCCCGCTTCGGACGGCCGCATCCAAAATTCTGCGAGAGCAGATGGTCGGTCGCGGTCTGCGCCTGCCCTATGGGGAGCGTACCGGTGACCGGGATGTAGATGCCGTCATGCTGACTGCCCATGATAAATTCAATGATATTCTGGCGGAGGCGCAGCGCGGTGATTCCATTTTCAAGGCAGGGAATGTTATCAAGGCGGAAGAAATTGTGCCGGAACAGGTTACCACCACGCAGTTATCGTTTGACATGCCGTCCAACGAAAGCCACGATGAAGCATATTCCTTCACACAGATTGAGCGGACAGAGCAGACCGACGCTGTGATCTCCAGAGCGCAGACGCTGATCCGGCAGGAGGTTTCCCGCAGCATTCAGACCGAGCCAGAGCATACCGTTACACCTCAAACCGCACAGAAAATTGTTGATACGGTTGCTGCACAGCTCTCTGTGGATAAGGACTTGGGCGTTACGTTCCATGAAAATGAGATGCCGTTGGCCGCATGGATGCTGTATCAGACGGAGCAGACACATATCGCCGCAAAAGCAAAGTTCATCCCGATTCCCCGTATCAAGATCACGGATGCCGGCGTTGAGGAATATGTGTTTGTGGATTTTGATCTCGATGTGTCGGCCTTTAATCATGTGCCTATTCGCAATGAATTGCTAATCCAGAACCTTGAAGACATGGCAGATCGCCAGCGCATCAAGGGAGACGCCATTGATTTTGAAGGCTATAACCCCAAGAAAGTAATTCTGGATGAGCTGCGCAAAAAGCCGGAGATCGACTATGAAAAATGCTCTGCGCTTTTGTTCAAAATGATCTCCCGACTTTGCGACCACTATACAGCGAACCACGGCGAGAACGGCATGCGCAATATCGTTATGATGTATAAGCGCGATATCGCAAACAAGCTGTATGCGCAAATGATGCAGCATTTTTACTGTAAGAACGGCTTTCTGCAAGAGGAGGTCGTTGGTACCCGCGAATATAATCTCCAGCAGACTTATAGCTGGAGAGAAAAGGTCGGCCTTTTTGAATCCTTTACCGAGGATATCAGGAATGTGCTGTTTACCGGTATTCAAAAGGGCGTTTTCAGTGAGGCGAAGTTCCATAGCAAGGACGGAGAGCTGACGCTTGCCCGTGTGATGGAAACAGATTCTGATGTCATCAACTGGCTTAGACCGCATCCCCGTGAGTTCAATATCACCTATAACCACGGCCATGCGTACGAGCCGGACTTCGTGGTAGAAACCGAGGATATTATTTATCTGGTGGAGGTCAAGGGCGAGGATAAGCTCAATGACCCGGATGTAATCGCAAAGAAAGAGCGAGGGATACAGTATTGCGCCGTTGCCTCCCGTTGGGGCAAAGCCAACGGATACAAGGAGTGGCAGTATTTGTTTATTCCGGCGGGGCAGATCAGGTCGAGTTCTACCTTTGCGCTTTTGGCCGAGAGGTTTAAGGAGCTGTAATGGTCGATAGCTATAGTATCGGCTATGTACCACATAGGAGAAAGAGGTTTATTATGAGTTATTCGGGCATTGAGCATAAACTGAGAGTTTTTATCAGTTCTAAATGTGGCGGGAAATACACCATCGCAAGGAAATCGTTACAGAAGCTGTTAGATGTAACAGGCTTGGTAGAAACATATGTTTTTGAAACAGATCCAGCCAGCAGCGAAGACACGCAAAGTGCTTATTTGGATTATGTTGACAATTCAAATCTCTGTATCTTTCTCGTTGATAATGCGGATGGGGTTCCTCCGGCTGTCTTAAGTGAAGAAAAAAGAGCAAAAGACAAGCATTTAAGATTGCTTTATATTTTTTGCGATGAGAACAAGAAAGAGCCAACCCCCATGCAGGAAGATGTCAGAAAACTGCAATCAGCAAAGTATGCTCTTGCACACGAGTTTTCTGACATCGTCTCCAAAGCATACGATAGCGTTATGCAGGACGTTATCGCGGTATATAAGAAGAAGGAAGAACTGTTTTCGGTCGAAAAGAGCGAAGTCGAGCCAATAAGTGCTAAGGCGCTAATCACTGAAACATATTCGCTTCCAGCCACGAGTTTTTCAAAATACCCGCATGTTGCATGTGTACTCACAAAAAATATACTTCCGGTGAACCCGCTTAATAAAGAGGATGAAGAAACATCGCTCGAAAGACTGCTGTCTGAGCATCTGCAAACCGTTATTCTTCAAAAGCCCTTTGATGAGACTATTATCGATAGCATATGCACCGAAGTGAGCAAAGAGAATAACGGGGAAATATGCGAAGTTTTGCAGCTGCGATATCAGGCTCAAAAATGCTACTATCTCACTAAGTATGATGAATGTCTTATGTTGCTTCAGCAAGCTGTTTCTACTGCGATTAATAAGCAAGGTATTCCAACGTGGATTGCAAACGACATCGCAATCGATATCCGACATGTCCAAGGACGAATTGACGAAAGAAATAGCACATTCACTCTTGAAAATCCGGGTCAAAAACTAATAGATACGAGCGGCGAACCGGTGTATTTCCCGTACTTGGATAGACAAGTCGAAAACATGCAGGAAGAGATAGCCAAAAAATATTATTCTCAGTTAAGCATTTCTCCCTACACAACAAACTGGGGTGGACTGGATCAGATTTTTTCTCCGCTTGCAAATGCTTTTTGCATTGCTGAAATGCACGGATCTATTGTTCAAACAGAGATAACGCGAGACAGGCTCATTTCGATTTATTCGATGCTCTGTATTCTTTATGAAGATCATGAATTGCTTGTCGAATACATTAAGTATCTTATAATCAACCGAGACTTGAAGAAACTTGATGCGGTAATCAGGACATATAATCAATCCATAGATATCCTCAATGGTCAGGATATTGATTCGATTATGGATTGTATCAATAATATGTTTGATCCTATTCATCAAATAATGTCTAAATATCTTCTGGCCAGCCGGCTTGGATATTATATGAGCGACACAGCATATTCTGCTCTTTATAGCGAATTGATAGATTACGCTATGAGGTGGGTTCAAGATGATAAGCGTGTTTACAATATCAATACTTTTATTTTTGATTTTTTTGGACAGAACACTTACCGTATGAATGGCAAAGATATTGTTGCCTTTATACGTGAGGTGTTTCATCATGGGTTGAAGCGCTTTTATATGGATTGTTTTAAGGTGCTTCGCAGTATTGATTTTGAAAAGATTACTCAGAAGGATCAGCTCAAGGTAAAACAAGTATTACTTGATGTGACAGCGACAGAAAACGAACAACTCTTTGATCAATACTATTCTTCGGCAGTTATCCGGTTTTGCAAGACTACTGAGGTGTTATACGAAGACCTTGAAGCAGTAATAGCGGAAAAGTATCCTGATTTTTATAAGCATACATTCTTGTTGGAAATGTCAGCACAACGAAATCAAGACTTCTCTGAGCACATCAAATCGTATATAGCGGAAGCAAAATCTCGCAACGAAACGCAGGAAATGAATGGGACATATTCTGGATATGCCTACAAAAGCCTTGATGTGGTTTATAATATTCTAAAAACAGAGGAAATCATTCTCGGTTCAGAATTGCTAAAAAGCATTATCGATGCAGGAATTGAAACTCTATCTTCAGAAAAGCAAACAATACAAGCCAAGAGATCGGCGGTTCGTCTTTTGCAATTTGTATATTTCAGAAGCCGTGAACAAAAAGAACTCTGGAATGAAATAGGCGACCAAATGATAGCCAATGCTGCAGCTTTTTCTATCGGAAATGAGATGGGATTTTTCTCAAAAGATACAAATCGCATATTATCATTCCAGTATTACCTCTTTATTTACAGTTCTTTCGAACCAGGCTGCGAAGGTCTGCTTGATCAGCTATATTCAACAGATTCATCGGAAGCGTATACCATTGTGCAGTTTTTGAAGATAATAACTGATTTTCTTGAGTGCGCAAAAGATCAATTGGAGGATGATACTCTCATTTCAGCATTTTTGTATTATAGCATTTTTATGTCACAGCATAAGGAGCGAGATGTAAAGTATTACGCGACCACATGTCTGATTGAGCTAACTAATTTCGAAAATGCAAAACGCCTTGCTTTGATTCATCTATCGCAAATCATGGATACTGGATCACAAGCAGCTAAGATTGCAATCTTAACTCGTCTGGGGCGAATACAGGTTAATGAGGATGATTCGTATTTAAGGCAAATAATAAACAAAGGCAAGTCAGACAGCAATTATCTTGTACGGTTTGTTGCAGCGCGTGACGATCTTGACTCTATTGGTGACAACGTATGAAAGAACAAAGAGGCTATATCGTAATCCTCCCGGAACAGATCATCGAAATCCCCCTAAGCAGCAACCTTTCCTGGCTGCGGATGTTCTATGCGCTGCCGCGTGAGCTTGTGGAGAAGCGTCCGGAGTATTTGGAACTGCCGAGAAATATCCGGCGTTTGCTCGACAGCGAAAAGTACCGCAGTATGCTGAAAAGCGACAGCTTTTTGGAGCTTGTATGGGATTGCTATGCCTGGGCTGCCTGGCAGTTCTTTCAGGTTCCGAAAAAGGGCGGCAAGTATCAGGACATCCCCGGAGACTGGCAGAAGTATTCCGGCGACTTCCCATTGTGGAGAATGGCATATCTCATTCTCCCACATTTCCGCAACAGGATCGAGGCGTCTGACGGCGGCAGCTTCCAGGAGCTCTTTACGGAGCCCACAGCGCATGACATTGATTGGCTGACATACGAGCAATTCAGCGTGTTTGTTGAAGACCTCACCAAAATAACCGTCGAAGAGGAAAACTGGCAGCCGCTTATTGACGAGATATGGAAATCCCGTCAGCCGGAGGATTATGCCGGAAAAAGCGTTCAGAAGCGGGACTTCATGCGCTCATGGATGCACAGCCGGACAATACCCGCCCTGTCCTTGGAGGAAATCAGAGCAAACGGGCTGTCAATCAACGGCGATGCTCTCTATGATATCGCTGACCCAAGTGCGGAATTTGAAACGAGGGTTCTGGAAAAAGCCAAGATGGATGATTTCAAAAGCCGTTTGAGTGAGACGGATCAGAGAATTCTGGAGCTTCGAGCCGCGGGTTATTCTCAGAAAGAAATCGCAGAGAGGGTTGGTTTCAAGGTGCCGAGCGCAGTTTCAAAGCGAATCCGGCAGGTGGCAAATCGTTTTGACGATTTTGTAAGCAAGGAATACGGCGAATTCATAGACAAGCATATAGAGTAGGAATTGCGCCTTTTCGCTGTGTACATACGTACCGAAAAAGTTTTTCAAAAAAATTCTCAAAATTGGAACAAAACACATTCCCCCATGCCCATATACTATGGAGAGGGAGAAAACAAGCGAAGCTTTGTCAAAAGACGGAGCCTCGCTTGTTCTTTATCTGAGAGAAATTTGCCGGAGGTGCAACATGAAAGAACAGAACAGAATAACGGAAGCGGCTTCCGAAAATCGAAAGCGCGGTAGGCCTCCGATAGATATCGGGACTACTTCCTGCTTAGACGGTACTCGCCGTACACAGGTCAATGCAAAGTATATGTTTGAGGCAATCAATATAATTTCGGAAGCCGCTTCCGAAATTCCGGACAGCCATATGCTCTGGCGTTCCGATGACGCAACACAAACCGCCACCGGGAAGCACGGCATACTGGAACAGATTGGTCGTATGTGGCTGCAGGATCGTATGTCCTATGAATCCTGCGTCCTTATCGCGAACTTATCTATCAGTGCATTGAAGATGGGGTACAAATCCCGTGAGATCGAATATGCGATTCGTAAAATCCGCAATGCAGCCAAGCTTGTAAAGAAGAATCCATATAGTGATTGGTTCTACCAGTCGGAGGTGGAAGCCATCAGAGAGTTTCAGAGAATGGCCGGAGATTGAGGAATTTCGGAAGCGGCTTCCGAAATTCCTTCCTTCAAGCCGCTGCGGGCAGGCGCCGTACATAGCCCGGACATTTTGCCGGGCTAAATCTTACGAAGGAGTGATAGCATGTCACAAATCGAAATCATTAAAGCAAAGGTTGCACCTGCCGACGCCGCACGACAGTACGGATTGACCGTACACAGGAACGGGATGGCGCTATGCCCGTTCCACAACGACGCCAACCCGAGCATGAAGCTCTATGACGACCACTTCTACTGCTTCGCCTGCGGGGCGCACGGGGATGTCATCGACCTGTCAGCAAAGCTTCTGGGGCTGAGCTTTACGGAGGTTATTCACCGTATTGCCGTGGATTTTGGCATTGACCCGGACAAGCCGCCGACTTTGATGCCGGTAAGACCGTATCTCGCGCAGTTCCGGAAGGACGAAACGCTGTGCATTTCAGTTCTCACGGAATATGAGCAGCTGCTCCGCCGCTGGAAGACCGAATACGCACCGAAAACGCCGGATGAAGAATTCGACGACCGTTTCGTGGAAGCCTGTCAGATGCTCGACACAATCGAGTATTTGGCAGATTTTTTATGCGCCGCAACATTGGAGGAGCGCGTAAAAACCGTGGACGACCTGCTTCAAAACGGTCTGATAGAAAAGCTGCGTTACAGATTGGAGGGGGTGCATGCCAATGGACGAGCTGCTTGATTGCCCAATCTGGTGGAACGGAAAAGATATTGTCGAGGCGGCATTCTGCGAAGAGTTCACACGCAATCATCAGCTCGCTTATGATTGCAGCGCCTTCTTTACACCGGAGGGACACATGACGGACGAGCGCCCGTTGAAACAGAAAATCTATCATGAGCTGAAAATCTGCGCCGTCAAAAACGTACCGCACACCATCAACAATATCGTGGAGCTTTTGAAATTCTACAGTACGGGTATCGATCTTGCGCCGCAGCAGGACAGAGTTCATCTTGCAAACGGAACGCTGTATCTGGACGGGACGATTGTCCCCGGAAAGCCTGAGATCGTCCGCAGCCGTTTGCCGATCAGGTACGATCCCGATGCTCCGAGACCGGAAAAGTGGCTGCGATTTTTGCATGACCTGTTCCATGAGGAAGATATCCCGGCTTTGCAGGAATACCTCGGATACTGCCTCATCCCCTCTACCAAAGGTCAGAGAATGATGATTATCAAGGGAAAGGGCGGCGAAGGAAAAAGCCAGATCGGCAGCGTCATGAACGCTGTCTTCGGCAGCAACATGAAGGACGGCAGCATCGGAAAAGTCTCGGAAAACCGATTCGCCCGCGCCGACCTTGAACACCAGCTTCTTATGATCGATGACGATATGAAAATGGAAGCGCTGAAACAGACCAACTATGTAAAATCCATCGTTACCGCACAGGGGAAAATGGATTTGGAACGCAAGGGCAAGCAGAGCTATCAGGGCTGGATGTTCTGCCGACTGCTCGCCTTCTCCAACGGAGATTTGCAGGCGCTTTATGACCGCTCCAACGGCTTTTACCGCCGTCAGCTCATTCTGACCACGAAAGAAAAGGCGACAGACAGGATGGATGATCCGGATATCGCCGATAAAATGAAGGATGAGGCGGAGGGCGTTTTTCTCTGGATGTTTGCGGGATTGCAGCGGCTTGTTTCAAACAAATTCCAATTCACGGAAAGTGAGCGCATCCGCAATAACCGCGAGTACGTAAAACGGGACTCCAACAACCTGATCGATTTTATGGAGGATGAGGGCTATGTGCGGCTCAAAGCCGATTGCAGTGCCTCTTCCAAGGAAATCTATAAAACCTATGCCATCTGGTGTGAGGAAAATGCAATGACGCCTTTGAAGCCCCGTTCCGTCAGTGATTTTCTGGTGGAGAACGAGAAGAAATACAATCTCGAGCACACCAACACCATTACGAATTCTGCCGGACGGCGCGTCTGGGGATTTCTCGGAATCGAGCTGTTGGTGAAACCCTACTGTAACAGCAGCTTGCGGTAAAACGATATGTACGTATGTACACAGCGAGAAGGCGATGTTCGCCAATATACAGGAGGTGCCGATGAACAAGGAGCTTGAACGACTGAATGATGAAAAAACCCGTAATGAGGCAAAGATGCGACAACTGAAAAATGAGATCAAGGCTATGGAAGCCGCTGAAAAAGGGCTTCTCCGGAAGCAGCGGAACCGGAGAATCTTCACTCGCGGCGGGATGTTGGAAGCATTCCTTCTGAAACCGCTGCTGCTGACCGACAAACAGGTACACGAGCTCCTGCTCACGGCGTTCCGTCAGCCTGCCGTTGACGCGCTCCTAAAGGCGATGATCCAAAACGCCGGAAAAGAAGACACCGGGGATGAGACCCGATGAAAGAGGGCGCAATTATACACCGGTTTCCCGGTGCTCTTGCGTTTACAAGGTTGTTGGATTCTCGCAGGCTCCAATCACAGGGGCAAGCCCCTGCGCCGTTCCGGCTACCCTGTTTTAAGGTCGCAAAGCGCGACTTGTGGGAATGGAGGTGATTCATTATCGCATGTCCGCATTTTTCAATCTCTATCCGGCAAAGAAGCAAACGGCAGTCCGCCGTTGCCGGAGCCGCCTATCAGAGCGGCGAAAAGTTTTTCAGCGAGTACGACTTGAAGACAAAAAACTACAGCTATAAATCCGGCGAGGTCTTGGCAAAAGGCATTCTCCTTCCACCCAATGCTCCGCCGGAATACGCAGACCGTCAGGCACTGTGGAATGCCGCCGAGAAGGTCGAAGGACAATGGAACGCCCAGCTTGCGCGGGGAATCATCATGGCGCTGCCAATAGAACTGCCCAAAAACGAATATGAAGCCTTGATCCGCGATTACTGCCGGGAGCAATTTGTCTCCCGCGGCATGATCGCGGACTTTGCGATTCACGACAAAGGCGACGGCAATCCTCACGCGCATATTCTGCTGACAATGCGGGCGATGAACGAAAACGGGAAGTGGCTTCCGAAAGCGCGCAAGGTTTACGATCTCGACGAAAACGGCGAACGCATCCGGCTCCCGTCCGGCGAATGGAAAAGCCATAAGGAAAACACCGTTGACTGGAACGACAGAAAGTACGCCGAGGTTTGGCGTACCGAATGGGCGAAGGCGGTCAATCGGTATTTTGAGAAAAACGGTATCCCCGAACGGCTCGATCTTCGCTCCTTTGAGCGCCAGGGCAAGGCGGAGCTTCCGACGATTCATCTCGGTCCGGCGGTCGCCCACATGGAGGAAAAAGGAATCCGCACGGAGATCGGTGAATACAACCGCCAGATAAAAGAGCATAACAGCGCGCTTTCTTCGCTGCGGCGACTGCTGACCGATCTGTCCGCCTGGCTCAAATCCGTGGTGCGGAAGATTTCGGAATTCACCGAGAAAGAAGCACCCCAGCCCACGATTCTGGATTTTGTCAATGCCTATTATGATATGAGAAAGAATCAGCGTTTTGACTGGAATAAATACGCGAAACAAAAAGGTTCTGTCGTAGATTTGAAGCAACGTTCTAAAATCTTCAACTGGCTGCAGGAAACAGGGATCACAACTATGGAAGATTTCAAGGTCATGCTTAAATCCCAACAGCCGATTATCGACAAAGTCAAAGCCAACGAAAAGCGCATCAAGCGTCTGGAAACCGGCATCGGTTATATCGACACCAGCGCACGCCTGAAGCCGATTGCCGATAAATCCAAGCGTGGATTCAAAAGTATAAGAGAAAAGTATGCAGAGGCACACGGGGACGAACTCGCCGAATACAACAAAGCAATTCGGTATTTGAAAGCAAACAACATCACCAACGAAGACCGTGAAAAGCTTGCAGCCGAAGTGCGGATGCTCAAAAAGGAAAACAAGAAGCTCAATGACCAACTGCAATCTGCAAGTATGGATTCGGAAATTATCCGGCAAATCCGGTATTGTGTGGACACAGTGCTCCATGAAGCAGAGATTCCAGAGAAAAAAGAAAGTGTCATGGTGATGTTGAAAGCAGATAGGACACCCGCACCGCAGAAAAGGATTCACAAAAAAGAGGAGCTGTCAATGTAACCGCAAGGATGATTTGACTTGAGCCTCGATTCATCAAAGACAGCAGAAATAAGACATCGTCATCGCAGTACGTGGATGACAGAAAGTGAGTTGTATATGAAATAATGCTTGAATAGCTGGCTGGCTGGAAAGGACTTGTATTTGGAAAACTACAGGAACGAATTGATGCAGGATCGAAACTTTATTCGCTGCTCCGTTATGATAGCTGAACTGCTGTTAAAATATAAGACGAAAGAAATCGGTGATACGGAGGATAACGGGGAACCCACCGGTTCCCCGCCCTCGGAATTTACATATAGGTACTTGATAATATCTGTGTCATTGTTTATAATAAACCCATATAGAAAAATACTACTGACAATATAATGAAACATGGAAAAGCGTTAGAGGATTTTACGGAAAGGAGATGAGCTGTTCATGGAGAACGCATATATCTATACTCGTGTTTCCACGCTCATACAGGTGGATGGCTTCTCTCTTGATGCGCAGGAAGAAGAAATCAGAGACTTTGCCAAGAGGCGGGACATCAGCATCGTAGGAAAATACTCTGATGAAGGCAAATCCGGCAAGAACGCCGAACACAGACCTGCGTTCAGCCAAATGATGGAGGATATACGAAGCAAAAAGGATAATATAAAATATGTCCTTGTCTTCAAGCTTTCCCGATTTGCCAGAAACACCAGCGACACAGCAAAGTATCTCCAGGAGCTTGCAAGCTACGGTGTAGGGCTTCTGGGCGTAAAAGACGGCATCGATACTTCTACGGCAACAGGAAAAATGATTGCCAATATTATGGGAGCCGTTGCAGAGGTCGAGCTTGAAAATATCCACGAACAAACGCTTGCCGGCAGACAGCAAAAAGCAAGAAGCGGTCTTTGGAACGGAGCGCAGGCGCCGTTTGGATATTCGCTTGATAATAAGAAGCTTGTAGTTGAACCGTCAGAGGCGGAAATCGTCAAAAGAATATTCAGACTGTATACTGAGGAAGGACAAAGTCTTCAATATATCACCCGCAAGCTGAATGATGAAAATGTAACGAGGCAGCAGCGCGGAAATACAAAGATTTCCGGGTTTACTGATAGAACGATCCGGGCTATTCTGAAAAATCCTGTCTACGAAGGCAAGATTGCCTATGGCCGCCGCCATACGGTAAAAGTTGAGGGTACAAACAACGAGACAAAGGTCGTAAAACAGGATGACGAAAGTAAAATCATACTGGTCGATGGCTTACACGACGCAATTATATCCGAGGAAACCTTTGAAAGAGCCCAGAGTCTTCTTGCAAAACGCGCAGCCCACAGGAAAACCCGCAGTGACAGCACCAATATTTATCCGTTGACGGGCCTCATCAAATGCCCGGATTGCGGCAAAAACCTTTTCGGGTATACGGCTCCGCAAAGGCCGCGAAAAAACGGAAAGGAAGGCTTTTATCCCCGGTATATTTCCTATCGCTGTATTTCCGGCAGAGACCGAAACGGACTGATCTGTTCATTGGCAAACAAGTATTACAGTGGCACTAAGCTGGAAAAGGAGGTGCGCGATGTTATCTCCGCGATGGTAACGATCCCGGAATTTGTAGAATTGATCTCAAAGAAAGTAGACTGTGAAACCGATATTGAGCGTCTAAGAAAGAAACGAGCCGGAATTGAAGCCGAGCACAATAAATACAGAAACAATCTCATGCAGACCGAAAAAAGACTTTCAGAGCTGGATGCCGGTGACAGACATTATGAGAAAAAGGTTGACAGTCTGAACCGCGTATTAGATGATATCTACGACAAGCTGGATGATGCTCAGACAAGGCTGGATCAGGTCGATGACGAAATCACGATGGTACAGAAATCCACCATGACGAAGGAATCCATCTTTGAAATGCTGGAAGGGTTCAGCAAATACTACGATGTAATGTCCCCGGAGGACAAGAAAGGACTGCTGCGAGCCATGATTTCTTCCATAGAAATCAACGAGCTCCCAAAGGGAAAACGGGCAGACGGGCGTCTGATTAAAACCATCCACTTTACATTCCCTGTGACCTATGACGGAGAAAGTGGAGTCTTGTTTGTCAGCAATACAGGCGGTGAAGTTGAGACGGTATGTTTATTGTCCAAACTTGATACAGAGCAGCATATCGAGATTGATTTGAATGTGGAGGCACCGGCTCTGACCGATGTGGAGTCCTTTCCCACGGAGAGCGTATGACGGTGCTAACCGATTGATTCTACAGTGTATATAAGGAGTCCCTATGAACATACAGGAAATGAACGAAAAATACATCAGCCTATGCAGCAGATTCTCTATACCAATTTGCATTTCTACGATTGATGATTCTGAGGCTCCGGCACAGGCAATCAGCGACAATGGCGCGGTTTCTACGATTACATTAAATACTGAGAAAATAGCTGATACTGACTATGAGATGTACCTTGCTTACAATATTGGTAAGGTTCTGCTGCCCAGACTGGTACTGGAAACGGAGCGGCTGATACTCCGACGGTTCCGAACAGAAGATACCGCCGACTGTTTTGGTTTTATGTCCGTTGCAGAGGATTGTTACATGGACTGCTGCAAACCATTTACAGAAATGGATGAGGAATTCTATCGGCGGATAGAATTATTCGGGGAAAGAGAAAACCAGTATATGATTGTACTGAAAGAAGAAAACAAGGTTATTGGAACAGTCAATGTATGCGCGGATGATTCACGGGCAGTAGTTACCAGAGAAATTGGTTATAGCATATCTGCTACATATCAGCGAAAAGGTTATGCTTATGAAGCGCTTTCGGCACTTATTAATCTGTTGCAGAACGAACTTAAATTGGACTTAATCGTTGCGGGTGTGCTTGAGGATAATATGAAGTCAATGAAACTGTTGGATAAATTGGGTTTCCACAAAGAAGGATTGCGGCGTAAAGCGATATGGCATGAAGGATTGGATAAGCCGATGGACCTTGTTTACTATTACCGAGATAGATAACTCAGTTTTCGGAGGTTAAGAATGTCCTTCTTTGCAAAGAAAATAGAAAAGCAGATTGCTTCCTATCATCACAGGCTGATTGAAACACATTACCGGGATGTGGATAATATGTACCGTTGAGACGGTTATCCTCTTGTCACGGGAAGCCGCTGCTGCGGGACTGAATTAAGCAAACTGCATTATTGCATATCAGAGCATACATGCAGCATTAAGGAAAGAGGAAAGCAATGATTTACTGGATAAACGGTGCATACGGCGTCGGAAAATCGACTGTTGCGGAGCAGCTCAGGGCGAAGCTGCCGAAAGCGCATATATTTGATGCGGAGGAGGTGGGCAATGCTGTCAGGGACAATTATCCCGAGGAATGCAAACACAGCATTATTTTTGAGGGGTACCCGCTTTGGAGGGAGCTGAACTGCAAACTGTTGAAGGATATAAGCAGCAAATACGATGGAGACATTATTGTGCCGATGACGCTTGTGCTTGATGTTTCGTATACGGAAATTATTCAGCGGCTGACGGACGGCGGCATTTCGGTCGGGTATGTTATTCTTGACGGCGATCGGCAGACAATTCACGACAGGATAATTAAGCGCGGAGAGGATGAGGAGTGCTGGTGCATGAACAATATCCAAACATGCCTTGATGCGCAATGCGGGGATATGCGTGCCGAGCACATAAACACCGTCGGAAGAACGCCGGGCGAAATCGCGGATGAAATAATTGAACGCTTCAAAAAGCTTTGAGAAAATCCGCAGATTTCGTGTTTATAACATCGAATAAGGGTTGAGGGTATCGGCAAATGATTGAAAAACAATTCACGGCACTGCTGCGCAGTTTTGTGCAGGATACTGCGCCGAAAACGGAAGAACCGTGGAACATGGCGGAATTGCAGCGGGCGGCGGCACAGCAGAACATGCTGCCTGTGTTGGCGTATGAAAACAAGCGTTGGAGGCTCTCGACTGATTCGGAAGTTTGCCGCCGACTGGATGGCTTTTTGTACGGTGCGATTGTCGGCAACCTGAACCGCCGCGTAGACTTTGAAACTTTATCAAAAGAATTTACGGTTCGGGGTATTGCACATATGCCCGTTAAAGGCTATTATCTCCGAAAGCTTTATCCCGTTCCGGAGCTGCGCACGTTTGGGGATATTGACCTACTTATTCATCGGGAAGACAGGCAAAAGGTACACGAGCTGATGCTTTCGCTGGGTTATTCGGTGAAACAAAACTGGGAGCCGACTTATTCCTACATTAAAGGTGCGGAATATTATGAAATCCACACGAATTTAATGGACGGCAATCTGGATAACAGAGCCGATTTAAAGGCATATTTCGATGCCGCATGGCGGTATGCGGAACCGGATGACGGGCTGCGGTACAGACCTGCTTCGGATTTTCATTTTATTTACACGGTGTGCCATCTTGCAAAGCATCTGTACGGCGGCGGAGCGGGGCTGCGGATGTATTTGGATATTGCCCTGTATATGAAGAATGAGAGCGCACGGCTGAATATGGAAAACATTGAGCGGGAGATGGCAGCTTTGCAGCTGACCGGGTTTTTTCATACGCTGATGAATGCATGCAGCGCATGGTTCGGCACGGAATGCGGCTGCTCACTTCCGCCGCCGGACGAAGCGGCGATCAAAAAGCTTCTCTGCTATACTCTGGATTCGGATCTGTTCGGCCATTCCCGTGACCATGCAGTGATAGAGCTGCGCAATTCGAAATCGAAGAAGACTGCAAAGGGCAAATTGATACGCAATATGCTTTTTCCGCCTGCGGGGCAAATCGAATCGCGCTATACCTTCCTTCAGGGCCGGCATTGGCTGCTGCCGCTGGCGTGGATCGTGCGTGCGGTGTCGAATTTGCGGCTGATTCCAAACAGACTGCACAGCATGAAATCCGTTGCAGAAACCGATATCGACCGCGTGGAAACGTATGACGGGTTTATGCGCCGAATCGGACTTTGAAAAATGCACGCATCGGAGCGGAAAAAGCAATGCAGATTGAAACAAAAATCTGTTCGGCTTTAATCGGATTCACATGAAAAACTCAAAAACGAAAAAAGCGACCGCCGAGAGCTTCGGCGGTCTTTTTTATGAAATTCGTAAAATTCTGCTGTTGTGATTATTCGGCAGTCATGGCCGAACCGAGCTGTTCGCCGCTGATTGTCATTTCATTGATGGCAGAGTTCCAAGCCTCGAAAGATTCGGCATCATACAGCTGTGCGGTGAACATTGTCAGCATATCACCGGAGTAAATATAGCATGCAATGACGTATGCACGAACATCGTCGACATCGACGGTTGTTTTGTAGTAAATAACCGGGTGATCACCGACGGTCAGTTTATAACATTTGTCGTCGGAAACGGTTCCGCCGAAAGCTTCTTTGAAATAAGCTTCAATTTCTTCAACAGACTGACTGAAATTGATTGCGGCGTCATCGCCGATGGGTGCGTTCATGTAAATGACTGCATTCTGTGAATTTTCATCCACGCTGCTGGCAAAAGCAACGATTCCGCCGATGTTCATAAGCATGTAGCCTTCGGGTGCGGTCAGCTTGATGAAGTCGGTTGTAAACTCGCGTGTGGTCTGGTTGAAGCTGTAGCTGTCGGTAGGTTCCGCAGTGGGTTCTTCCGTGGGCTCCGCAGTGGGTTCCGCTGTAGGTTCCGCTGTAGGTTCCGCGGTGGGCGTCGCGGGAACTTCTGTGGTGGGCGCGGGAGTAGGTTCTTTCTTGTTTCCGCCGCATGCCGCAAAGCTGAGCAGCATCAGTGCAGCAAGAATAATCGCCGTAATTTTTTTCATTGTGAGTTCTCCTCTGATTTTTTAATTTTACACAACATGATACAGACGGGTGCAGTGAGCAGCCGCGCCGGTAGCTGTGCATGACCTGATTATTATACCACGCCGAACAAATATGCGCAATACGGAAAACAGAAAATATACATATCAAGGGTCTTTTTGCAAAGCAATGATGAAAACAGCAAACAGGACCATCCTTCGGGAGCTGCCCTGTTTTTGTTTTGAGGTTTGTGCAGCTTCCGAAAAACAATTGTGCAGGCTTAATCGAAAGCTTATTGCCTGCTGATTCCTGCCTGTTTTGAAAAAATAACCGAATACGCAAGAAAGCAGACAAGATCGCTTAATGCCGAAAAAAATCTTGTGTGATAAACAAAAACAGTGTAAAAAAGAATGCTCGTTTCCGCAAACAAAAATACCGCCGGCATTGTACGGAGCAGTTTTCCCCATATCGTGTTTTTTCTGCCGGACCATAGGATTATTCCCAACACGGCACATATAAAAGCGGGCGGAACGCTGTATAGCAGCCAGCCTCCGATATGATTCGGTATCAGTTTGGATAATGACTCCGGCTGCATCGCTCCGCTGCGGTAAAGTCGGAAGGATTGGTGTACGGTCGTAATAAGGAACATCAGGAATATGTAAATTCCCGCATTGATTGCCGCGCATTTTCTGTTCTCGCTGAATAAAACAATCAACGAAGCCGAAAACATCCAGAAGCCGAAGGTGCTCGAACTCCAATAATAAAACGACCAGAAACCGTTGTCAGGCACTTCAATGAAAAACACAACGGAGAATCCTGCAAGCAAACCTAAAACAGCCATTGAAAAATAAGATTTAAGTTTGTCTCGGAATAAAACTTTCAAGTGAGTTCTCCTCTGCATTTTATTTATTGGCTGAAGCATATCAAATTGTGACTGCGTATCGCCGTTTCAATCCTTCCGCCGCTCGGAACGGCAGAAAACACAGCGACCGCAATCACAGCGAAAATCCGTGCAGAAAAAGGCATTCGGCATAAGATTTCGGGAAAAGAAATTTAATGTGCGTAAATGTCATTGATTCGGGTCACGCAATTCAATTCTGTATCCCATTTTGACAATCAGCTTCAAGGTTTCAAGCGCGGTGTTCCTGTCATATTCCTTCTCGCTTTCCGCAAGCTCGTCATACGGAACGAGCAGGGGTGTTGTTTTTAAATCGTTGTCCTTCTTTTCACCGTAAGTCCAGCCTTCGGCAATTCGGCCTGCGGCCCACACTTCGTGAACGTTTTCGGCAATTTTTTCCGTAAGAGCAAGCAGCTCCGCGGGAAGAACAACATCGCTTGTGTCGATGGGTTTGGGTTCGTACATATTGTAAATAACCTCCGGGTTTATTGTTATAAGTCTGACGGTATGCGCCGGGCAGCGTATGCATTCAGCTTTGCCCGTTCGCAAGCTTATTTATGAGATTGCCCGCAACTTGGACAAGAGTGTCGGGCAAACTGTTTTTTGCTGCGTAAAGTATATCACGAAAAGAACAGAATTCAAAACAAATTTTCTGCGTTTTAATCTTTTGCGAAAACTTTACGGTTTACGGGCGGTTTTTATGTTTAATATATAAAATCAACGGTACATATGCAGAGATATGCATGAGAAATATGAATGTACATATATTTTAGCGTTCAAATTTAAACATGTCAACCGTTTTTTTAAACAAAGTTGAGTCCGGTATGAATAATGCTTATCGTCCGCCACAATTCTTCTATCGTGAAAAAGGCAGATTTTCCGCCGCATTTCGTCTTGAAACTCGGATATATTTATTGTAAAATAATATTGCCGAATTGCAGCAACGATTTTTTTCGGTGTGCGGAGCGAATATGCGGCACGGGGAATGGGCAGGCACGATTATGGGTTAAGATTTTGCAGCCTCCGCTGTTTTAAAAAGTTGTTTCGCAGGAGCATCCGCAGAATGAAAAAAACGGGAGGAACGAAAAATGGGGAGAACATCGAACAAGGATAATAAAACTCAATATCAGATTTGCCGTGAAAACATGGGCTATTCGCGGGAAAAGGCGAGCGAAGTGCTGGGCTGGATTTCGGCGGATCGCATTGAACGAATTGAAAACGGGGGATTTGTGCCGCGTTCGGACGAAGTGCTTGAAATGTCCCGCGGGTACAGAAACCCGAATCTGTGCAATTATTACTGTGCGCACGAGTGTCCCATCGGGCAGCAATATGTTCCGGAGATAAAGGTCAAGGATCTGTCTCGAATTGTGCTTGAAATGCTTGCATCGCTCAACGCAATGCAGAAAAAGCAGGAACGGCTGATTGAGATAACGGCGGACGGACAAATTTCGGAAGATGAAATGATTGATTTTACGGGTATTCAGGCCGAATTGGAAAAAATATCCATAACGGTTGAAACGCTTCAATTCTGGTTTGAGCAAATGGTTGCCGATGGAGAAATCAAACTTCAGAAAAACTATTGCGAAGCGGAAAAATAACACGGGCTGCGCAGCTGCAGATTAAACCTGAAAACGTCGATTTATGCATTTAATCGGCGTTTTTGCATTTTTTAGGGAAAACGGCAGGGTTATTCCGCAGTTTTTGCCCTTTTTCCGAAGGATGAACTGCATTATAATTCAGTCATACAAAAAAACAACAGCCGAAAGGAGATTTAAAATGACTGTTAAACAAAGGGTTATTGCCTCGCTTCTCGTCGAAAAAGCGGCGGAGAACAGAGAGCTTGCGGACAAAGTCGGGCTTGTGTGCCGGTTGAAGCAAATCTATGCAATGCGGAGAATTTCGGAAATGAATGGAGGCGAAGAAGAATGAAGATCATCGGAAAAATTCTTTTTGGTATTGTCGGCGTTATTGCGGCACTTTACCTTATTGTATTCATCACGGCGTGGCTGTAAGAGGAGGATGCGGACATGAAGAAATTTTTAAAGGTTTTGGGTGCTGTCTTTTCCGTACTGCTGGTGGCGGCAATTGTGTTCGGATTCGGATACTTTTTCGGAAATCGTTCGAACGGCGGAAAAGCGGAAGTTGTTCCCGCAAGCAGCAGCGGCATCGATCTGAAGCTTCCGGGTGAAGTTGAAAAATCCATCATCACTGTGGATGAAGTTGAGGCGAAGATTCTTGAAATCGGTGAGCTTGCAACATGCGAAGGAGATTACACCGTGACTCGGGGGAAGGATTTTACCCGCTATTTTGTGGACAAGATTCCCATTCCGGGTTCAACGAACCATGTTGAATTGACCTGCACGGGCATAGTTAAAGCGGGCTATTCGCTTGAGGACATTGCCGTTCGGGTGGATAATGAAAGCATGAAGATCTATGTCGCTTTGCCTCAGGCGAAAATCATGAGCAATCAGCTGATTTGGGACAGCGTTGTATGCAATGAACAGAACAGTATGCTGAATCCGATCGATTTTGAGCAATATCAAACGCTGATTTCGGAGATTGAATCGGAAGGACTTGAGGAGGTTCAGAAGAAAGGTTTTTTTGACACCGTTGAATCGAATGCAAAAAAACTTATCGGAAACTTTCTCAGCTGCTTTGCGGACTATACGGTTGAATTTATTTAAAATAAAATTATGAAAGGATAATTAAAAAATATGAGACTTAATGAGATTCCTAACTACGATGGGTCAATTTGGGCATATGCACAAATGGCAAAATATGCGCGTGAGATGCATGGACCGGAGAATTTCACAAAAGCACTGTACGAGGGTGGACAAGCAAGCATGGTACTGCCGATGATTGGGCTCAGTGTGGGTGCCGCCATAATGGGCGCATGTGTTGCTCTGTTAATAAACGCTGCTGTAAAAAAAGAAAATCCAAACAGCAAGGAAAAAAGTCAGCGGTATCAGCGAAAAGCCAATCAAAGAGATTGATTTAAGTGATGATGAGATTACTATATTGACGGACGACATGCTTGATAAAAACAGCTGATTCGGTTCAAAACGTCATTTTCTCCTTATCAAACATATAGATTTACTCCAAAAATATAGTGATTTTACTCCAAGAACAAAACCGCCTCCGAAAAGGGAAGCGGTTTTGTTCCTGCTTGAAGTTCAATAAAAAGCCTTTGCCGTTCGGTTAAAAGTCTGCTGTATCAATCCGAATCTCTTGCCGCGGCGGGCGCGGAAAGAATCTCATTCCAGATAATGCCCTGGGTAACTGCGGGCTGAGCCGAGATGGCTTTAAGCAGCCTGTCCGCTCCGCTCTGCACTTTTTTTGTGCCTTCAACCGGTTGTTTTTGCTCATATGCGGGATCGTCATCGGGTCGGACTGCGGCGGCGGGCTGCCGTGCCGCAGTTTTCTTTGCCGTTTGGCTTGCTGCGGTTTTTTTGCCGGAGGATGCATTGCTGCGCATGTTTCCGCCGCCGGTTCCGGACGGGGAGCGCGGAGCGCGAACTTCGCCCTCATGAGTACCTTCGTGAATGCTGCCGCCGGTGCAGTTTGCCGTGCCGCAATAGGGGTCGGATGCACTGTATGCTCTGCCCTCGGTTCGGTTCTGTGCGGCAGGCTTTGGTTTCCCCTGCGCAAAACCCGTTCCGAAGGCGAATTCGTCCGATTCGTTTTCGGCAAACCGATTCGCAGCACCGTTTTCGGCGGTTTCAGGCTGCTTTTTCTTGCTTGACGCAAGAATTCTGAGAACAAAGAAGCCGATTGCCGCAATGAATATCAACAGCTGCATGGCTGCCTCCTTTCGATACGTTTGGATTCTGTTTGTTTGATTCCGTAAACTAAATTTCGTTAAATCGATTGCCGACCGTTTCCGCAACTGCATGACAGCCGCAGAAACGGGTGCATTTTGACTGTTTATTTAACGTCGGCGGAACCTGCGGTGGTTTTTCCGATGGATTCGCGCATTTCGGTGTCGGCGGCAAGATTCTTCATTTTATAGTAATCCATGATGCCGAGATTGCCGCTGCGGAACGCTTCAGCCATTGCAAGGGGAACCTGGGCTTCGGCCTCGATAACGCGGGCGCGCATACCTGCAACCTCCGCCTTGTTCTCCTGCTCCTGTGCAACCGCCATTGCGCGGCGTTCCTCTGCTTTTGCCTGTGCAATGCGCTTATCGGCTTCCGCCTGGTCAATCTGAAGCTTTGCGCCGACGTTCACGCCGACATCAACATCCGCAATATCGATGGAGAGTATTTCAAATGCCGTGCCGCTGTCCAAACCCTTGTTCAAAACGGTCTGAGAGATGGAGTCGGGGTTTTCAAGAACATCCTTGTGGCTGACGGAAGAACCGATGGTGGTAACAATGCCTTCGCCGACGCGGGCAATGATCGTTTCTTCGCCTGCACCGCCGACAAGACGGTCGATATTGACGCGAACGGTGACTTTTGCCTTTGCGCGGAGCTCAATGCCGTCCTTTGCAATTGCGGCGATAACGGGTGTTTCGATAACTTTGGGACTGACGCTCATTTGAACTGCGGTCAGAACATCCCTGCCCGCAAGGTCAATTGCGCATGCCTTTTCAAAATCAAGTGCGATGCCCGCACGCTGGGAGGCGATGAGCGCATTCACAACGCGGTCAACATTGCCGCCCGCAAGGTAATGCGCTTCCATCTTGTTCAGATTCAAATCAAGACCTGCCTTTGTTGCTTTGATGAGCGGTTCAACAATGCGATGCGGGTTTACTTTGCGGATACGCATACCGACAAGCTGGAAAAGCCCGACATGAACCCCCGATGCTCCTGCCGAAATCGCAAGCCCGACGGGGAAGAAGGAGAAGAAGAATATCAGCAGGATGACTGCGCCGATTATGATGCCGATGATTGCGCCGACAGACATGCCGGCTGCGGGGGCATCGGCGAAAACCAAGGGGTTTTCGAATTGAATAAGGTTCAGTGCGTTCATTTTTGTATTTTCCTTTCAAATAAATACTGTTCAAATACTGTTCCGGAATATATGGCTGCGATGCGATACCGTTTGCGGCATCGGCGGCAGTCCTTTCCGGCTCAGCGCAAAGCTAAGGCGATAAGATACAGCAGTGCGATGAATGCAGGTACGCCGATAAGAAGAAAGATCCAGTCCCGCTTGCGCCGCCTGTTCAGCTCTTTGCTGCTCATTTCGGTGTTGTATGCATTTTTGCTTGCCGCTTCAATATCCGATGCGTCATAAAACTGAGAATAGAAAAACGGCCGCTTGTTCTCTTTTTTGTCGTCAATAGGTTTCTTTTTCATTGAGTGTGGATAAAACTCCGCTCCGGAGTCAAGGACGATGAATCATTCCGCTTCGTTCGGGCGTCGAACGCTGATGCGCAGACCTTCAACGGCACAAACAACGATCGGTTCATCTTTTGCAATGAATTCACCGTCGGCAAGCACATCGTAACGTTTTCCGTTGATAAGTGCAGCACCGCTCGGCCGCAGCGCAGTGAGCGCAATCCCCTGTTTGCCGATGAGCTCGGCTGATTCGGCGGTCACGCGGTCGGTCGCTTCCGCTGCAATGCTTTCGTTAAGCACAATGCGGGAGTTTTTTGCCGTTTTCCGTTTGCCGAAAACAACTTTGAATATTATGACTGCGGCGATACTGAGAATTACAACAAGTATTGCAACCGAGAACAGCGCGGATATTGGGTCGTTCGAACCTATGATAAGCCCTGCAATCACGGCTGCCGCGCCCGATATGCCTGCAATGCCGAATCCCGGGATCAGCATTTCGATGATTATCAAAGCCGCGCCGATAAGCACGAGTATCAGCCCGCCGAGGTTCCAGCCTTCAAGCCAACGGCTGAAAAAATCTCCGCCGGACAGCAGAAGCATTGTGTTCAGCAGCATATTTCTTCCTCTCTTTCATGTAATGAATGGCGTAAAGGGTCGTTTGCTTTAAAAATCAGCTGCCGCGCATGAAAAGCTTCACATACCCTTTCACAGCTATATTATACAACGCAGAGGCCTCGGTATTCAATAGGTTTACGCGAATTTAAATGTAATAATCTTGTAAAGAACCGCATAACAATGTGACATGAACATGAAGAAAACGATCGGAATGCTGCTTGCGGCGGGAATTGTCGGCTTATCGACCGCAGTTCTTTCCGCCGTGTCCGTCGGGGGACGAGTCCCGTCACCGCGCACGGCAGGCAGTGTAAATGCGGGTCTTGATCTGATGCCCGACATTGTGAGCGGTTTGAATCTTCTCGCAGGCGAAAAGTATGAAACGATACCTTCGGCAAACGGAATCGGAGTTTGGAACGGTGAGGAGGTCGTTCCGATGGATACGGAGGACTACATCATTCATGTCACTGCGGCGGAGATGCCCGCAACGTATGAAAAGGAAGCATTGAAAGCGCAGGCTGTTGCGGCTCGAACCTTTGCAATGAAGCACCTGACGGGTGAGCTTCGCTGCAAAAGCGGACATACCATCTGCACGGACTATGCCTGCTGCCAAGCTTTTCTGACCACGGAACAGCTGCGGGAACGCTGGGGCAGCTCGTTTGAAAACTATTATGCACGCATTGAAGCCGCCGTGCATGAAACGGAAGGGCTTGTTCTGACAAGCGGCGGAGAACTGGTGACTGCATTGTACCATTCTTCCTCCGGCGGACGAACGGAAAACTGCGAGGCCGTATTCGCTGTTGCTCTGCCCTATCTTGTTTCGGTTGAGAGCGGCGGGGAAGAGGATTCGCCGGAGTTTACTTCGGAAAAATGCTACACGACGGCTGAGTTTATCAGCAAAGTGAATTCGGCTTTTCCCGATGCGCAAATGTCCGACCCCGCAAAGGATGTTGACGTTTGGCAGCGCACGGAGAGCGGGCGGATTCAGCTGATTCGTTTGGGCGGCACCGTTGTCACCGGGCAGCAGCTGCGAAACGCGCTCAAGCTCCGCAGCACGAACGTTAAGTTTTCAATCACATCGTCAAGCGTCAAAATCACCTGCTTCGGCTTCGGTCACGGCGTCGGCATGAGCCAGTGCGGCGCAAATGCAATGGCAAAAAACGGCAGCAGTTTCGATGAAATTTTGCGGCATTACTATACCGGAGTGGACATAGAACGGTTTGAAGTTGACAGCGGGGAACTGTGCCTGCTTCCGGAGCAGACGAATGAATAGAACAGAAGCACCGAATCGCAGGGTTCGGTGCTTAAATTTTGAAAACAGTCTTCAATGGGGTATTTTCGAATCATTTGATTGACATTCCGAATTGTATATGCTATTATAACTTCA
>OKRS01000030.1_pt1 | contig 96031 bp, 66 predicted proteins | sample 1601191 | NCBI WGS metagenome assembly OKRS01 (sample SAMEA3541509, study PRJEB24748) | human gut metagenome | biome: human gut; feature: human-associated habitat; material: faeces | place: China | collected 2012
GTCAAAGAGCCTCTTTGAGGACGTCAAATGGGCACTTTCAAATCGTAAGTTGGGCACTTTTAAAACGCCACTAAAAAAGCTCCCAAAAATGCATAAATATGCAGAAATCGGAAGCTCTTTAGAACAGGGGAAAACGGAAGAAAAAAATCGCATTTACATGCTGTCGTAAACATTACATTTACATGCTGTCGTAAACATCACATCAACAAGCTACCGATGGCTTATGTTAACTGCTCACGTTCTTCCCTTTCCTTCTTGTCATATTTGGCTATAAGCTCAAAGTTGCTGCCGGTCCACTTATAATAATAGGTGTAGCCCGAGAGATCGGTGGCCACGACACCCACATAAGGCAAACCGAAGGCAGGACCCGGTACGGTGCGGACAGAGAAATTGCTGATGTTGTCGTGCCATTGGGGCAGCAAGGGCATGACGGGAGAGAAATAAGAAGAGATGTTCCATTGGTTGCCGCTTCTTACCCTATAGAACGAGTTGCCGATGGGTTGCATCTCTTCATGCACCATCTGTGTGGCGCGAAGGTTGAACGACGCACCATTGCACATGGGCGATGCGCCATCGCAGACAATCTGCATTCCGTAACTGTCAGAAAAAAGATCGGTGCGGGCATCAAGCTTGGTTATGTACTCATGGTTCTGCATCATTGGGGCTGACAGATTGTCCTTATTAATAAGGTAGAAGCCATCTTTAAATCCGTCGAAGCAAAGATAGCGGTCCTTACGTTCGGGATTATAACGTTCAAAGACAATCTCGCTCTCAGAGGCAAGGCGGAACGAGTGCCCTGTCATCTCCTCCAGTAGAAGCACGGCACGCAACGCTGTCTGTAGGTTAAGGCGCGGGAAATAGCCGTCGGTTGCGCGGTTGTTTATAATGTCCATTACCTTTGCGAGCGAATCGTCGCCAAGCGTGAAGACCTCCACCTTGTCGCCGTTGTCTTCGTCGTAAGGATTATTGTTCCACACCCTCACACGCCTCATGCCAGAGAGCAACGAGCGCAGCTTCTGCTTGGTGTCTTCGCCGAGCATCCGCTTCCAAAACACCTCTATCATTTCAGGAGTGCCCCTGTAAGCCCCTTCGCGGTAGGTTGCCTCATCTTTAGTGAAGATGCTCTCACGAACAGCAAAAGCACTTTTCGGACTATCAGACCAACCGTCCGACCTACGGATTGCTTCACCAACGGGCGTTGGAACGTCAGCTGAAGGAGAAGCCGGTCTGCCCACCGACGAGGGGGCCGATGCCAGCAGACGTTGCGCCTCGTCAACAAACTCGCCGACGGTCTGATGGCGCATGCGGCGCAGAGGCTGCATGGCACGTTCAACGAGAGCTATGACGGCTGGAGGCACGCCTGCCGACGACAGTTCGTCAACGGGCAATCCCTCGTTGAGCACCACCGACGCCTCGGGCGGCACGCTGCCTGTGAGCATCTTGAAGAGGGTGGCACCGAGAGCATAGATGTCGAGCGTGGGCATGAACCCGTCGGCTTTCTTGAAGCTGTGCTGCTCGATGGGGGCATAGCCTGTTGTGCCCTGCCCTATGCGTGTGCTCGACTCAGGCTGTCCGTCGGCACCGAAACACTTGGACAATCCGAAGTCGATGAGCACGATGTGTCCGTCCTCGCCCCGCATGACATTGAGCGGTTTGAGGTCGAGATGCAGCATGTGCTGGGCGTGCATACACTTGAGCGCCTCGCCAATCTGTATAGCTATGTCGAGCGCCTCACGACAAGAGAGCTTGCCGTGAGAGAGGATATGCTGGTCGAGGTTGCCGCCGGAGAGATATTCCATGACATAATAGACCGTGTCGTTCTCCTCAATGGTCTCGAGCACCTTGACGATGTGGTCGTTGTCAAGCCGCGACAGATTCTGCGCCTCGCGCAGGAAGTCACGGCGATAGTCGGAGCAAAGCGTACTGTCACTCACGGAGAACACACGCAGTCCGTTTCGGCTACTCACATCGCGCAAGAAAAACTCTTTTATCGCCACCATGGCCGCCGACTCGATGGCGCCGAGCCTGCCCTTCAGTCGCACGTTGGCAACATAGGTTATGCCGAACGACCCTTGTCCGAGGACACGCTCTATGCGGTAGTCGTTATGTGTGCCGTGGATCACGGTTCCGGGTTGTAGCTGTGTAGAGGTCATAAGAAAAAAGGTTGAAAGGTTATCGGCCGATCCAGCTCTCAGGGTTGAGCTTGGCCATGTTATGTCGTAGCTGGAACTGAAGGATGTGGTCGCGTCCCACCGTTCCGAGGGCCTGACGTGTCGACACCTTCTGTCCGCGGCTCACACACACCGACGAGAGGTTACAGTAGACCGAGATGTAAGAGCCGTGGCGCACCATGACCACCATGGAGCCGCTAAAGCCGAAGACGGCACTCACCTCGCCGTTGTAGATGCTTCGTGCCTGTGCGCCAGGCGATCCGAGGATGTTGATGCCCTTGTTGTCGAGCGTCACACCCTTCAGACCCTCCACGTTATATTGTCCGAAATGGCTCACCACACGATAGCTGCCCGTGATGGGCATGGGCAGACGGCCACGGTTCTGCTCAAACGCTCCCGACAGCGCACGGTCTGCCGACGGCACGGTAAGCGCCTCATGAGCATTCTCCTTGACCTCAGCTATCTCCTTCTTGCTGCGCTTGGCATCGGCCTCAGCCTTGCGCTCAGCCGCCAGACGTGCTGCCTCGGCCTCGCGCGCCGCCTGCTCGGCACGTTCGCGCTGTGCCGCGTTCTCACGCTGTGCCGCCAGACGCGCCGCCTCCTTGAGCCGTTGCTCACGCGCCTTCGCCTCGGCAACACGCCGTGCGTTCTCACGCGCCTCAGCCTCAGCCTGCGCCTTCTTGCGTGCCAGCTCGGCAGCCCGTTTTCTTGCCGCCTCGGCCTCAGCCTTGCGGCGGGCCTCAGCCTCGGCACGCTTGCGGGCCTTCTCCACCTCTATGGCTATCTGCCGGTCGATCTCGGCGTTGAGCTTTGCGTTAACCTTCTTCTGCTGGTCTATGATCTGCTGAATGGTCTTCTGCTGCTTTTGCAGCGATGCCACCATGTTTTGCTGCTCCGTCTGCTGACCCTCAAGAGCCTTGCGTTCCTCCTGACCTTTTGCGAGCAGCGTGGTCTTGTGGCCCTTGACCTGTTGCAGCTGACGGTGCTTCTCGTCGACCTGTACCTGCTTGGCCTTCACAGCCTCGCCCTGCACACGCTGGTAGGCGGCATACTCGCGTGCAAACCTCAGACGACGATACATCTGCGCGAAGCCCCTCGCCGAGAGGATGAAGAGCAGACGGTCCTGGAAGGTGTGCTGACGGGTGATGTAACGCATCGACTTTATGTAACGCGCCTTACGCTCGTTAAGCTGCTGCTCAAGCGTCTTGAGCTGGGCGTTCAGGATGCCAATGTTGTTGTCGATGTGGGAGATGTCGCTCTGTATGTTGTCAATCTTCTTCTGTCGCTCCCCTATCTCGGTGTTGAGCACCATGAGGTTTTGCAGACGCTTCTTCACGTCGGCCTTGTTGGCGCGAAGAGCCTGCTCCTGCTGTCTTATTTTTTTCTGCACCTGCGAGCGCTGGTTCTGCAGACCGCGAATGGAGGCGTTGGTGTAGCTGGCTGTGCCTTTCTTGTTCTTGCCCTTGTTCCTGGCAGTCTGCCTGCCCTTGGTTTTCTGCGCACCTTTTCTTGCCGCGTTGTTGCGCGACGAGGCAGCGGAGCTCTTGCGCTTTGTTGCTGTAGAGCGTGTGACCGTGGCCTTTTGCTTTGACGTGTTGCGCTTCTGCTGCGCCTGTGTGGAGAAGGCGAGCAGAGCGAGGAGAGAAACAATGATTATTCTTTTCATTGACATTAATTGATTTTTTCAGATAAAAAAGAGGGGTGCCGTGTGCGCGGGCTTAAAACTGCAACAGCTTCTGCAGCACGTCGGTAGCGTCGATCTGCTTATATTTTGGCGACACCTCCGTGAGGGCATCCCAGTTGGACGATGTCTTGACGTCGTTCATCCTGATGCTCACCTGCACGAGCGGCACCTTGTTGGAGGCTGTTGTGGAAAACTTGAAGACCTGCTGTGCCGGAAACTGCTTCACACCCACAGCCTTGAACGAAGAATATTTCCAGTTGAGCGTCGACTCGCCGTGAGCCTGACTGCGGTACAGGATGTTGGCCTCGTTTATGCGCCCTGTCTGGCGGTCGGTCTGCCATGCCATCTGCATGCGGCCGCTGTTTTGCGTCACCGTGACCCGTGGTGTGGTGCCGGCGAGCGCGGCGTCAAACTTCTTGAGCTGTCCCTGACCGACCTTCTTCTCTCCCGGCACAAAGAGCTGGTTCCAGAAGAGCGACTGAAGGCTGTAGAAGGTGATGCCGTTCTGGCGTAGGAAGTCGACTTGCGAATAGTCGGCCTTCACATATTCCTTGTGCAGACGGTCAATGACGAGCACATAGTCGGGCGTAAACTCCAGTCGGCCCACCTCTGTTCCGAGGATGGGTATGAAGAGTTGGAGACGTATGACCTTGTCCTTGCGCATGCGCAGCGCTCCCGGCACGGTGATGTCCTTGCTTCCTGCTGTGAGGTTGAAGCTGATGTTGCCCACGATGTCGTTGGCATAGACCTGGTTGTCGTTGACCTTTTGCAGGAACGCCATGGTCGTGACGGTGTTGTCGTCGGCAGCCTCGGCCTTGGCGTTGTGCTTCGACGAGGTAGATGGTGTTGCGGTGCCGTCGGCCACAGCCTTCTTTGAGGCGCAAGAGCCGAGCAGCAAAGGAGCAGCGATGGCTGCTGCCATGAGTATAACTTTTGTTTTCATTTTTTCGCCTTTTTAATTTTTCGTTCAAACAGAGCCTTGTCGCCGCCTCGCGAGATGGCCAGCTGCCAGAAGCTGACGGCGCGGTCGGGGTCGCCGAGCTTCATGTATATCTCTCCTGCATGGTCAATGACCACAGGCGTGACGTGCACCGTGTCGGTGTCGTTCTTCACCGCCTGGTCTATGTATATCTTTGCCTCGGCATAACGCTTCTGCTGATACAAGATCCAGGCGTAGGTGTCGAGATAGGTCGCGTTGTCGGGCTCGGCCTTTACCGTGCGGTAGCTCATCTCCTCTGCCTTGGTGAGGTTGAGGTTCTTCTCGCTCAGATAGTAGGCATAGTTGTTGAGGCACGATATGTTGTCGCTCTTCCATTGCAGACAACTGTCGTAGGCGGCGAACGCCTCCTTCTCCTGACCCTTGGTGTAGAGGATGTCGCCCATGAGAGCGTAGAAGTCGGACACAAACTCGGGGTTGCTCTCCTGCGTTATCTCGCCGACACCACGGCGGAAGGCATCGAGGGCAGCGTCGCTCTCATTCTTCTGGTAGTGGGCCAGTCCGAGAAAATAGTAGAACGCCATCTCGTCGGGGATATACTGTATGGCCTGTGATGATGCGGCGATGATGTCGTCCCAGCGCTCCATGGGCCAGAGCTTCTGCAACAGTTGCAGACGTGCCGGGGCGTTGTCGGGTGAAATGTCGATGACCTTTTGCAGGGCGTGACACACCGTCGAGTCGGGCATCTTCTTCAGCTCCATATACACCGCACGGAGCATCGCCACGTTATCGTCCTTGGGAGAGGCTTGCTCCATCCTGTCGAGGAGGGCGAGCACCTGTGTGCTGTCGCCGCCTTGAGCCTCGTTCTCATCGATGACCTGCTTGACCATCGATGTTTTGGTTTTTATATTGGTCTTTGCGCTGAGCAATATGCGGTCGCGCAGCTGTGTGGCGAGCGAGTCGCGGCCCGCCTGTCTGTAATAGTCGTAAAGCGACGTGAGGGCATACTCGCTCTCGGGGTCTGCCTCCACGGCAGCCGTGAACAGCTTGTAGGCATCGTTCTTACGGTCGTTCTGAAGGAGCCAGTTGCCGAGCATGACCTTATAGTTGGGCTCGTTAGGGTGGCTGTCGACGAGCGAGCGCAGCTGCTTGAGCGCCATCTTTCTGTCGCCCTTCAGCTCATAGACGTTCATCTTTGCCAGCGTCAGCTCCTCGCTGGAGCCGTCGACCTCCTCCATCAGCTCCAGACAGCGCAGCATGTTGTCATAGTCTTTCTCGTGACGGTAGAGCTGCGTGAGCACGCTGAGTATGTCGCTACGGTCGCGGTGGTGCTTATATAGACGCTCGTAGGCTTCAATGGCCTTGGCGTAGCTGTTTGTTCCGATAAAATATTGCGCCACCTGCTCCTGGTATGTGTCGTTTGCCGGACTGAGCGTTGCTGCCTTCTGCAGATAGTTGAGCGCCATGGTGTCGTTGTTGAGCTCCGAATAATAGAGCGCTGCGAGATAATAGGCCTCCGCCGCCTTGGGGTTGATGCTTATGCAATGGTTCAGCAGGTCGAAGGCGGCATCAAGGTTGCCCGCGTTCTGCTGTCGCACGGCCTCAAGAAAGAAATAGTCGTAGCGTCGGCTGTCGTTGCGCGAGAGACTATCGGCAAAGGCGCAGGTATTACCCTGCTCCTTTGCCTCAAAAATGGTGGTCTTTTTGTCCTTGTGGTTGTCCTTCATGAAAGGCAGGTTGCCTGCCAGCGCAGGTCCGAAGACCAAGGCCATGATCAGGGCCACAAAGACGAGGGGTGTATGGTTGAAATGGATATGTCGCATTGTCGTTTGTGTTATGGGGTTCATTTTACTCCCGTGTGGCCGTAGCCTCCCTCGCCGCGCTCGGTGCTGTCGAGCTCTGTGACGGGGACAAACTGCACCTGTGCATGGCGTGCCACCACCATCTGGGCAATGCGTTCGCCGTCGTTAACCACAAAATTGTCTGACGAGAGGTTCACCAGCAGCACCATCAGTTCGCCACGATAGTCGGCATCGATGGTGCCAGGCGAGTTGAGCACGGTGATGCCCTTCTTCAGAGCCAGTCCGCTGCGGGGGCGCACCTGTGCCTCATAGCCTGGGGGCAGCGCTATAAAGAGGCCTGTGGGTATGAGGCAGCGCTCAAGCGGGCGAAGGGTTATGGGCGCGTCGATGTTGGCACGCAGATCCATGCCGGCGCTTAGCGGCGTTGCATACTGTGGCAGGGGGTGATGGCTGCGGTTAATCACTTTCACTTCGGTAATATCTGTCATTGTCATTTTTTCTTGCGTATTTATTTTTTTCTTGAGTATTTAAGATGCAAAAATACTGATTATTATCCACATTGCTTCATTTTTTGTGCTAAAAATGGTTGAAGGGGATGATGGAGAGGCTATTTGCGCAAGTTTAAAACGGATAATCTGCGCTAACAGGCGTTTTTAGGCTTGTTTGCGCAAGTTTTAAAACGGATAATCGGCGCTAAGAGATGTTTTTAGATGCGTTTGCGCAAGTTTTTATTAATCTTATAAAGAGATTGTTCTGTTACATTTTTGTTTTTTATGGGTCGTTTCTCATTTTTTTATTAACTTTGCCGCTATGAAATGGAACCAGCTCATATCTAACAAACGGTTTGGACAGGAGGAACGTCACCGCCTGCGCCATGACGACCGCTCCGAGTTTAAGCGCGACTATGACCGCTTGATCTTCTCGGCGCCCTTCCGCCGCATGCAGAACAAGACGCAGGTGTTTCCGCTGCCGGGCAGCATCTTTGTGCATAACCGCCTCACCCACTCGCTGGAGGTGGCGAGCGTGGGCATGTCGTTAGGCAACGACACAGCCCGCGTGATCAAGCAGCGACGCCCCGAGTTGGCGGGAACGCTGTTTGAGGAGCTCGGCACCATTGTGAGCACGGCCTGTCTGGCACACGACATGGGCAACCCGCCGTTCGGACACAGTGGAGAGAAGGCCATACAGGCGTTCTTCCGCGAGGGTGCGGGCCAAAAGCTGCAGACGCATCTGTCGCCCGACTTCTGGAACGACCTCATACACTTTGAAGGCAACGCCAACGCCTTCCGTCTGCTCACGCACCGTTTTCACGGACGCCGCGAGGGCGGGTTCGTGATGACCTACGCCATGCTGGCGAGCATCGTGAAATATCCGTTCGAGAGCCACTGGGCAGGCACGCACGGCAAGTTTGGCTTCTTCTGCACGGAGCGCGAGAGCTTTGTGCGCATTGCCACAGAACTGGGCATACACCGTCTCTCTGCCGAGGGTGAGCCGCTACGCTATGCCCGTCACCCGCTGGTCTATCTGGTGGAGGCTGCCGATGACATATGCTATGAGATCATGGACATCGAGGATTCGCACAAACTGAAGATTCTTAGCTATGAAGAGACCGCCGACCTGTTTCTGTCGTTCTTCGACGAGGAGACACGCCGAAACATTCAGCAGCGTGCCAAGGATGAGGGCGTGAGCGATGAGAACGAGGAGATTGTGTATATGCGTGCATGCGTCATTGGCAAGCTTGAGAACGAGTGTGCCAAGGCGTTCTGCGACCACGAAGAGGAGATCCTGGACGGCACGTTCGAGGGCAGCCTCATCGACCACATAACGCCTGAGGTGCGCGATGCCTACCGACGCTGTCAGAAGCTGAGCGTGAGGAAGATATACAACAGCAAGCCAGTGCTCGACGTGGAGCTGAGCGGTTACAAGATCATGGAGACGCTCATGGAGACGCTCGTCGACGCCGCCTGCCGTCCCGACAACTACCACTCGAAACAGCTCATACGTCGCTTCAGCAGCCAGTATGACATCGAAAGCGAGGACCTGGAGACGCGCATCATGGCGGTCATCGACTTCATTAGTGGCATGACCGACATCTTCGCCCTCGACTTCTACCAAAAGATCAATGGCACCTCGCTGCCGATCGTTTAAAGGTAAAAAAGTAAAAAGGTAAAAAGGTAAAAAAGGGCTAACGCCGATATAAGTGAAGAACGAAGAGTGAAGAATTCAATAGCCCCTTTTAAGTGAAGAACGAAGAGTGATGAGTGAAGAATTCGATAGCCTTTTAAAAAGGAATAATCAAAATTCGAAAAATCGACATCGGCTGAAAGCCGACAATTCAACATTCAAAATTCAAAAATCAACATTTCTAAGCCGCAAAGCGGATAGGTTGGTGGGGCTTTAAATTTTATTTTTATGACAACACAACTTCTACAAACAATGTGCACCGACAGCATGGCGATAAACATCGTGCTGTTGGTGCTTGGAGTGATTATTGTATTGAAAGGAGCCGACTGGCTTACCGATGGCGCGGTGAACATCGCGACACGCTTCGGTGTCAGTCAGATGGTCATCGGACTGACAATCGTGGCCATGGGCACATCGATGCCTGAGTTTTGCGTGAGCATGGTGTCGGCGCTGAAAGGCACGCCCGACCTTGCCGTGGGTAACGTGGTGGGCTCAAACACCCTTAACACGCTGCTCATTGTGGGCTGCTCTGCCCTGGTGGCACCCATCATGGTGAAACGGTCGAGCGTGAAACGCGACATCCCGTTTGCTGTGGTGGCTTCTCTGCTTATGCTCCTCTTCTGCCTCGATGGAGCGATAGGAAGAGTTGATGCTGCCGTGTTCTTCGCCGGCTTTTGTCTCTTCATGTTTGTGACGCTGAAATATGCGAAAACAACAGAAGAACACGCAGCAACCGTGGCGACAATGGGCGCAGCAATGGCAACAGCGGCTGCAGCATCGACCTCTGTTTCTGAAGCATCTACGTCTCAGCCCTCTGCTCCTGAAGCATCTGTAGCATCTATGCTTAAAGCGGTCGTAATGCTCGTTGTCGGTCTGTTGTGCCTCATCGCCGGCTCCAACATGTTTGTCGACAACGCCTCGTTCGTGGCATCCAGTCTCGGTGTGTCGGATGCTGTGATTGGCTTGACCATCGTGGCAGGTGGCACCTCGCTGCCAGAACTCGCCACCAGTATGGTGTCGGCAAAGAAGGGCAACAGCGACATAGCCATAGGCAACGTGATAGGCTCCAACGTGTTTAACATCCTCATGATCATCGGCATAACGGGCCTCGTCAAGCCCATGCACATAGCTGGCATAACCACACTCGACCTCATCATGATGCTCGCCAGCATGCTGCTCATGTGGTTCTTCTGCCGCACGACCTATAAGGTGAAACGCTGGGAAGGTGCCGTGCTCACCATCGTCTACCTTGCTTATCTGACATGGCTCGTCATGAACGCCGTTTAAAGGATTTTTTAAAAGGTAAAAAGGTAAAAAAGGGCTGACGCCGTTGGAAGGGAAAAGTGAAAAGCGAAAAGTGAAAAATCATATAGCCGTTTAAAGGAAAAAAGGTAAAAAAAGGCTGACGTTTTTCTCTTCCAACGGCGTCAGCCCTTTTTTACCTTTTTACCTTTTTACTTTTTTACCTTTAAAAAGCCTTTTTACTTTTTTACCTTTAAAAAGCTTTTTTACTTTTTATTCTCCTCAATGTTTGAAGGAATGAGTTCGAAAATCTCCTTTATGCGGTTTGTGTCGAACTTAGGAGTGCGGTCATAGTTATAGATGCCATTTTGCTCTTGCTCCACATCCGTAATCTGCGTGTAACAGAAACCTGTGATATGCTTTAATGCCTTGATCGACTCCACCTCACTGCGAAGTATGCGGTAGAACTCCTCGGCATCCTTAATCATGCCGCCATAGCCCCATGTGTCGTTGCCATGGCGTTTCTCAGGCACCACATAGCCCAGGCCACCCCACTCGTCGAGCATGTAAGGCTGGCCCTCATACTTAGCGAGCCACTGCCAATGGTCGCCACGCATGTTGCGATATGGCTCCTTACCAGGCTCAAGGGCAAAATCGCGTTTAAACTCCTCAGGCGTACGGCAATAGTTGTGCACGCTCCATATGTCGGTTTTTATATGTGAGTCGCCACTGGCATCGTTTACAGGGCGTGTGCCGTCAATGGCCTTTGTCATGTCATAAAGGTTTTGCACAAAACGCGTGTAGACGCCTGTGTTCTCAGCGTTCCAAGTTTCGTTGAGCGGTGTCCATGTAACAAGCGACGGGTGGTTGCGGTCACGCTCCACCAGCTCAGCCCATTCTGATATGAAGTTGCGGCAAGCTTCCTCGTTGTTGATATTCAGTCCCCAACTGGCGCTCTCGCCCCATGTCAAGTATCCGAGCTTGTCGGCCCAATAATAGTAGCGCTCCTCAAAGCTCTTCTGGTGAAGGCGTGCCCCGTTAAAGCCAACAGCCTTTGCCATCTCTATGTCCTTCTTCAGAGCCTCGTCTGAGGGAGCTGTCCAGATGCCGTCGGGATAATAGCCTTGATCGAGCACAAGACGTTGATAGTAAGGTTTGTTGTTGAGATAGAAATAGCCGTCATGAAGATGCACCTTGCGCATGCCAGCATATGAGCTTACTTCGTCAACGACCTTGCCGTCTTTCACTACCTGATATTTGAGGCCATAAAGGAACGGACTCTCTGGGCTCCACAGCTTCATGCCCTTGACGGGCAGCACCACCACAGAGCCATCGCCACACGGCACACTCTTACGCGCCACCTCTTTCTTGCCGTCATACAACGTGACAACGAGTTTATTGGCAGCGTTCTGGCCATAGAACTGTGGGCGTATGACGAGCTGCTGTTGGTCAATATCTGGCGTGGCAAACACACTCTTTAGGCCCTCCTCATCAACGGCTTCCATCCACACCGTCTGCCAGATACCAGTGACGCGAGTATACATACATCCCTCTGAGTGGAGGTTAAAACACTGCTTGCCGCCAGGCTGCATGCCGCTACGCAGGTTGTCATTCACCTGAACCACAAGGTTATGGGTGTGGCCAGGCTTTACATAGCGCGTGATGTCGCAACTAAAGGATGATCCTGTGCCTTTGTGCTGCATGGCGAGCTGTCCGTCCACATAGATGTGGGCCTCATAATCAACAGCCCCGAAGTTAAGCATTATTTTCTTTCCGCTCCAAACTGACGGGATATTAAGTTGACGCTGATACCAGATGCTGTTGATGAAGTCGGTGTGGTGTACACCCGAGAGCGAACTTTCTGGACAGAAGGGCACTGTTATGTGGCCATCAAAGCCCTTTGAGTTTTTCCAACCCTTCTGTTCCCCTGTCTTGCCGAAATCGAAAGAATAAGTCCATGTTCCGTTGAGGTTCATCCACTCTGAACGTTCAAACTGCGGGCGCGGATACTCTGGTCGCGGAGTTTGCCCATTGGCCTTGCCTGTTGATGCCAGCATCATGGCAGCGAGAGCTATGGCCGAAGCTAATCTTTTAAATGTCATAGAATTGTGTTTTTTAGGATTTTTATTTCTGCTTTACAAATTACAAAGAGGCAAATTATTTTCTGCAAAGATAGCCTATAAAACAGATAGAGCCAAACAGTTATGCCATAAACACAAAAATGGCCGCAACTTTGAACAGCTGCGGCCATTTCATGAACAGAAGGTTATATTTTCTGTTATGCCTTTTTACTCTTTTTCCTTGTAAATAACATTATTCGCCCCACTCGTAATTTTCAGAGCTTCAGGGTGTTCTTTAATGAACGAGTCGATATGTCGCACACGCTTCTCGTCGAGAATCTCGTCGACAGCGATGAGGATGCCCGTCTCCTCCACGTCACCAAACCCATAGTTGATGGCGGTGCCGAAGAGCTTCATCGTGGGTGAGAGACCCATGTAGGCGTTCACCAACGGCGGGATGTTATAACCCAGCTTGCGCACCTCGCGGTTAAGGATGCGATAATCGTCCTTGAAGCTGTCCTCACAGAACAGTTCGCGCAGCTCCTCCTCAGGTGTCTCTATCTTAAGAGGCTTGAGAGGAATGACGAGGTTTTCCTTGTCATCAAAATGTTTCTTGAGGAAATAGAGAATCATGTCGCGGCCACGACGGATGTATGAAGGATACATCGTCATCTTTCCGAAGAAATATTTGACGTTAGGCTTGATGACGGTAAGCGCTCCCAAGCCGTCCCACAGGTTGTCGAGGGCGAACAGGCTCTTGGCTCCCATGCGCGAGCTCTGATAGGGCAACGACACGAACGAACGTCCAAGCTCAATGGTGTAGGGCATGTAGTCGGTCAGAAACTTGTCAGAAAAATGGAACATGTGGCTTGTTGCCAGCTTGGGCTGACCGTTGGTGTCCATCTCCCAATCGGTGCCTAAGAGGTAACGGTAGCCGCCGATAATCTCCTCTGCCTCAGGGTTCCACACGATGAGCTGCTTGTAGCAGTTGTCGCATGTGTCAAACTCGTCGATGTCCATCGACTTGCCTGTGCCGCCTCCCGCCTCGCGGAAAGCGATCTCGCGAAGACGTCCAATCTCGCGCATCACGTTGGGCGCGTTATGGGCGGTCACCACATAAATCTCGTTATGACTCTTGTTGGTCATTCGCAGTTGCCGTTCGGGCGTCAGTTCACTCTTAAGCAGCTCCTTACTCACTGGTTCGATTATTGGCTCTTCCATCTCTCTCTGTTTTCTCTTATGGTTTTCAAAAAATCCAGAACTTTTTTTCCGATTTTATGTCTATGCTGTCAAATTATTGTTTTTCAGACTTGCCGTTCTCTCTTGGCAAATCATAAACGCGGTCCTCCACCCACTGTGCCCACTGCTGCGCCGTGCGACTCTTGTCGAAGGTCTGCCAGGGAATGGGCTTGCCGATGTGGATGGTGAAATGTTTTCCGACGTTACGGTACATCTCGTCAACGAGGAACATCATGGCGAGGTTGAACGGCAGGAAACGGTCGCTGAAAGCGGCTATGCGATAGAAGCATTTCGAGTTGCTGCCGCTGAAGTGGATAGGCACCACATCGCGCTGACACTCAACGCTTTTATTCACAAACGTCTTCTTCCACGGTATGTCGTGTATGGACCCGTCTTTCTGCTTACGGCTGTTCAGACCGGCGGGGAACATGAGCATGTGGCAGTCGCTCTTGAAGCCTGCCTCAACCATGCGCGGGAAGTCGCGACTGTTGCGTCCTGTCTTGTTGATGCCGATGCTCACGGGCTTGAGACCCGGCAGGTTGAGCAACAGGTCGTTGACGAGGTAGCGGAAACGACCGTCATAGTGGCGTCCGATGATGGAGCCGAGACACACGCCATCCTGTCCTCCCAACGGGTGGTTCGACACGAAGGTGTAAAGGCGGCCGTCGTTCTTGTCGGGCAGGTTCTCCTCACCCACAATCTCAACGTCCATCTTAAGATAGCGCACACACTCGCTGAGCCACTCTGTGCCCGACAAGTTGCGGCTCTCCCACAGGAAGCGGTTCACCTCATCTTGATGGATGATGTGCTTTAGCCATTTAACAAGAAAGCGCGGCACATACTTGACCTTTGCGCCCATCTTGCCAGCCAAAATTTTGTCTATATCTATGGTTTTCTCTATTGATTCACTCATGTTTGTGTAAATGTGATGCAAAAATAACATTTCTTTTTCTAATATTGTAGAAAATCAAGAAAAAATATGCTTTTTTATTGCCTTTGTAACGTTTTGAGGCACAATGTGAGCAAAGAGAAGCCAAAGACTTTTCTGACGCACGAACAGAGCAAAATCAGAAAATTGAAGCATAAAACAAAATTTGTGGTGAAAAGTGGCAGAAAGTGGAGGATTTTATGTAACTTTGGGCACTAATTGCTCTTATTAAGGTACGCATGAGATTTATAGGTACGATAGAAGCCAAAGTAGACACCAAAGGGCGCACAATAGTGCCTGCCGTGTTCCGCAAAGTTCTGCAAGAACTGGGCGAGGAACGTGTGGTGCTGCGCAAGGACGATTTTCAGCCTTGTCTTGTGATCTACCCCGAGAGCACATGGTCATGCCTCGTCGACACCATGCGGTCACGCCTGAACCGCTGGGACCCGCAACAGCAGATGATGTTCCGACAGTTTGTGGCAGACGTGGAGGTGCAGCAACCCGACTCGATGGGCCGCATCCTCATACCGCGCCGTTACCAACAGATGACGGGCATAGAGCGAAGCGTCAAGGTCATAGGCATGGACGACTGCATTGAGCTGTGGCCCTATGACGGCACAGACAAACCGTTCATGCAGCCCGACGAGTTTGCGAAGGCCATACAGGCAGTAATGAAAACCGACAACAACGAAAAAAAATGACAAACAAAGATACCGAAAAAATTGTTACAGCCGATGGCTATCATGTGCCAGTGCTCCTTAACGAAAGCATCGACGCTCTATGTCTGAAGCCCGGTGGCGTGTATGTGGACGTCACATTTGGCGGCGGTGGCCACTCGCGCGAGATCCTGCGACGCTTAGACCCCACGGCACGCCTCTTCAGTTTTGACCAGGATGCCGACGCAGAGCGCAATGTGCCCGAGGGATGCGACGGCTTCACCTTCGTGCGCAGCAATTTCAGGTATCTGAAAAACTGGATGCGCTATTATGACATCGACCACATTGACGGGTTGCTCGCCGACCTCGGCGTGTCGTCACACCATTTTGACGATGCCGAGCGCGGATTCTCTTTCCGCTTCGACGCTCCCCTCGACATGCGCATGAACAAACGCGCCGGCAAGACAGCCGCCGACATCGTCAACACATACAGCGAGGAGCAGCTTGCCGACGTGTTCTATCTCTACGGCGAACTGAAAAACTCGCGACGCATAGCTGCCGCGCTCGCCAAGGCACGCACAGCAGAGACCATAGCCACCACACAGCAGTTTATGAAAGCCGTGGAGCCGCTCTTCCGCCGCGAACGCGAGAAGAAGGAGATGGCAAAGCTCTTTCAGGCGTTGCGCATAGAGGTGAACCAAGAGATGACGGCGCTGAAACAGATGCTCGCTGCTGCCACCGAACTGTTAGCGCCTGGCGGCCGACTGAGCGTCATAACATACCACTCGCTCGAAGACCGCATCGTGAAGAACGTCATGAAGACAGGCAACGCGGAGGGCAAGACAGAACAAGACTTCTTCGGGCGCATAAACTCGCCGTTCACCTTGGTCAACAACAAGGTTATCGTTCCTTCTGAGGACGAACAACAAAGAAACCCGCGCAGCAGAAGCGCGAAACTTAGAATAGCAGAAAAGAAATGACACCACACAAAGACAACAATCAACACGACAAACAGCTGGAGGCTCTGCTGAAAGCCGCCATGGCCGGATATGACGACCCTGCACCTGAAGAGGGACAGCAGAGCAAAACGGCAAATGGCAACGCTGGAACAAGCGGCGGCACTGACGCTAAAGGCGGTGCTGGAACAAGCGGCGGCGCAAGCTCTGCAAGCAAAGACCGTGACAACAGCAAGGGCCATGACAGCAAGAGCCACGACTCTAACGCCCAAAAGCCAGCTGACCCAAAGAAAGAGAAGGACAGCAACAAGCCACAAGACGGCGACAAGCCACAAGACGGCGACAAGCCACAAGACGACGACAACGAGACAGGACCGCTGAAGTCGTTCGCCGAGATGGTGAAGGAGCGTGCCACCGAGGGCGACAGCAAGCCCAATGCGGCAACAAACCTGAGGAGCATCATCAACGGCGACATGCTCAACGCCAAGGTTGTGAGAAACCAGATTGGCGTGTTCTTCCTCATCACGTTCTTCGTCTTCATCTACATCTCCAACCGTTACGCCTGCCAACGCAATCTCGTGAAGATAAACAAGCTGACGAAGGAGCTAACAGACGCTAAGTTCAGAGCACTTTCAAGCACCAGCGAGCTGACAGAGAAGAGCCGCGAGAGCCGTGTGCTCGACATGCTAAGGGCCTGTCAGGACAGCACGCTCCACATCGCCTCGCAACCGCCATACATCATAACGGTGCCGAAGGAGGAATAAAGACAACGCTGAGTTACCAATTAGAACAAAGAAAAGGAATTTTAAAGTTGAAAAAAAGTGAGTAGCAGTAAGTTTGATCATAAAAAAACCCCACAGCGTTTCAGCTGCTTGGCCATCGTAATAACGTTAGCCACATTGGTCATGCTCGGAAAGGCAACATACATGATGACCGCACAGCGCGACTACTGGATGGCGGTGGCCAAGCGCGTCAAGTTTGACAGTCTGCCCATTCAGCCCGCACGAGGCAACATCCTCAGTTGCGACGGACAGCTCATGGTGTCGTCACTGCCCGAATATAAGCTGTTCATCGACTTCCAGGCCATGCACGACTCAAAGACGGACACGCTGTGGCCAAAGAAGGTCGACTCTATAGCCGCCGGCCTGAACGCCATCTTCCCAGAGATGCCAGCAGAGAAATTTAAAGAGCACCTGGAGGAGGGACGCAAGAAGATGAGTCGCCACTGGCAGATATGGCCGGCGCGTGTCAACTATAACACCTATGCCGACGTGCGCCTGCTGCCTATCTTCAACATAGGCAACAAATACAAGAGCGGATTCTACACCGAAGACAACAACGCGCGAAAGCATGCCTATGGCTCTCTCGCCGAGCGCACACTGGGCGACATGTACAAAGGCAAGGACACGGCACGTTGCGGTCTGGAGCAATATTACGACTCGGTGCTGCGCGGAAAGAAAGGCATAAAGCACCGCCGCAAGGTGCTGCGCTCGTTCCTCGACATCATTGACGAGCCAGCCATCGACGGCGCCGACATCGTGACAACCATCGATGTTGGCATACAGGACCTCGCCGAGCGAGCACTGCTGCAGGAGCTACGCGAGCCCGACGTCAACGGCAACTGGGGCGTGGCCATCGTCATGGAGGTGAAGACAGGCGATGTGAAAGCCATCGTGAACATGGAGAAATGTGGCGACGGACAGTATCGCGAGCGACAGAACCGCGCCGTGAGCAACCTCATGGAGCCGGGCTCGGTGTTCAAGACAGCAAGCATAATGGTTGCGCTCGACGACGGCGTGGTCGACACCACCTACCGCGTAAACACAGCAGGTGGCGTGTGGCCCATGTATGGCCGTGAGATGCGTGACCACAACTGGCGACGCGGCGGCTACGGCATGCTCACCTTGCCACAGACACTCATGGTGAGCTCCAACATCGGCGTCAGCAGAATTATCGACGACCACTACCGCAACAACCCCACCAAGTTTGTGGAGGGCATACACCGTCTGGGCCTCACCGACGACCTGCACCTGCCCTTCTACGGTTCGTCACCGGCAAAGGTGCGCTTCCCGCAGCTCGACAAGCGTGGAAAGCAGTACGTCAACTGGAGCAAGACCACGCTGCCCTGGATGAGCATCGGCTATGAGACCCAGGTGCCGCCCATCAGCACCCTTACCTTCTACAACGCCATCGCCAACAACGGCAAGATGGTGCAGCCGCGCTTTGTGAAGGCAGCAATGAAAGACGGCAAGGTGGTGAAAGAATATCCCACTGTGGTTCTGCGCCAGAGCATCTGCAAGAAGAAGACGCTTGGTGAGATACAGACCATCCTTGAGCACGTCGTGAGCCGAGGTCTTGGCAAAAAGGCTGGCTCGCCATCGTTTAAGGTGGCAGGAAAGACCGGCACGGCACAGGTGTCGCAAGGCAAGGGCGGATACAAGTCGGGCGGCGTGAGCTACCTGCTCAGTTTCGCAGGCTTCTTCCCTGCCGACAACCCACGCTACAGTTGCATCGTCTGCATACAGAAGCGCGGTCTGCCTGCCTCGGGAGGCGGCATGAGCGGCAAGGTGTTCCACGACATTGCCGAGGGTGTGATGGCACAGAGCCTGAAGCTCGACATCAAGGACGCTCACGACGAGACATCAGTAGTTCAGCCCGAGGTGAAGAGCGGCAACATCCTGGCTGCCGACTATGTGCTCAGCCAGCTTGGATACAACCCGCGCCCCGACTGGAACGGCTCTTACGCCAACGGCAACCCTATATGGGGCAAGGCGGTGAACGGCAACGGACACATTGCCTTGAAGCGTGAAAAGATAGCAGTACGCGGACAGATGCCCGATGTCACGGGCATGGGAGCACGCGATGCCGTGTTCCTCATTGAGAGCAGGGGCGTGCGCACCAAACTCTACGGACGAGGAAAAGTGGAGAAGCAGAGCATAGCACCGGGAACGCACATACGAAAGGGCCAATGGTGTACGCTCAACCTTCGATAAAGAAGGCACCTTTGAAGAAGGCACCTTTGGCAACAAAGCGCAAGCTTATATAAAAAAGGTGCAAGCCAAAGCTTATATATAAAAAAAGCTTATATATAAAAAAGGTGTAGACACTGCCCTCATAAGAAAAAAGAAAGAAGAAAGGTAAAAGAAATAAACAGTTTCGCCGAACCATCTTCCTTGGAAAGAACCATCTTCCTTAAAAAGGATTATCTTTCTTAAAAAGAAGCATCTTCTTTAAAAAGGATCATCTTTCTTTCATAAAGGAAATGATTATAAAGGAAACGATGGGGAGGAGCTAAAAAAAATATACGAATATGGTATTATCACAATTGCTCAAAAACATCAAACCGACACAAGTGGTCGGTTCCACTGACGTTGACATTACGGGAGTGAACATCGACTCACGCCGCATAAAGCCCGGCCACCTGTTCGTCGCCATGAAAGGCACACAGGTCGACGGACACAAGTTTATTGACAAAACGATAGAGCTTGGCGCAAAGGCCGTGCTCTGTGAAGACATGCCCGCAACCCTTGCTGACGGTGTGACCTATGTGCAGGTGACATCGACAGAAGATGCCGTGGGAAAGGTCGCCACCATGTTCTACGGTGACCCGTCAACAAAACTGAAGTTGGTGGGCGTGACAGGCACGAACGGCAAAACGACCATCGCCACCTTATTATATAACATGTTCTCGCGCATGGGCCACAAGTGTGGTCTGCTCTCTACCGTGTGCAACTATGTGGTGGACGAGGCCATTCCCGCTGACCACACCACACCCGACCCGATAGAGCTGAACGCGCTGTTGGCAAAGATGGTCGAGGCGAAGTGTGAGTATGCTTTCATGGAGTGCTCGTCACACGCCATAGCACAGAAGCGTATCGGCGGACTGACCTTCACGGGCGGCATCTTCACCAACCTCACACGCGACCATCTCGACTACCACAAGACGTTCGAGAACTACCGCAACGCTAAGAAGGCGTTCTTCGACGGTCTGCCCAAGACAGCGTTCGCCATAACCAACGCCGACGACAAGAACGGCATGGTGATGGTGCAGAACACCAAAGCCACGGTGAAGACCTACTCTACCCGCTCTATGGCCGACTTCAAGGGTAAGATCATTGAGTGTCATTTCGAAGGAATGTATCTCGACATCGACGGACATGAGGTTGGCGTCAACTTCATCGGCAAGTTTAACGTCAGCAACCTGTTGGCTGTCTACGGTGCTGCCGTGATGCTGGGCAAGAAGCCAGAGGATGTGCTCGTGGTCATGAGCACGCTGCACAGCGTGAACGGCCGACTGGACCCCATACAGACCCCCGGGGGATTCACCGCCGTCATCGACTACGCCCACACGCCCGACGCTCTGGAGAACGTGCTCAACGCCATCCATGAGGTACTCAACGGCAAGGGACAGGTCATCACCGTTTGTGGAGCAGGCGGCAACCGCGACAAGGGCAAGCGTCCGCTCATGGCACAGGAGGCTGTGAAGCAGAGCGACAAGGTGATCATAACATCTGACAACCCACGCTTCGAGGAACCCAAAGACATCATCAACGACATGCTCGCCGGTCTTAACGCTCAGCAGATGAAGAAGGTCATCTCTATCGTTGACCGCCGCGAGGCCATCCGCACAGCCTGCATGATGGCACAGAAGGGCGACGTGGTGCTCATAGCTGGCAAGGGCCATGAGAACTACCAAGACGTGAAAGGCGTGAAACACCACTTCGACGACCACGAGGTTGTAAGAGAGGTATGTTCTTAATTCAAAAATCAAAATTCAAAATTCAAAAAATGCTATACTATCTCTTCCGGTTCTTAGAGCAATACGGCATCAGCGGTTCCCACATGTGGGGATACATCTCGTTCCGATCGCTGCTGGCCCTCATCTTCTCCCTCGTCATCTCAGCATGGTTGGGCGAAAAGTTCATCAAGTTTCTTAAGAAGAAGCAGATCACCGAGACACAGCGCGACGCGAGCATAGACCCGTTCGGCGTGCAGAAGATTGGTGTGCCCTCGATGGGTGGCGTCATCATCATCGTCGCCATCCTGCTGCCCGTCATCCTGCTTGGCCGTCTGCGCAACATTTACCTGTTGCTCATGATTGTGACCACCGTGTGGCTCGGCTTTCTCGGCGGCATGGACGACTACATCAAGATTTTCCGTCGCAACAAAGAAGGTCTGAAAGGCCGTTACAAGATTGTCGGCCAGGTGGGCATTGGCCTCATCGTGGGTCTCACGCTGTGGATGTCGCCCGATGTGAAGATGAACGAGAACCTCGCCATCGAGCGCCAAGGACAAGAGATGGTCATCAAGCACAGGGCACAAGCCACCAAGTCGCTGAAGACCACCATACCGTTCGTCAAAGGCCATAACCTCGACTATTCGAGCATCATGTCGTTCTGTGGCAAGTATAAGACGGCGGCAGGCTGGATCCTGTTCGTCATCATGACCATCTTTGTCGTCACGGCGGTGTCGAACGGCGCCAACCTCAACGACGGTATGGACGGCATGTGTGCCGGCAACTCGGCGATAATAGGCGTGGCGATAGGCATCCTGGCTTATGTGAGCAGCCATATCGAATATGCCAACTACCTGAACATCATGTACATCCCGCAATCGGAAGAGCTTGTGGTGTTCATGTGTGCCTTCATCGGATCGCTCATCGGCTTCCTGTGGTACAACGCCTATCCAGCCCAGGTGTTCATGGGCGACACAGGCTCGCTGACCATCGGCGGCATCATCGCCGTGTCGGCAATAATAATCCACAAAGAGCTGATGCTCCCCATCCTCTGCGGCATCTTCTTCGTAGAGAGCCTCAGCGTCATTCTGCAAGTCTACTACTTTAAGCTCGGCAAGCGCCGTGGCGTGAAGCAGCGCATCTTCAAGCGCACACCTATCCATGACAACTTCCGCACACAGCAGTGTCAGCTCGACCCAGAGTGTAAATATCTCATCCGCAAGCCCGAGGGAGCCATCCACGAGTCGAAGATCACCATACGCTTCTGGATTATCACCATCATTCTGGCTGCCATGACTATCATCACGCTGAAGATAAGATAAAAAGCTGACGGCGAGGCAAAAAGCGAAAGACGAAGCTAAGACCAAAGCAAAGCTAAGGTCAAGACCAAAGCTAAAGCTAAGGTTAAGGTCAAGCCAAAGAAAAGGCTAAAAGCTGAAGCCAAAGAAAAGCCGAAACCAAGAAACAAAAGCAATTGTAAAACAACAAAACATAAATCCCGAGCACCTCCCCCACGGGAGAGGCCACAAGGGGCTTTCCATTATGAAAAAGATTGTAATATTGGGTGCTGGCGAGAGCGGTGCAGGTGCCGCCGTGCTGGCCAAGAAAGAAGGATTCGACGTGTTCGTGAGCGACATGTCAGCAATAAAGGACAAATATAAGAAGATGCTCGACGACCACAACATAGAGTGGGAGGAGAAGCACCACAGCGAGGAGCGCATCCTCGCTGCCGACGAGATCATAAAGAGTCCGGGCATACCCAAGGAGGCACCTATGATTCAGAAAGCCATGGCCAAGGGCATCAACATCATCAGCGAGATCGAGTTTGCAGGCCGTTACACCGACGCCAAGATGGTGTGCATAACGGGCAGCAACGGAAAGACCACGACCACCTCGCTCATCTACCACATCTTCAAGAAGGCGGGCATAGACGCCGGTCTGGCTGGCAACATCGGCAACTCGCTCGCCCTCCAGGTGGCAGAGCAGCCCCACAAGGTCTACATCATCGAGCTCAGCTCGTTCCAGCTCGACAACATGTACAATTTCAAGGCCGACATCGCCATCTTGCTCAACATCACCCCCGACCACCTCGACCGTTACGACTTCTGCATGCAACACTACGTCGATGCCAAGTTCCGCATCATTCAGAACATGACGGCAGACGATGCCTTCATCTATTGGAACGACGACCCCATCATTCGTCGCGAACTGCCAAAATATGACATCAAGGCCCGTCAGCTGCCGTTTGCCGAGAACATGGAAGAGGGCTGCGAGGGTGCCATCGTCGACGGCATGTACAAATTGCTCGCCCCCACCCTCTTCGAGCTGAAGCGTGAGGAGTTGTCGCTCGCAGGAAAGCACAACATCTACAACCAGTTGGCTGCCGGCTTGGCTGCCAACGTCTACGGCATCAGCCACGACGCCATAGCAGCCGGACTGGAAGATTTCCCCGGTGTGGAGCACCGTCTGGAGAAGGTGGCAACAGTAGACAGCGTGCGTTACATCAACGACTCGAAAGCCACCAACGTCGACGCTTGCTGGTATGCCCTGGAAAGCATGACAACCCCCACGGTCCTCATCATCGGAGGCAAGGACAAGGGCAACGACTATAACGAGATTAAGGAGATGGTGCAGAAGAAATGCTCAGCCCTCGTTTATCTCGGTGCCGACAACACCAAGCTCCACAACTTCTTCGACCAGCTCGGCCTGCCCGTGCGCGACACCCACTCGATGAACGATTGTGTGGCCGCTTGCCGCGAGTTGGCAAAGTCCGGCGACACCGTGCTGCTCAGTCCCTGTTGCGCCAGCTTCGACCTGTTCAAGAACATGGAAGACCGTGGAGAACAGTTTAAGAAGCTCGTAAGAGACATGAAAGAATAGACACATGAACAAAACTCTAAACAACATTTTCAAAGGCGACAAGGTCATCTGGATGGTGTTCCTGTTCCTCTGCATCATCAGCGTCATCGAGGTCTATTCGGCCTCGTCGCAGCTGACCTACAACAGCAACTACATGGCGCCGGTGCTCAAGCATGTGGGGTTGCTGATCGTGGGTCTGTTCTGCATGATCGTGACGATGAACATACCGTGCCGCTATTTCAAGGTGGCCCTACCCTTCCTCCTGGCCTTCTCCATAGCCACCCTGGTGGGCGTGTTCTTCATGGGAGCTGTAAACGACGGCCACCGATGGATCAAGATTATGGGCATACAGTTTCAGCCGTCGGAGATAGCCAAGGGCACCTATGTGCTCGCCACGGCACAGATCCTCAGTGCCATGCAGACTGGACGTGGAGCCGACAAGAACGCGTTCAGGTATATCTTGTTCATCGGCATGCTCATCGTGCCCCTGATCTTCTTCGAGAACCTGTCCACGGCAGCGCTCCTCTGCCTCGTCATCTGCATGATGATGATCATCGGCCGCGTGCCTTTCTCACAGATAGGCAAGCTGCTCGGCATCGTGGCGCTCGTCGTGGGTCTCGCCTTCATGTCGATCATGTGCTTCGGCAAGGACGAGAAGAAGCTGCCTGAAGGCAAGCAGAAAGTGGAGATCGTGCAGGCTGGCAAGGGGGAAAAGGGCGAGTCGAAAGGCAGGAACAGCGGTGTGCTGCACCGTCTGGACACATGGAAGTCGCGCATCGACAAATTCATCGACAACAAGGATGTGAAACCAGAAGATGTTGACATCATCAACGACGACGCGCAGCGCTCACATGCCAACATCGCCATCGTGTCGTCAGGAATAACAGGCAAGGGACCGGGCAACTCGGAGGAGCGCGACTTCCTCTCGCAGGCGTTCTCCGACTTTATCTATGCCATCATCATTGAGGAGATGGGGCTGCCAGGCGCCATCTTCGTGTCGCTGCTTTACATCATCCTGCTCTTCAGGGCGGGCATCATAGCCAACAGGTGCGAGAACAATTTCCCCGCCTATCTTGCCATGGGCCTGGCACTCATGCTCGTGTCACAGGCTCTCTTCAACATGTGCGTGGCTGTGGGTCTGGCACCCATCACGGGCCAGCCGCTACCACTCATCAGTAAAGGCGGAACGTCAACCATCATCAACTGCATGTATCTCGGAGCCATCCTGAGCATCAGCCGAACGGCACAGAAACGCTCCGACCTCATGACAAACAACACGCCGACAACGACAGCAGCCGTGCAGCCAGCGTGACGACAAAGAAACAAAAACGAGGCGTTGGCAGGTAGGCAAATGGCTTTAGCTACACCTTATATATAATAAGAAGAGACAAAAAGGAAAAAATTATTTTGTCTTTCACGTTATTTGCACTAACTTTGCATAAGTTAGGCGGCACTCGGCAATTTGAAAACAAGTTTTCATTGCGCTCGTTGGCACTAACTTTGCATAAGTTAGGCGGCACTCGGCAATTTGAAAACAAGTTTTCAAGATAACGGAAACCTGTTTTCATAAGAAGAGTTGCCATTACACGATAAAAGAACAATAAAGAAAAGATGGACAAGGAACTTAGAATTATTGTCAGCGGTGGCGGCACGGGAGGTCACATTTTTCCTGCCGTGTCAATAGCCAACGCCATCAAGGCAAAACGCCCCGACGCACAGATACTGTTCGTAGGAGCCCAGGGACGTATGGAGATGCAACGTGTGCCTGCTGCAGGCTACGAGATTATCGGTCTGCCCGTAAGGGGATTTATACGTCCCTTGTGGTCGCCTCGCAACATCGGCGTGGCTCTCGACTTTCTGAAGAGCAAACGCATGGTGCGCAAGACCATCAAAGAGTTTAAGCCCGATGTGGCTGTGGGCGTTGGCGGCTATGCCAGCGGCGCCACCCTCGACGCGGCAAGCGCCATGGGCATTCCTTGTCTCATACAAGAACAAAACTCTTATGCCGGCGTCACCAACAAGATGCTGGCAAAGAAGGCATCAAAGATATGCGTGGCATACGACGGCATGGAACGCTTCTTCCCCGCCGACAAGATCATAAAGACCGGCAACCCCGTGCGTCAGGCTCTCCTTGAGACCACAGTCTCACGCGAGGAAGCCATCAAGAGCTTCGGCCTCGACCCCTCGAAAAAGACCATCTTGCTCGTGGGAGGCAGTCTGGGCGCACGAACCGTCAACGAGAGTGTGCTCCAACACCTCGACATCGTCGAGAACAGCGGTGTGCAGTTTATCTGGCAGACAGGCAAATATTACAGCGCCGCCATTGCCGAGAAGATGAAAGACCACAAGGCGTTGCCCATGCTTAAGGTCATGGACTTCATCTCCGACATGGGTGCCGCCTACAAGGCTGCCGACCTCGTGATCAGCCGCGCCGGCGCCAGCTCCATCAGCGAGTTCTGCCTCATAGGCAAGCCCGTCATCCTCGTGCCGTCGCCCAACGTGGCTGAGGACCACCAGACAAAGAACGCCATGGCGCTCGTCAACAAAGACGCTGCCCTCTACATCAAAGATGCCGACGCACCCGACACGCTGCTCGAGACAGCCGTGAAGACGGTGAAAGACAGCGAACTGCTCACACAGCTCGCCACCAACATCAAGAAGCTTGGCAAGCCCGCCTCTGCCGACATCATTGCCGATGAGGTGTTGAAGCTGGCTGGAAAATAAAGCGGAAAGCCAAAAGCGCTTCACAACCCACACAGCTCTGAGAAGGAGAGAACGGTGAACAGAAGGAATTAATGAACAGGAGAACCAAAGAAAAAGAGTAAAGAGAAACAACAATGGAACTCAAAGACATCAAGTCAGTATATTTTGTCGGTGCCGGCGGCATCGGCATGAGCGCTATAGCTCGCTATTTTATAAGAAAAGGTCTCGTGGTGGCAGGTTACGACAAGACACCGTCAGACCTCACTCACCAGCTGGAGAAAGAGGGCATGCTCATCCACTATGAAGAGAACGTGGACGAGATACCCCACGCATGCCGCGACCCCAAGTCGTGCCTCGTTATCTACACACCTGCCATTCCCAAAGAGCACAAAGAGCTTGTGTTCTTCAACGAAGGCGGGTTCAACGTAGAGAAGCGTGCACAGGTGCTCGGCACGCTCACACGCACACACAAAGGTCTGTGCGTGGCTGGCACACACGGCAAGACCTCTACATCGACCATGTGCGCACACATCATGCACCAAAGCCATATCGACTGCAACGCCTTCCTCGGCGGCATATCAAAAAATTATGGCACCAACTACATCCTCTCTGACCATAGCGACTATGTGGTGATAGAAGCCGACGAGTTTGACCGCTCTTTCCATTGGCTGCGCCCCTGGATGACCGTCATCACCGCTACCGACCCCGACCACCTCGACATCTATGGCACCAAGGAGGCTTATCTTGAGAGCTTCCGCCATTACACCACGCTCATCCAGCCGGGCGGAGCACTCATCATCCACAAGAACCTGGAGATGAAAGCCGACGTGCAGCCGGGAGTGAAGGTCTACGAGTATAGCCGCGACGAAGGCGACTTCCACGCCGAGAACATCATCATCGACAACGGCGAGATAACCTTCGATTTCGTCTCACCCATAGAGACGGTCAAAGGCATTGAGCTTGGACAGCCCGTGCCCATCAACATCGACAACAGCATAGCAGCCATGGCCATGGCACAGCTCAACGGATGCACAGCCGAGGAGCTTCGCTACGGCATGAAGACATATCACGGCGTGGTGCGCCGCTTCGACTTCAAGATCAAGAACAAGAAGCATGTGTTCCTGTCCGACTATGCCCACCACCCCAAGGAGATCTACCAGAGCGCAAAGAGCCTGCGCGAACTGTATAAGGACCGCAAGATCACAGCCATCTTCCAGCCACACCTCTACACCCGCACACGCGACTTCTACAACGATTTCGCCGACGCGCTCAGTCAGCTCGACGAGGTCATTCTTTGCGACATCTACCCCGCACGCGAGCAACCCATCCCCGGCGTCACCAGCAAGCTCATCTACGACAACCTCAAGCCAGGCGTAGAAAAAAGCCTCATCAGCAAGGACGACGTGCTCGACCTCGTGAAGAAGCGCGACTTCGACGTGCTTGTGGTGCTCGGTGCCGGTGACCTCGACAACCTCTGCCCGCAGATAACGAAGATCATCGAAAGCAAGGAGCAGAGCGAGGCGTAACATGCTGTGAAGGCGCGGCAAGCCCACAAAGACACGAGCTGCCCACAAAGGCACAAGCTGTCTACAAAGGCTCGCCCCGCCCCGACAGCCTGGCATGCTGAAGACGACACAAGGCTAAAAACAAGACAAGACAAAAAACCACAAAGGTTTTATAACAACAAAGCATCAAGAAAGAAACGTGAGAATCAACTGGAAGAAATCGCTGCTCGTCACCGTAGACATCGTGCTCGCTGTCTACCTGTTATGTGCGTTCACCGTGTTCAACAAACCCGATGAAACGGCACGGGTATGCACCAAAGCCAAGATCGTGGTGGCAGACGAGAGCTCCAACGGATTCATCAACGCCAACGAGATAACGAAACGTCTGAAGAGCGCCGGCCTCTACCCTCTCGGCAAACTGATGCGCGACATCAACGCGCGAGAGATCGAGGAGAAGCTGAAGAAGAGTCCGTTTGTCAAGACAGCCCAATGTTACAAGACCGAAGACGGCGAGGTGAACGTGAGCATAACGCAGCTGCTGCCCGTGATAAGAGTGAAGGCCGACAACGGCGACGACTATTATCTTGACGACAAAGACTGCATCATGCCCAACTCGCTCTACACCAGCGACCTCATCATCGCCACGGGCAACATACCGCGTTGGTTCGCACGCCGTTACATCTCGCCCTTGGGCAAGGCCATCATGGGCAACGACATGTGGAAGAACCTCGTGGTGCAGGTCAACGTTCTGCCCGACCGCAGCATAGAGATCGTGCCACGCGTCGGCGACCACATCGTTCACCTCGGCACACTGCCCGAAGCCAACAGCAAGGAGAAGCGTCAAGAGCTCATAAACCAGTTTGTCGACCGCAAGCTCACACGCTTGGAGAAGTTCTACAAATATGGCCTCGCTCAGGCAGGCTGGAACAAATATTCTTACATCGACATCGAGTTTGACAACCAGATCATCTGCCGCAAGACGAAAGAGACAGCCCTTGCCGACAAGGCCGCTCTCATGGCCATTGACCGTGCACCCTCGTCTGTGCAAAAGCAGATCGAGGAGCAGCAGGCCACCATGCTCACCGAGAGCAAGCCGCGCAACGTCATTCCTGCACCTGCCAACGGCCAGCAGCCCGCAGAGGCCAAGAAAACAGATGCAAAGAAGGCTAACGTGAAGAAGGCTGACAGCAAGAAGACGGAAGCCAAAACCAAGGAAGAGAAAAAGGCCGAGGAGAAAAAGGCTAAGGCTGAAGCAAAGAAAGCCAAAGCTGAAGCCAAGAAAGCCAAGGCTGAAGCCAAGAAAGCCAAGGCTGAAGCCAAACGATTAAAGAAACAAAAAGAGGAACAGGAGAAAAAAGCTGAAAAGAAAAAAGCTGACAAAGCCAAGGCTGACAAAGCCGACAAAGCAAAAGCAAAGAAAGCCAAAGCATAAAAAGGAGAGCCAAAGCACGGCAAAAGAAGCCAAAACCATAAAGAGCTGAAGCACGAAGGCGTTTCTCTAAACAGAAGCCAACGCCCTACCTCTAAAAAGACAAGAACAATAGAAACAAGAACAAGATACACATAAGATAGACAACCGTATGACTAAGGAATTCATTATAGCAATAGAACTGGGGTCATCAAAAATGACCGGTATAGCAGGACAGAAAAATCTTGACGGCAGCATAACCATCCTTGCTGTTGCCAAGGAAGATTCCACCTCATGCATACGCAAAGGCGTGGTCTACAACCTTGAGAAGACCACAATAGCCCTTACCAACCTGGTGAAGAAGCTCAAGAACATGCTCAAGACAGAGATCGCGAAGGTGTATGTGGGCGTAGGCGGACAGAGCCTGCGCGGCATCAAGAACACCATCGTCAGGGAGATGCCTCAGAGCGCGGTCATAACCCAAGATGTGGTAGACAGCATTCTCGACTCTAACCGCGCCATGACCTACCCCGAGCAGGAGATCCTGGATGCGGCGATACAAGAATATAAGGTAGATGCGCAATATCAGATAGACCCTGTGGGCATACAGTGTCACCGTCTGGAGGGCAACTTCCTCAACATCCTGTGGCGCGCACAGTTTTACCGCAACCTCAAGAAATGTCTTGAGAACGCCAACATTCATGTGGCAGAGATGTACCTCTCGCCCATGGTGCTTGCCGACAACGTGCTCACCGACGCTGAGCGCCGCGCTGGCTGTGTGCTCGTAGACCTCGGTGCCGAGACAACCACCGTGGCTGTCTATTGCCGCAACATTCTGCGTCATCTCGCCGTCATACCTCTCGGCTCCGACAACATAACAAAGGACATCGAGACCTTGCAGGTGGAGGCAAAGGTGGCAGAGCAGCTCAAGCTCAAGTATGGCACAGCCTATACCGAGAACCCCGAGGAGGAGAACCTCAAGATACGCATCGACGCCGACCGCACCATCGACAGCAACAAGCTGGCCGAGATTGTCGAGGCACGCACCGAAGAGATTATCGAGAACGTGTGGTACCAGGTGCCCCCCGAGTATAACGACAAGCTGCTGGGCGGCATCATCCTGACAGGTGGCGGCTCAAACCTCAAGAACATAGAGCAGGCGTTCCGTCGCTTCACACACATCGACAAGATACACACCGCCAAGTTTGTGAACCTCAGCATCAACACCAACATCCCCGACCTCATACCTCACGACGGCACGATGAACACCATCCTCAGCATCCTCGCCAAGGGCGATGAAAACTGTGCCGGCAGCGACATCAACAGCGACCTCTTCGGCAACATAGACAACGCCGCAGCAACAGGACGCACAGCTCCCGGCATCGTGAGCAACGAGGAGCAGAAGCGCAAGGCCGAAGAAGAGGCACGCATAAAGAAAGAGGAGGAAGAACGCCTCGAACGCGAGAAGAAGGAAGAAGAGGAGCGTCTGGCCAAAGAGAAAGAGGAGGAAGAGCGCCGCAAGAAATCGCCTGCCAACAAGCTGTGGGGCTGGGTGAAGAAGTTTGGACAGACCATCGTTCAGGCTGACAACGAAAACATGTAATGAGCATATCGAAGCGTGCTGATGAGCATGTCGAAGCGTGCCTGAAGCATGCTGAAAAGAAGTGAAAACAGAGAAAAAACAACCTGCATATATTTCTATGGAAGAGCAAAATAAGTGCAACACACCAAACATCCTCGATTTTGGTGAGCCACACAAGGAAAACTGTATAATTAAGGTAATAGGTGTTGGTGGCGGCGGAGGCAACGCCGTCAACCACATGTATAAGGAAGGCATCCACGACGTGTCGTTCGTGCTCTGCAACACCGATGCACAAGCCCTCAACGACTCGCCCGTGCCCGTACACTTGCAGCTCGGCAAGGAAGGTCTGGGAGCAGGCAACAAGCCCGCGAAAGCCCGCGAGGCAGCCGAAGAGAGCCTTGAGTCGGTGCGCAAGATGCTGAACGACGGCACCAAGATGGCGTTCATCACAGCCGGCATGGGAGGCGGCACAGGCACAGGTGCAGCGCCCGTCATAGCACGCATCTCCAAGGAGCTGGGCATCCTCACCGTGGGCATCGTGACCATACCGTTCCGCTTCGAGGGCGACCGCAAGATTGACCAGGCGCTCGACGGCGTGGAGGAGATGTCGAAGCATGTCGACGCCCTACTCGTCATCAACAACGAGCGTCTGCGTGCCATCTACCCCGAGCTCACCGTGCTCGATGCCTTCGGCAAGGCCGACGACACCCTGAGCGTGGCAGCAAAGAGCATTGCTGAGATCATCACCAACCACGGACTCATAAACCTCGACTTCAACGACGTGAAGACCGTGCTCAAAGACGGTGGCGTGGCCATCATGAGCACAGGCTACGGCGAGGGAGAGGGACGTGTGAAGAGAGCCATCGAAGATGCGCTCAACTCGCCATTGCTCAACGACCGCGACATCTTCAACGCGAAGAAAATTCTGCTTAGCATCAACTTCTCAAACAGCGAGAACGGCAACAACGGCCTCATGATGGAGGAGATGAACGACGTGAACGACTTCATGGCTAAGTTTGACAACGGCTTCGAGATCAAGTGGGGTATCGCCATCGATCCCGAGCTGGGCAAGAAGGTCAAGGTCACCATCCTCGCCACGGGCTTCGGCATCAGCGACGTAGACGGCATGAACAGCCACATCGGCAAGAAGCATGTCATCGAAGATGCTGAGCAGCAGGAGAAAGAGGCACTTCGCAACGAGCGCCGCGACCACTACTACACACCCGACGGCAAGACCCAGACCAAGCGTCGCCCGAACATCTTCATCTTCAACGGCGACAGCCTCGACAACGACGAGGTGATACTTGCCGTTGAGAACACGCCCACCTACAAGCGTTCTAAGCAGAAGCTCAATGAGATACGTTCACAGGCCGTCGGCAACGAGCCGCAGAACGTGCAGGAAAAGAGCGAGACCGACACCTCACACGGCATCATCAGCTTCGTGTAAGGGTTGAGAAACAAGACCATTGAGAAGGCGGGGCATAACATCAGCCCCGCCACAACTATAAAAACACAACATTATGACACTTTTCGACCAGATCAGTGAAGACATCAAAGCGGCAATGAAAGCCCGCGACAAAGTGCGCTTGGAGACATTGCGCAACATCAAGAAAGTATTTCTCGAAGCAAAGACCGCTCCGGGAGCCAACGACACCCTTGAAGATGCCGATGCTCTGAAAATATTGCAGAAGCTGGCAAAGCAAGGACGCGAGACGGCACAGACCTACATCGACAACAACCGTCAGGACCTCGCCGACGAGGAGCTGGCCCAGGCCAAGGTTATCGAGGAATATCTGCCCAAGCCCTTGAGCGAGGAGGAGATAGAGAAAGAGGTTAAGGACATCATTGCCCAGACAGGTGCGCAAGGCATGAAAGACATGGGCAAGGTCATGGGCATGGCAAGCAAGAAGATGGCAGGACGTGCCGACGGACGCGCCATCTCTACCATCGTGAAGAAGCTCCTGGCATAGACGGAACCGCCGTCAGGCAAAGAGCGATTTCATGACATCGAGCGATTTCATCTCGGGAAAGTCGGGGAAGTGTAACCTATAATACTTTAAAATAAAGTCGACACACAGGTTACGCTCCACCCTCGACATCGCGAACAGATGCATGTTGTCGAAGGTCATGCGCATAAGCACTCTCAGACGCGCAGCATCGGCAGGCGGAAGGAAGTCGGGGTGCAGAGGCTGCTGTCTTACGAAGCAGCCAGCACGAAAATCGAAGAACACCCCGTCGCCTGCCTTGTCAAGGTTGGGGAAGAAACCCACAAAGAGCGACAGGCGCATCATGAACACGAGATGGAAATTGCTGAACGACCGCTCACAGCCGTCAAGCCATTGCAGACTTGCCGTCACATACTCGAACAACGGCTTGTTCTGCTGCTCGTTGCGGGTGACATGAAGCAGAAACTCAGCCACAAAAATGGTGAGCGACAGCTTGTAGGGGTCAAACGGTATCGTGGCATAAGGCACCAGCAGACGGGCCTCCTTCAGCCGTTGCAACCGTACCTTCGGCCTGAGGTCAAACTCAATGTCGAGCAGCGACAAGGGCTGAAACAGCTGTTTGCGTATCTTGCCTCGGCCCGACGGCAGCACCTTCTGTATGAAAGCCACACGCCCCGTCTCCTCGGCAAACATGTCGACGATATATTGCGACTCGCCAAATTTTATTGAATGAAGCACGATAGCCCGCGTTTTTATAAGCATAAGTTCACGATTTTATCGCAAAATTACGAAAAATGAGGGGTTTAGCGAAAAATTATCTAAGAAAATTTGGCTAAATCAGCAAAAAGCCGTACCTTTGCATCCGCTAAATGAGCACACGGTCCCTTCGTCTATCGGTTAGGACGAGAGATTTTCATTCTCTAAAGAGGAGTTCGACTCTCCTAGGGACTACAAACAAAATAAAAACATAACATAAAGATGGCAAACCATAAATCATCATTAAAAAGAATCCGTCAGGACAAAGTTAAGGCTTTGCACAACAAATACTATGCAAAGACCATGCGTAACGCTGTACGCAAGCTTCGTGCAATGACAAACAAGGAAGAGGCTGTAAAGCTCTATCCCGCTGTGCAGAAGATGCTCGACAAGTTGGCTAAGACCAACATCATCCACCAGAACAAGGCCGCAAACTTGAAGTCAAGCTTGTGTTCTCATATCGCCAAGCTGGCTTAACAAGCTGCTGGTGCAGAAAGAAATATAAGGCTCCGTATTCCTTTGGGAAAACGGAGCCTTTTTTCGTTTTATTTCACTCTCCATTTGTCGTTTATCCCACATTTTTTTCGTATCTTTGCAAAGATAATATCGAACAATCAAAATGGCAGAAATACAAAACAACGAAAGCAATTATTCAGCCAGTAACATCCAGGTTCTGGAAGGCCTTGAAGCCGTGCGCAAGCGTCCGGCGATGTATATCGGCGATATAAGCGAGAAGGGTCTCCATCACCTGGTGAACGAGACCGTGGACAACTCTATCGATGAGGCAATGGCAGGCTATTGCACCCACATAGAGGTGACCATCAACGAAGACGAGAGCATCACCGTTCAGGACAACGGCCGAGGCATCCCCGTCGACGAGCACAAGAAGCTTCACAAGTCGGCGCTTGAGGTCGTCATGACCGTGCTCCACGCCGGCGGCAAGTTTGACAAAGGCTCCTACAAGGTGAGCGGTGGTCTGCACGGTGTGGGTGTGAGCTGTGTTAACGCTCTGTCAACCCACATGAAGTCGCAGGTGTTCCGCGACGGCAAGATCTACCAGCAGGAGTATGAGAAGGGCAAGCCCCTCTACCCCGTCAAGGTGGTAGGCGAGACCGAGCTGCAAGGCACACGCCAGCAGTTCTGGCCCGACCCCACAATCTTCACCACGACCCATTATCAGTGGGACATCATCGCACGCCGCATGCGTGAGCTCGCCTACCTCAACGCAGGCATCAAGATTACGCTCCGCGACATGCGCCCCGACGAGAACGGCAAGACCCGCGAAGAGGTGTTCCATGCCAAGGACGGTCTGAAAGAGTTTGTGCGCTACGTCGACCGCCACCGCACACACCTCTTCGACGATGTGATCTACCTCAAGACCGAGAAGCAGGGCTTCCCCATAGAGGTGGCCATCATGTACAACACCGACTATTCGGAGAACATCCACTCTTACGTCAACAACATCAACACCATAGAGGGCGGTACCCACCTCACAGGTTTCCGCGCTGCCCTCACACGCACCCTCAAGGCATACGCCGACAACGACCCCGTGATCTCAAAGAAGATCGAGAAGGCGAAGATCGAGATTGCAGGCGAAGACTTCCGCGAGGGCCTCACCGCTGTCATCTCCATCAAGGTGGCAGAGCCGCAGTTTGAGGGACAGACCAAGACCAAGCTGGGCAACAGCGAGGTGTCGGGAGCCGTGCAGCAGGCCGTGGGCGAAGCTCTGAGCTACTATCTTGAGGAGCATCCGAAAGAGGCACAGCAGATCTGCGACAAGGTCATCCTGGCCGCCACAGCGCGTATAGCAGCCCGCAAGGCACGCGAGAGCGTTCAGCGCAAGAACCCCATGACCGGCGGCGGTCTGCCCGGCAAGCTCGCCGACTGTTCAAACAAAGACCCGAAAGAGTGTGAAATCTTCCTCGTCGAGGGCGACTCGGCCGGCGGTTCCGCCAAGCAGGGCCGCGACCGCTACACACAGGCCATCCTTCCGCTCCGCGGCAAGATCCTGAACGTGGAGAAGGTCATGTGGCACAAGGTGTTTGAGAGCGAGTCGGTCATGAACATCATCCAGAGCATCGGCGTGCGCTTCGGCGTTGACGGCGAGGAAGACAAGGAGGCCAACATCGACAAGCTGCGTTACGACAAGATTATAATCATGACCGATGCCGACGTCGATGGTTCACACATCGACACCCTCATCATGACGCTCTTCTATCGTTTCATGCCGCGCGTCATCAAGGAAGGCCACCTCTACATCGCCTCTGCTCCCCTCTACCTGGTGAGCTACAAGAACGCAGCAAAAGAATATTGCTACACCGACCAGCAGCTTCAGGCGTTCATCGACAAGTATGCCGGTGGCGAGGCCGACAGCAAGTCGATTCACATACAGCGCTACAAAGGTCTTGGTGAGATGAACCCCGAGCAGCTCTGGGAGACCACCATGGACCCGAAGACACGTCTCTTGAAGCAGGTCACCATCGAGAACGCTGCCGAGGCCGACGAGATCTTCTCTATGCTCATGGGCGACGACGTGGAGCCGAGACGTGCCTTCATCGAGGAGCACGCCACCTACGCCAATATCGATGCGTAAGCAACAACATTAACATTTAGGAAAACGTCCTCGCGCTCGACTTTGTCGCTTGCCAGAGCAAGAAGAGGGCGAATATCCATAACCGCTGGTGAAGGGAGCGAAGCGAACGGAACCTGCGGTGGCAAAAACACTCAGGCAAACGTCCTCGAAGAGGGCGAACAGTAGCAAGATTTATCCTTACACAGTTCGCTCTCTTCGAGGATTTTTTGTGCCACAGGTTTTGCATATTTATGCATTTTCGCCCCTCATTTCAGCGCCATTTTCAAAGAGCCCAACTTACGATTTGAAAGTGCCCATTTGACGTCCTCAAAGAGGCTCTTTGACGAGCTCATTAAGGCCCTTTGACAGCCTCAAAGAGGCCCTTTGACAAAACCACCCTTATTTTAAGAGTTGTTAACAAAAATAATAAGTTGAACGCCCCTTATTTTTCAAAATTAAAAGTAAAGCCCTTGTTTTTACTTACAACCGCTGTTTTGGATATTTATACATTTCTTCCTCCCATTTCTGCATATTTATTCATTTCTTGCTTAAACGAGACATCGGTTCCTTTTCCATCATTCTTTTCAAAAAACACATCATATTAGCTACGTTGAGCTATTGAGATCTCAAAAAAAGCGTCCTTGAAAAGGGCGAACATAATGGGTACACATCAAACATGCTCTTGTTCGCCCTCTTCGAGGACGTTTTGTCAGCTTTCAGTGCGACCGCAGGTTACGTTCGCTTCGCTCGCATCACCAGCGGTTATGGACATTCGCCCTCTTCGAGGACGCTTGCTTGAGCATATCGTCATAAACATGCTTGCGAAAGCTCATACAACAAAACGCCTTGGTTAGCATTTCTGAACGCCTTGGTTAGCATTTCTAAACGTCATGGTTAGCATTTCTAAACGTCTTGGTTAGCACATCTAAGTGCCTTGGTTAGCACATCTAAGTGCCATAGTTAGAGAGGCTAAAGATGGAGGTTAGAGCAACAAGAAACCTTGGGGGCTTTGTGTGGATAAACCGAAGAGAAGACGATGGCGGGTTATCAACAAGTTATCAACAGCGTAACAACATTAGCAACAGCATGTTACAAAGTTATCCACAATAAAGAGCGAAGTTATAAACAAAGAGTACGAAGGTTATGAACAACAAACCACAAGGTTATGAACAGACAAAACGGAGGTTGTAAACAGAAACGACAGAGGTTATAAACAAGATGTTGAAAAGTTATGAACATTCTTCTGGTTTGTTATAAACAAGCAAAGGCTTTATTATAAACAAACAAAGGGTTTATTATAAGCTAAGGCTTTATTGTAAGTAAAGGCTTTATCATAAACAGAAGAAAGGCTTTATTTAAGAAGCTTTGCTGAAAAGCTGACGAATAATTTGTGGATATAAGGTAAAAGCCGTAACTTTGACATTTTTAAACTAACAACGAGAAAAACAAATAAACAACGAGAAAAAACGAAACAAAAAACAAACAACATTAAAAATGAAAATGAAACATACGAAGGCATTGGCGGCCATGTTTATGGCGTTCGCCTTGTCAACAAGCAGCTACGCAGGGAGCAAATCCGGCAAGACGGTGAAGATAAGAATGATCGAAACGACCGATGTGCACGGACGCTTCTTTCCATTCGACTTCATAAACCAGCAACCAGCCGACGGGTCGCTCGCCCGCGTGTCGGCATACGTCGACTCGCTGCGCAACATCTACGGCGACCGTCTGCTGCTTATGGATGCGGGAGATGTGTTGCAAGGACAACCCGTCGTGACCTATTATAACTATGTGAAGACCGACGCTGAAAACATTGCGGCATCGGTGAACAACTTCATGCGCTACGACGTGCAGACAATGGGCAACCACGATGTGGAGACGGGACATAAGGTCTATGACAAGTGGGTGAAGGAGCTGCGCTGCCCGACGCTCGGCGCCAACATTGTGAGCACAGCCACCGACACGCCCTACCTTAAGCCTTACACCATCTTCAAACGCGACGGCGTGAAGATTGCCGTTATCGGACTGATAACCCCGGGGGTGCCGTCATGGCTGTCAGAGGAGCTGTGGAGCGGCCTTCGCTTCGAGGACGCCGTGAAGACAGCACGCAAATGGATGGACGAGGTGAAGAAGAAGGAGCGTCCCGACGTGGTTGTGGGACTGTTTCACACGGGCATAAACGACAGCAGCAAAACCAACGGACTGCTCAACGATGCCACGCGCGAGATTGCTCGCCAGGTGCCGGGCTTCGATGTGATCTTCTACGGCCACGACCACTCTACCCACTATGAGGAGGTGACAAGCGCCGACGGATCAAAGACCATCATCGTGAACCCTGCCAACAACGCCATGAAGGTGGCCGATGCGGAGCTGGAGGTGAGCAAGAAGGGACGGAGCAAGGAGCTGAAGGTCAACATCGTTGACATGGGCAAGCGCTCTGTCGACGAGAGATACATGAAGACTTTTGAGAAAGAGATAGAAGAGGTCAAGAGATATGTAGGTACGGAGGTTGGCTCGTTCACTGCGCCGATGACCTCGCGCAACTGCTATTTCGGCCCGAGCGCCCTCGTCGATTTTGTGCACGATGTCATGCTGAGCACGAGCGGTGCTGAGGTGTCGTTTGCCAGTCCGCTGTCGTATGACGTCACGGTGAAAAGCGGCCCTGCAACACTGGCCGACATGTACAAGCTCTACAGCTACGAGAACGACCTGTGCGTCATGACGCTCACAGGCAAGGAGATACGCCAGTATCTTGAGAAGAGCTACGACGGATGGGCAGCGACCATGACCTCACCCGACGACCACCTTATATGTATGAACAAGCGCGATGAGTCGCGCGACAAGTTCTTCAGTCTGACAAAGCCGTTCTACAACTTCGACACAGCGGCAGGCATCGTCTACGATGTTGACGTGACGAAGCCTCGTGGCGAGCGCGTCGTGATAAAGAGCATGGCAGACGGCACGCCGTTTGACGAGAGCCGCACATACCGCGTGGCTGTGAACAGCTACCGTGCTGCGGGCGGCGGCGGTCTGCTGACCAAGGGAGCAGGAATAGAGAAGGCGCAGCTTGAGAGCCGCGTCGTGTGGAGAGGCGACCACACCTTGCGCGATTACATTATCGAATATGTGCGCAAACATTCGCCCATCACCCCACAGGCCCACGGCAACTGGCAGTTTGTGCCTGCCGAGTGGACCGTCCCTGCCGCCAAGCGCGACTATGAGACGATGTGGGGAAACAAATAAAAAACAGAAAAAAGAATAGATAATAAAACAGAATATTTACATCGCGCTTCGCGCTCGTTGTTTTTTGAACATTAATTATCATTAATTGAACATTAATGAACATCAATATTCCGCGCTACGCGCATATTAATGACAATTAATGGACATTAATGTTCAAAAACCAACGAGCGCGAAGCGCGATGTTATTTATTATCCTTCATGAAAAAAATTTTCAAGAGACATCAAGAAGGAGATGAGACAACAACAAAAAAAAGAGAAAACGTTATGAGCGTCAGCTCTTACGATAGTCTTTCGGCGACACGCCCACCCTGTCCTTGAAATATTTTCCGAGGAACGACTGGCTGGAGAAATGCAGAGCCTGAGCAATCTCCTTAATGCTGTAGGTAGAGTTTTTAAGCAGCAGCTTTATCTCCAGCGTCACATAATCGTCGATCCAGTCGGTCGGTGTGCGGTGGCTCACCTGCTTCACCACGCCGTAGAGATACTTGGGCGTGATGTTGAGCTGCTCGCCATACCACGACATCTTGCGCTGCTCGCGGAAGTTGTCCTCTACCAGCTTCATAAACTCGGCGAAGATGCGCTCCGCACTTGTGGTGGCGCCCTTGCCCGCTTCCTGGCTGCGGTAGAGAGCGTTGCTGAGGTCATAGATCATCGACGCGATGAGCGACTGCACCGTCTCCCTTCTGAAGTGGTGCTGCGTGTTCTCAATCTTGCGTTTGATCATCGACACATAAGTTTTTATGCGCTCCGTCTCCTCCGGCAACAGGGTGTAGACAGGGTGGAAACGCGCAAAGATGAAGAGCGACGACATCTCGTGGATGTTCTTGATGATCTCGTGAAAGAAATCGTACTTGAGCACCAGGCCCAGTCCGCGGCAATCAGGACTGAGCCATGCCTTTCCCGTTTTCTGGTTGTGCGATATGATAATGATGTCGTTAGGATGAACCACATGCTCCACCGCATCAACGGTGTAGCGGGCCTCGCCCTCCAGACACACGCCAAGGAGCAGACACTCCATGCGGGCTGTCTCTTGTGAAAGGGGCAGACGACGGAAGTCGTCAACCATCAGGATGTCGTCATCAATGTGTGGGCCGTCAAAGACCTTAAGCAGGTCGTTGACAGTAATGTCTCTCATTATCATATCGCACGATGTTTTTTCTTTTTTCTTTTTTGTCTTCACTCCTTGTAGAGCAGATAAGGCTTGCGCTGCTTCTTAAACTTCTCTACGTCGGGCATCCAGCGGGCTCTGATCTCGTCGGCGCTCTTGCCCTCCTCAATCATGGTGCGCACCCAGTCGACACCGATGAGCTTCTCGAAGAACGATGTGAAGAACTTGTCGCCGGTGTTTACCGCGCGGTAAGCCTCTATAAGATATGTGAGGTCGAGCTTCTTGTCAATGATCTCATCATCGTTCATCTGCGAGAGGTCACGTCCGTAGCAGGTGTGGCCGAGCTGCGGCGGGTTCTTTGCGCCCTCGCGGCTCTCGGGTGTGAACGAGTAGGCATAGCCCTTCATGTCGGGATGTCCAAACTGCTGGAACGGCTTGTCGGTGCCGCGGCCCAGGCTCACGTCGGTAGCTTCGAAATAGCAGAGCGAGGGATAGAGGTAGATCGACGTCATGTTAGGCAGGTTGGGCGACGGTATGACGGGCAGACGGTAACGTGTCTGGTGATTGTAGTTGAGACATTTCACCACCTTGAGGTCACACTTGCGGCCTTCCTTCAGCCATCCCTCGCCGTTGATCATGAGCGCCAGCTCACCGAGCGTCATGCCGTGAACCACGGGTATGGGCAGCGAGCCCACGCCACTCTTGTATTTCATGTTGAGCAGCGGGCCGTCCACATACATGCCGTTGGGGTTGGGACGGTCGAGCACGATCATCTTCTTGCCATACTCGGCACAGCGGTCCATCAGTCGCTCCATCGTTATATAATAGGTGTAGAAGCGCAGGCCCACGTCCTGAATGTCGCTCACGAGCACATCAAACTTCTGCATCTCGGCATCGTCGGGTGCTCCACCCTTCACGCCGTAGAGCGAGTAGATGTTGACGCCTGTCTTCTCGTCCACAGAGCTGCTCACCTTTTCGCCGGCGTCGGCCTTGCCACGGAATCCGTGCTCGGGTGAGAAAATTGTCACCACGTTAACCTTGTTCTCAAGCAGCACGTCGAGCACATGCTTGTTGCCCACCACACCCGTCTGGTTTGAGAACAGCGCCACGCGCTTGCCCTTGAGCAGCTTCAGATACTCTGATGTGCGCTCCGCTCCCGTGACCACAGCCTTCTGTGCCTTTGCAGGTGTTGAGAGGACATAAGTGGCCGATGTTGTGGCATCGGTTTCGTTGGCTTTCTGTGCCGCTTGTGCGGGTGTTACATGCAGTGAGGCCACCACTGCCGTGATAAGGCCGAGAATGATTTTGAACATACTCTGATTTTTGTTTTTTGTTTAGGCGGTATTCTTTTCAACACACCTTGAGAATAAATAAATAATAGGTTTATAACGTTTGAGTTTTACAGGGTGTGGCCCATGCCGTCAGCTTAGAAGAAGCCTCCACACGGTTCCTTTAAGACTGCAAATATAATAAAAAGCGCACAAAGAACGCACAAGTTCTTACAATTTTTTATTTTTCCACGTTTAATCTTATTTTATTTGCTCCATCTTTCACGTTTTTGTTAAAAACAAGCTACCTTTGCACGACAAAAGATTTTTATTTATCCTAAATTATAATTACACTCACAACAAAAAGAATCGTATGACTCCATTAACAATCGCCGCAACCGTACTGGCTTACTTTATTCTGTTGTTCACCGTTTCCTATCTTGCCGGCCGCAAGACCGACAGCAAGGGATTCTTCGGCTCACGCAAGTCGCCGTGGTATATCGTTGCCATAGCCACCATGGGCTCGTTCATCTCGGGTGTGACCTTCGTGTCGGTGCCCGGCATGGTCGACGAGAAAGGCTTCTCCTACCTGCAGATGGTCATGGGCTTCGTCGTAGGCCAGATGATCATTGCCTTCGTGCTGGTGCCGCTGTTCTACAAGATGAACCTCGTGTCGGTGTACCAGTATCTTGAAGACCGTTTCGGCGTGAAATCGTATAAGACAGGTGCGTGGTTCTTCTTCATCTCCAAGATGTTGGGAGCCTCGGTGCGCCTGTTCCTGGTGTGTCTGACGCTGCAGCTGCTGGTGTTTGAGCCTGCCGGTCTGCCCTTCGCCCTCAACGTGGCTCTCACGGTGCTGGTGGTGTGGCTGTTCACCTTCCGCGGCGGCGTGAAGTCGATCATCTGGACCGACGTGCTCAAGTCGCTCTGCCTCGTGCTCTCCGTGGTGCTCTGCATCGTGTTCATATCGTCACGTCTCGACCTCGGCTTCACCGACATCACAGGCGCCATCTTCAGCAGCGACCACAGCCGCATATTCTTCTTCGACGACGTCAACGACGGACGCTTCTTCTTCAAGCAGTTCCTCGCCGGCGTGTTCACCATGATAGCCACGACAGGCCTCGACCAGGACATGATGCAGCGTAACCTCAACTGCCAAAACTACCGCGACTCGCAGAAGAACATGATCGTGAGCATCGTGTGCCAGTTTTTCATCAACCTGCTGTTCCTCATGCTCGGCGTGCTCCTCTACATGTTTGCCGCCAAGGTGGGCATAGACGAGCGTGGCGACAACCTGTTCCCCGCCGTGGCAACAAGCAACGCCCTGCCGCTCATCGTCGGCATTCTGTTCATCGTGGGCCTCTTCTCATCGGCCTACTCGGCTGCCGGCTCTGCCCTCACCGCCCTCACCACCTCGTTCACCCTCGACATCCTGCAAGCCGACAAGAAGGGTGCCAAGGAGGGCGACAACGCCGACCACCTGACCGCCGTGCGCAAGAAGGTGCATGTGGGCATGGCTGTGCTCATGGCCGTCGTGATCTTCGTTATCGGCCTGCTCAACAACACGAGCGTCATCAACGCTGTCTATGTGCTGGCGAGCTACACCTACGGCCCCATCCTCGGCATGTTTGCCTTCGGCATATTCATGAAGAAGAAGGTGCGCGACCGCTATGTGCCCCTGGCCGCCATCGTGGCGCCCGTGCTCTGCTACATTCTGCAGACCAACTCGGAGGCGTGGTTCAACGGCTACAAGTTTAGCTATGAGCTACTGATCTTCAACGCCCTGTTCACCTTCATCGGCCTGTGTCTGCTGATCAAGAAAGAAGAGAAATAAAGATTTTTATAGAATTGTCAAAAAAGAACAATTGTCACAAAAAAACATGAAACATCTATTCATCCTTTTATTCTCGCTCCTCTGCGCCACATCACAGGCACAGACCTTGGAGCGCGTAAGTCCTGAGAGCGTGGGCCTCGACGCCACACGCCTGCAAAACGCCGATGCCGCCATAAACAAAGCCATCGGCAACAAGAACATTCCGGGTGCCGTGCTCGCCGTGGTGCGCCATGGCAAGATGGCCTACATCAAAGCCTACGGCAACAAGCGCGTCTATCCCAAGAACGAGCCCATGACCGAAACCACCGTGTTCGACATGGCGTCGTGCTCAAAGGCCATGTCGACAGCCGTGTGTGCCATGACGCTCATAGACCAGGGCAAGATCCGTCTTCAGGACCGCGTGGACCAGTATGTCCCGGGCTTCGAGGGCTGGACCGACGAGAAGGGTGGCAAGACAGCCATACGCATAATTGACCTCATGACCCACACCTCGGGTCTGCCCGCCTATGCCGACGCCAACATGCTGAAGGAGAAATATGGTGCGCCTAACCGCGACGGACTGATCGACTATATAGCCCACTGCAAGCGCAACTTCGCCCCGGGCTCTGACATGACCTACAGCTGTCTCAACTTCATAACCCTGCAGCGCATCATCGAGACCGTGTCGGGCGAGGATCTGCAACAGTATGCCCACCACCATGTGTTCGACGTGCTCGGCATGAAGAACACCGACTATAACCCGTCGAAGGAGATGGCCAAGCGCTGCGCTCCCACAGAGAAACAGGCCAACGGCAAATGTCTGCTCGGCTATGTGCACGACCCTCTGGCCGGCATCATGAACGGCGGCATCTCGGGCAACGCCGGCGTGTTCACGACAGCCGACGACGTGGCCATCTTGTGCGCCGCCCTGCAGAACGGTGGCGAGTGGAACGGCCACCGCATTCTCTCACCTCTTGCCGTGAAGGCCATGCGCACCGTGCCCAGAGCCCGTGCCGAATGGGGACGCGCCCTCGGATGGGACGTGTGGTCACCCTACGCCAACAACACCGGCGACCTCCTCTCGCCCGAGACCTACGGCCACACAGGCTTCACAGGTACCAGCATCGTCATCGACCCCGTAAACGACATAAGCATCATCCTCCTCACCAACGCCGTGCATCCCACCAACGAGGGCAGCTGCATTGCTCTCCGTTCTTATGTGGCCAACGCGGTGGCGGGAGCAATAATAAAGTAGAAGCTATGAAAATAAAAACCGTTCTTACGGCTTTGCTGCTCGTGGCATCGGCAACGGCTGCCACGGCGCAAACGCCTTACATCATGCAGCCCGCCGACGGCAAATATTCGTGGGAGGCTGACCTGCACCACCGTCTGCTCACCGACTTCTCGAAGACACGCGACCAGGTGAAGGAGTATATCCGCAAATACATCCCTGACGTCACCGACCGGCAGATGGACGAGTGGGAGAAGACAGGAGAGCTGGAGTGTAGGGTCATAGACGGCGAGAAACGCTATTTCAATAACGCCGCCCCAAACCTGTTCCGCATAAACAAGGCATGTGCCGCGCTGAAGGCCAAGCGCGACACGCCGGGACGCGATGGCGACCAGAAGGTGCGCTCCGACAACACACGAGCCATCATGAAGCAGGCAAGCCGCGCCAAAGGGCGTCTGGGCGACCCCAAGCATTTCCGCATACGCTACACCGTAACGGTGAAACCCGATGTGGTGCCGGCGGGCGAGACCGTGCGCTGCTGGCTGCCCATGCCACGAACCGACGTCATGCGCCAGCAGAACGTCAAGCTGCTCTCTACCAGCCAGCCCGAATATCAGCGCTCGCCCATGACCTATGCCCACTCTACGGTCTATATGGAGAAGAAGGCAGAGGCAGGCAAGCCCACGGTCTTCAGCGAGGAGTTTGAGTTTGATGCCTACGGCGCATGGTTCGACCTCGACACAGCCAACGTGAAGCCCTACGACACCACCACGCCGCTCTACAAGACCTACACCTCTGAGCGCGACCAACACATCGTGTTCACACCGCAGATACGCGCCCTCGCAGAGCGTCTCACGGCTGGCGCCACCACACCTTTGGCCAAGGCACGACGCATCTTCAAGTGGATTGACGAGAACTTTCCATGGGCGTCGGCACGCGAATATTCGACCATAGAGAACATTCCCGAGTATGTGCTGGCCAACAACCACGGCGACTGCGGACAGGTGACGCTCCTCTTCCTGACGCTCTGCCGCTCCATAGGCATACCGGGACATTTCCAGAGCGGCTTCATGCTGCACCCGGGCGACGAGAACCTGCACGACTGGGGCGAGATCTACATTCAGGACCTCGGATGGGTGCCTGTAGACATGTCGTTCGGCATCCCTGCCTACGCCAAGAACGAGAAGGAGACCTTTTTCTTCTTGGGCGGCATCGACTCGTTCCGCATGGTTGTGAACAACGACTTCGGCTGTCCGCTCTATCCTGCAAAGCAGTATCCGCGCAGCGAGACCGTCGACTTCCAGCGTGGCGAGGTAGAATGGGCTGGAGGCAACCTCTACTTTGACAAGTGGAAGTGGAACCTGGAGGTGCTCGAAAGAGAATAACGGATTTTGCGCTTCGCGCGGTTTTAGACATTAATTTCCATTAATTAAACATTAATGGACATTAAATTTTTCCGCGCGAAACGCATATTAATGATAATTAATGGGGCATTAATGGACATTAATGTTTTAAAAAAACAAGCGCGAAGCGCGATGTAAATATAAGAATAAAAGTTGGTTATTGACCATTCGCAAAAAAGACAAAAACGCGCGAAAGGCGCGAAAAAGAAAAAGCACAATGAACAATTTATTAACATCAAGCATCATCGCCATGCTTTGTCTGCCTGCAGCATCACACGCACAGCAGATCAATGACAGCGAGAAAACAGCTGTGGAGCAGGTCCTCAACAAGTGCGCCGTGGGCGTGCAGACAGGACGCATCACCGTTGACTCTACAGCCGTGACAGGCGACTCTCTAAAACTCTTCGCCAGCCGCAACCTAACGTATCTGCCCATACGCAAGGACAGCTACATGTCGATAATGGACCAGGTGAGAGGCGTGCTGCCAGAGCAGTTGGCCAACAAGAACATCACCATCATTGCCGACCGCAAAGACCTCAAAGACCTCATCCTGCGCTCCGACCTCAAAGGCAAGGACAAGCGACAGGCGTTCACACAGCCTAAAGGCACACCGCTGGTGCGCAACCTCAGCCGACCCTACGACGCAACTCACGGACTCGACGGCAAGCACATTGCCATGTGGCAGAGCCACGGTCTCTACTATCAGCAGGGCCTGGCACGATGGGAGTGGCAGCGCGGACGCATGTTCCAGAGCGTGGAGGACAAATATACGCAGAGCTACGTCCTGCCTTACGTCATACCGATGCTGCAAAACGCCGGTGCTGTTGTCATGACACCGCGTGAGCGCGACACCAACCCCTATGAGGTGGTGGTAGACAACGATGCCAACATGCCCGTGAAGCAGGCCGACGGCACCGTGGCCAAGGACCGCTCTGTCTATGCCGAGACCAACGGCGCCAAGGCGTGGACAAAGGGCGAGGGACAGGGCTTCGCTTACCTCAGACCCGAATATAAGGACTTTGAGAACCCCTTCGCCGAAGGCTCGTTCCGCGTGGCCGATGCCGTGACGAAGAAGAACCAGGAGAGCACAATAAGCTGGACTCCCGACATGCCCGTGGACCGCGAGTATGCCGTGTATGTGTCTTACAAGACGCTGCCCAACAGCACGTCCGACGCACGTTATACCGTCTACCATAAGGACGGCAAGACCGAGTTTGCCGTGAACCAGCAGATGGGTGGCGGCACATGGATCTACCTCGGCACCTTCGCCTTCGACAAAGGCACAAAGGGCAAGGTGGTGCTGTCGAACCTCTCCAAGGACAAGAACAGCGTGGTGACCGCCGATGCCGTGCGCTTCGGCGGTGGCATGGGCAACATCGCCCGCACAGCCGACGGCAACCTCATCTGGCCCAACTCGAAGAAGGACCGAGCAACAGACCCGAAGCCACGCAACGAGTGGCAGCCCAAACTCAACATTCCGTACGAGACGAGCGGCTATCCTCGCTTCCTCGAAGGCGCACGCTACTACATGCAATGGGCGGGCGTGCCTGACAGCATCTACTCGCCCTCACACGGCATGAACGAATATGCGGACGACTATAAGAACCGCGGCGTGTGGGTCAACTGGCTCGCAGGCGGCACCAAGGCGGTGCCTGACAGCAAGGGCCTCAACATACCTGTTGACCTGTCGTTTGCCTTCCATAGCGACGCAGGAACGGTCTACGGCGACTCTATCATCGGAACGCTCGGCATCTACGACTCGCGCCAGTATGACGGCACCTTCGCCGACGGCTCCTCACGCGCTGCCAACCACGACCTCTGCGACCATGTACTTTCAAGCATCTGCAACGACATACGCACGTTGTACGAGCCTAAGTGGACACGCCGTGGCATGTGGGATTCACGCTACTTTGAGGCGTGGTCACCCCGTGTGCCGGCCATGCTCCTGGAGCTGCTGTCGCACGAAAACTTCGCCGACATGCGCTATGGCCTCGACCCACGGTTCCATTTCACCGTGAGCCGCTCAGTCTATAAGGGCATCCTTAAGTTTCTCTCTGACCAGTATGGCTACGATTACGTTGTGCAGCCTCTCCCCGTTGAACATTTCGCTGCCGTGCTTAACGACAAGCGTCAGGTGGAGCTGAGCTGGCAGCCTGTGGACGATCCGCTGGAGCCAACGGCCAAGGCAGAGAAATATATCGTCTACAAGCGCGTGGGCAACGGCGATTTCGACAACGGCACCGTGGTAAAGAAGACCCGCTGTGTCATGGACGTGCCGGCCGACGAGGTGGTGAGCTTCAAGATTGCTGCCCTTAACCAGGGCGGCGAGAGCTTCCCGTCAGAGATCCTGTCGGTGGGCATAGCCTCAGCCTCTACAGCCAAGCCCGTGCTCGTGGTCAACGGCTTCGACCGCACGGGCGCTCCCGACGATTTCCGTTCTAACGATGATGAGCAGGCGGGCTTCCTTGCCGACGACGACAACGGTGTGCCTTACAAGCAGATGATCAGCTATGTGGGCAAGATGAAGGAGTTCCGTCGCGCCATTCCCTGGACCGACGACGACGCTTCGGGCTATGGCGACAGCTACGGCAACTACGAGAAGCTGGTGATCAAAGGCAACACCTTCGATTATCCTGCCCTCCACGGACAGTCTATCCTTAAGGCCGGCTACAGCTTCGTGTCGGTGAGCAAGGCAGCTCTTGCTGACCATGCTTACATGAACGCCGACCTCTACAGCGCGGTCGACATCATCCTCGGCAAGGAGAAGCAGAGCAAGATGGGACGCATCGGTGCTGTCAAGGGCTTCGACTTCAAGACCTTCGACCAGACCATGCAGCAGGCCATCACCGACTATTGCAAGGCGGGCGGCCGCGTGTTCGTAAGCGGCTCTTATGTGGCTACCGACATCTTCCAGAACCCTCTTGTCAAGGCCGAAGATGCTGACAAGAAGTTTGCTCGCGAAATTCTTAAGTATGAGTGGCGCGACGACAAGGCTGCCTGTGAGGGAGCCATCAAGACCGTTGCCTCGCCGCTCACAGAGGAGCGTGCCGACTACTCTTACTATAACAAGCCCAACGAGGAGTCGTATGTCGTGGAGTCGCCCGATGCCATCGTGCCAGCCGACCCCGCCGCCTACACTTGCTTCCGCTATTCTGAGAACAACCTTCCCGCTGGCGTGGTGTTCGGTGGCAACGAAACCGACAAGTGGCGCACCGTGGTCCTCGGCTTCCCCTTCGAGAGCATCAAGGGCGAGGCTCAGCGCGACAAGATGATGCAACAGGTGCTCAACTACCTCATCAAATAAAATCAAGCCGCTTGAAGAAGCATAAAGGAGCATGAAAGAACATTAAAGAGCTTATAAAGGAGCTTTAAGGAGCATAAAAGAGCTTTAAGGAGCATAAAGCATGCCCTTTGCTTCATAAAACAAGCAACCCATAACCAAAAAAAGGCACGCTCGACAGCCGTCTCATAACGAATGACGACCATCGAGCGTGCTTTTTTTGTCCTTATGCTATTGCCCAGCATCTTACAAGATGCCCATTTAGCGTTTAATCTTTCAAAAGCACACTTTTCCTATAAAACAGAGGGTTGAAAAACACACTTTTCCGAAAAACAGGTCTTTTTAGATGCTTGAGAGAACTGCAAAACGCAAATAAAAATCCCCACGAGGTTGTTATGCCTCATGGGGAGATATTGTAGCGCTTATTCTTCATTTAGTCGTTATGTGACGACCATCGAACGCGCTTTTAGTTGTATAATGATATGCTAAAATCATCCTTTCGTTTTATGCATCCTTTCGTTTTTATGCACCCTTTCGTTTTATCGTTTCCCAATTATAGGCAATCAATATTTTGCCGAGAAGGTGCTCACGTTATAGGCATGGAACGTGACGTTGTTTTCCTTGTCAATATAATCGGTGTAAGCACGCATTTGCTTGCCGTCAAAGCGTATTGTCATGTCCATCCACTCGTCGTCATCATCGTCGTCGTCATCGTCAAGATCATGAGGCTCCCAGCAACGCAGAACACCATTCAGCTTGTCTTTCCATTCCCAACGTCCCACTTCCACTTCGCCATCCACATAGAAATAGATGGCTGTACCGCAGGGCGAGAAGATTACGCGGCGACAATAGTCGTCTTTGTCGTCCAAGATGTCGTCCTCGTCAAATCCCCACTTCTTGCCGTCGGGCGTGATGGTAATTTCTTGCTTCACAACGAGCAGGTCGAGCCATTGCTTGCCGTAGCCAATATATGCGTTGTCGGTGAAAAGCCATGTTTCTGAGCTGTCCATTTTCCATGAGCGGCAAATTTGACGGAGCGCATCATCGGGTTTGGAGTTGATGTTGACGTTTACCACAACGGTGATGACCTCACCCTTGCTGTTGGTGTAGGTTACCGTTGCTTTTCCCGACACACCGTTTTCATTGATTTCTATTTTTGTGTTGTTGCTCAAACTGTAGACCCCGTCCTTCACGCGCGTGAATGTTCCATAGACATATAGTCCTTTGTCAAATTCTATCGTTCCGTTGATGTCGACAGCGCGTGTAGCCATGCGTGCACGCTTGGGAGCGTTGCCAGCCTGGGGTTTGGTCATGAGAAAATGGCCGTCAGCAAAAAGCTCTATCGATTTAAACTCTTGAGCCGTGCCGTTGCCCCACGACGTAACGTCCATTTTTATGGCGTCGTCAGCATACTGCTCATTGTCGAAACTGCCTAAAGTGAAGTCGGTTGACGGTTGTGCCTTTTCGGGCAATTTTATTTGTTTATTACCATCGTCGTCGTTGCTGCTGCAAGCCATGAAGGCGAATGATGCAATAGCAATAACAAAAGAATAAAAGATGTTCTTTTTCATAAATTTTGAATTTAAGTTATTGATCATTGTCTTACGGTTGCAAAAATAAACAATAACTTTCAAACATGCAATAGTGGTGAAATAGTTGAATTTATAGGAAAATATAACAAATTCTAAAGATTGTAAAAGCTGCGCATGAAAACTATTCCGCTACATAAAAAAAGCAAAAACGCAAGAATTCCAAATTGGTCATTAAGGTTTGCTTGGGTTTTGGATTTTTAGAAGATAATGATTTTTCTTGTTCGTAAAAATAAAAACAAGCAAAAGACGCATGAACCAAGAACAGAAAAACAAAAAAGGACAACAAGGACAACATTTTTCCTTACGCAAATTGGCAAGAATGTTGTTTTTGTGGTCCTTTTTGTTTTTGTGGTTCTTTTTGTCCTTTTTATTCTTGTGATCCGTTTTATCCTTTTTGTTATCAGCCAGCCATTATAGCCTGCAACGAAAAGATAGCCTGCAACGGAAAAAAGAGGTTTACAGCTTCACCACACCTATGCCCGGACGGTCGGGAAGGGTAATCTTGCCGTCAACAACGGTCATGCCCTTGAAGCGGTCGTTGGCGATGAGGAGGTTGCCGTCGAGGTCGGCAAAGTCGACAACGGGCGAGAACTGAGCGGCTGCGCTCACAGCACACGATGTCTCGGTCATGCAACCCACCATCACGCGCATGCCGCGGGCATGGGCATAGTTGACCATCTTCCACGCCTCGCGCATGCCGGTACATTTCATCAGCTTGATGTTGATGCCCGTGAAGGCGCCCTCAATGGCCTTGATGTCCTTGAGACGCTGTATCGACTCGTCGGCAAAGATGGGGAGCGGACTGCCCTGTGTCAGCCATGCCGTGTCGTCGATCTGCTCCTTAGGCATGGGCTGCTCCACCATGACCACGCCCTTCTCCTTGAGCCAGTAGATCTCGTCGAGAGCCTGTCGGCGGTCTTTCCATCCCTGGTTCACGTCCACAGCTATCGGCAGGTCGGTGACGCTGCGTATGGTCTCAATCATCTCATGGTCGTTCTCGCGGCCCAGCTTTACCTTTAAGATTTTGAACTTGTCGGCACACTCGAGCGTCTTCTGCTTAACCACCTCTGGCGTGTCGATGCCGATGGTGAAGGTGGTGTTGGGTGTCTTGGCAGGATCCAGTCCCCAGATGCGGTACCAGGGCTGTCCCATGAGCTTGCCCACGAGGTCGTGTAGGGCTATGTCGATGGCAGCCTTGGCAGCCGAGTCGGCAGGTGAGAGACTGTCAACATAAGTGAGGATGTCGTCCATCAGGAAAGGACTCTTAAACTGGCTGAGGTCCACCTTCTGCAAGAAAGCCGTGACGCTCTCCACGGTCTGTCCGAGATATGGCGGCATGCTTGCCTCGCCGTATCCTGTCACGCCCTCATACTCGATCTCCACCTGCACGTCGGGTGTGGTGGTACGGGTGTATGTTGCCACAGTGAACACATGCTGTAGCTTCAGCTCGTATGGAAAAAATTTGAGCGTCATCTTTCCGCCTTTACCCTTGCGGTTGATGTTGACGTTCTTCTTTGCGCCGATAATGGGCGCCGCAATGTTGCTGATGGCATCGGCATTTGAAACGGCCAATGCCGATCCTGCTGTGGCGAGAGCCGCACGCTTAAGGAAATCTCTTCTTGAAACCATCACTCGTTATGTTTAAATGTTATTTGACGTTATAAAATTCTACGTTGTCGTTTGTCTTCACCTCCGGAATGGTGTTGAGCTGTGGCAGGATGCGCTGCGCCCAGAGCAGACGGTTGAGGTCATACTCGTCATATTCGGGATCAGCGGGGTTGAAGCTGCTCACATGAACCCATGCCAGCGAGTGGATAAACTTCTGGTTGCCCATATATATGCCCACATGCGACACATGTGCGGGCTTCTCGTCTGTGGCCTTGCGTCCGAAGAACACGAGGTCGCCAGGCTGCAGATTGCTGAAGTCGGGAGCAATCTCTATGTGCTCACCCACCTTTGCCTGCTGCGATGCGTTGCGCGGCAGCGTGATGTCGTGCATGAGCAACACCGTGCGCACAAGACCGCTACAGTCGACCGCCTTGACGCTTGTGCCGCCCCAATGATATGTCACGCCGCTGAGCGAGAGCGCTGTGGCTATGATGCTCTGCGCATCGTGTTTCACCGTCTTGCGCCATTTTTCCAGGGGCAGGGCATGCACCATGGGCAGATAGCCCTCGCGTCCGTCGGGCAGGGCGACATGATAAAACTGCTTGTCCTTGCCAAGCAACTTCAGTCGGCAGGCAGCCACCACATCGCTCACGCGGAGCGATGTGGCATCGGGCTTCTCATAGACGAAAGCCCAGAACGACGTGACCACGACCTGTGGTGCTGCGTTCCATGCACGCATCTGGGCATCGGTCATCTTCTCAACAGCCGACGAGAGGATGTATCCCTTGTCGCCATCGGGCGTCATGACATGCGCCCAACGGTCGTTCTTCAATATCTTCATAGGCATGCCGAGCAGAGCCTGCGTCTCCATCTCGCCATCGTAGTCGCCTTTGCAGCGAATGTTCACGACCGAGGTCACAGGCACAGCCCATGCTGCTGTGTCGGCAGCAATGGTGTCGGCAGCTCTTGTGTCGGCAGCGACGGCAGCCGCTGTCGTTGTGTCGGTCTGTGCAAAGCATAGGCCCGTCATAGATTGCAAGAGCAGCAATGCTGCCACAGATGCCGTTTTAAGCAATATTTTTTTCATAACCAACACGTTTTTGATTGTTTTATCCCTTTAATGTTATTATGTGCTACGCGATATTTGCAAAATTACATAATTTTCGGCAAACAAATAAACAATTGAAGCATTTTTTAACTTCATGTTTACACATTGTTTCAAACCGAAAGGTTTTTAATAAAATTTCGAAACTTCCGCTGGTGATAGAAGCAGATCAACGGGAGACGAAGCCTTTTGCGGGAAACATTCTTATTAATTGAACTTTCGCAAAGTTTTTTATTTACATCGCGCTTCGCGCTCGTGGTATTTTAAACATTAATTTCCATTAATGACCCATTAATTATCATTAATACGCGCTTCGCGCGGAAAAATTAACGTTTAATTAATGTTTAATTAATGGAAATTAATGTTAAAGAAATGCGCGAAGCGCAAAAAAAGTTATTTTAGTCACATTGTTATCTGCTATTTAAGCTTGTAACTATATGCATTAATGCTCGTTAGATATAATATTGCAAGAATTTTTCGGCTTCTTCAGCCACGAGCATGGGGTTGCCGTCGCCGTGGGTGCGCCATGTCTCGCGGCAGAGGCGCGTGATGGGAGCAAACTCAGCCAACGCATCGTCGGTTCGGCTCTTTGCGCACGGGTCCACATATAAAAAGGTGTGGAGCACCTCAAGCACCTGGTCGACGGTGAGCATGGTGCGACGGGCCATGTCTATGACCTCTGGCGTGGTTGCCACCATCGTGGCGGGCACCAAGCGGAAATAGAGGTTCAGGAGAATGGTGAGCATGGCGGGCGTGAACGCCGTGCCGTCGATGGGACGGTAGAACCGCTCAAAGCCAGCCTCTGCCGTGTCTACACCATCGTAGAACGCCCCACTGTTGCCGAAGCCGCTCATGGCAGCAAGCCGCTCGGCATCGCGCTTCAGCTTCTTCGGGTGCGCCTGATAGTGGACAAGCAGTCGCTCCACCATCGGGTTCTTGTGCGCATCAACGGTTTTCAGCCGGTCGACGATGTCGGCAGGCTTCATGTGCAACTGCATAGCAAGGTCAACCACGGGGCGCGAACAGTTGCTTTTCGGTCCTGTGGGAGCTGAGAGGTAAGCCTTGATGACAAGAGGCCATAAATCGTTTGTCCACATATAGGTTTTTGTTAAGTCCCTCTCCAGCTCTCCCCGCCAGGGAGAGGGTTAGGGGTTGGATGTTATTTCTATCTTGTAGGAGCCATGTTTCTTGTGGCAGCCATGAGGCCAAAATAGAACAGGACGCCTGTGAGCAGTCCCGCAATGGCATCGATGACATAATGGGCCTGAATGTAGACGGTGCTCATGCACAAGAACACGAAGAAAGGCAGCAGCAAGAGGCACAGACGGCGGTTGCGCGTGTGGCCTGCGAGCAGCATTATGACCGTTGCCACCCCCACATGAGAGCTTGGGAAAGCCGCCGTGGGGCGCTCACCCGCTGCCTTGGCATCCTCCACCATGTGGTAGAAAAAGCCGTCGGTGTAGCCCGGTGTCGCGAGACAATCGGTGTGGGTATTGAAATAATCGTTGACGGCAGGGAAATTGGCCTGCACGACCTGTTGCAGTCCGACCGCCTTATAATAGAACGTCGGTCCGGCCACCGGCACGAAGATGTAGATCACATAATAGATGAAGAACGTTGCGAGCACCACAAATGCCGCGCGTTCATACTCGCGATAGCGGCAGAAGAGGTAGAAGAACGTTATCAGCGCTATCATGGGATAATAAGATGCGTAGCCCATGCTCATCAGTTCGCTCACCACGGGCGACGGGAAGGTGCTTGCAAAGAAGAGCGCCGGCTGACAGCCGAAGAGCTGCTGCTCCCACGTTGCGAACACATGGTCCAGGTTGGGGAACATGCGGTTTATCTCATAGGTGTCAGGATACCACCATGCGAGGAGCGCCATCTGCACAACGACGCGCACAGCACGCGTGAAGCGGCACGGCACCAGTCGGTAAGCGCCCCACAGAGCCACCGTGGTGGCAGCAATGCGCACGCGGCCCCATATCATGGCCTGCGGGTTCTCCACACGGGTATAGGCGAAGAGCACAATAAGGAGCGTGAGCAACATGTAGCCCATCACGAGCCATTCTATAGGTAAGAGTCCACGCTTCGGGTTCTTGTCAATCTTGAAAATCTGTTTTATATGGTTCATTGTTGTCATCACGTTTTCAAAGCCATTTGTTGTCCTTATACCATTTTATCGTGAGGGCAACGCCACGTTGAAGGTCGAAGTGGGGGTGATAGCCCAGCTCGTCCATGGCAGGCTCGATGTCGCAACGCCAGTTGCGCTGTTTGAGAATGTTATACTTGTCGTTGTTGAGGGCAGAGATCTTGCCCGTGATGTGAGCCCATCGTTCACCTATGGCTGTGACGATGCGGAGCACCCACACAGGGGCTTTTATGCGCAGCATCCACGGGTTGCCGAGGGCGCGGCGTATGAGGTCGCTAAACTCGGTCGACTGGTACACGCCGCCATCGGTAAGGAAATAGCGGCGGCCGCTCATGCCGTGGTCGAGGGCAAGGAACACCGCCTGCACCACGTCTTCAACGTAGACGAAGGTGATGTCCTGACGCTTGAAGCCCACAGCAAAGTCGATATGCTGACTGATGCTCTTTGCCATAAGGAAATAGTCGCGCTCACGAGGGCCATACACTCCCGACGGGCGCAAGATGATATACGGGAAATCGTTGCCCACAGAGTCGAGAAACTGTTCTGCCTTGAGCTTGCTCTCGCCGTAGGCTGTGTTGGGCTGCGGCGTGTCGTGTTCTGTTATGTCGACGTAAGGCTGCTCCTCATGTATGGCGCCGAAGACGCTGAGCGAACTGATGAAGACGAACCTCTTTAGAGGCATGTTCAGCTTGAGCAACGCCTCGACGAGGTTCTGTGTGCCGAGGGTGTTGGTGCGGAAGAAGTCGTCGCGGTTGATACACTTGGTAGCGCCAGCGGCGTGCACCACATACTGAAACTCATGGCCACGCATCTGCTCTATGAGCCGATCCTCTGACGAGAGGTCAAGCTCAATGAAATGTATGCGCTCGTCCTGTAGGTATCGGCGCGAACTGGTTGGGCGCACCGCCGCCCACACTTCCATGTCGCGACGCAACGCCTCTTCAACGATAAAACTGCCTATGAAACCAGTGGCTCCGGTAACTAATATTTTGTTCATAAGTTGTAAATTAAAGCCCCACCCCCGCGCCGCTTCGCGGCTTACCCCTCCCCTTAGGGCGGGGAGTGATTAGCCAAGGGCTATTGAATTCTTCACTCTTCACTCTTCACTTCTCAAGGCGTCAGCTTTTTTTTTTACCTTTTTACCTTTAAAAGGTTCCACATACTCACCATTCACCTTAAGCGGTTCGACATGGAGGTTGATGTAGGTGTTGGGTCCGAAGTGGGATCGGAGGTTTTGTTCTATGGCTGTGGCATGACGGTGAGCATCGTAGAGGGATATGTCGCCGGGCATGCGCACATGCATGTCGATAGCGATGTGGCTGCCTATGCGGCGGGTGCGCAGATGGTGTATCTCGCTCACCTCATCCTCCTTCAGCACGAGGTCCACAATCTCTTTCTCCGTGGCCTCGGGCAAGCTCTCCTCAAGAAGCTCGCCAAGGGCTTCGCGAAGCAGGGACCATGCTGTGCGCATGATGAAGAAGCTCACGATGATGGCGGCAATGGGATCAAGCACCGTCCACTTGTCGCCAAGCAGCAGAGCACCGCCGATGCCTATGCCCGTGCCTATGGACGAGAGGGCGTCGCTGCGGTGGTGCCATGCGTTGGCCACGACGGCTTGCGACTGCACACGCCTTCCCGCTGCTGCCGTGAACCTGTAAGCCCACTCCTTGAGCACTATGCTCACCACAGCCGCCACGAAGGCGATGACGCCCGGCATGGCTGGTGCCTCACCTTGCCAAGCCTTCAGCACCTTCTCTGCCCCACCATAGCAGATCATCACTCCCACGAAAAGCAGGGAGATGCCAATGATGGCTGTCGCCAAGGTTTCATATTTGCCATGACCGTAGTCGTGGTCGCGGTCCTCGGGCTTGTTGCCCAACCGCACGAACACCACAACAATGATGTCGGTGATGAAATCGGACAGTGAGTGGACGGCATCGGCAATCATTGCCGCTGATCCTCCCACGAAGCCTGCCACAAACTTTAACACAAGCAGCAGCATGTTGATGATGCTGCCGCGAAGCGTCACGCCATATATTATGCGCTGGCGCTCTTCGTCAGACATGTTGACATCAGAGTTTTTTGCCTCCGACATGTCTTTGTCTGCCGATTCGTTCTTTACTGTTGTCTTTCCCATAACGTTGCTCCTTTCATGTCTACAAAAAAGACTGAACGGCTGCCTCACAAGACATAAAAGTCAAAATGAGACAGACGCTCAGTCTGCAAAGTTACGCTTTTTTATTTACAATATGACCTTTTTTGCTTTTTATCGAGCCTTTTTTATGTTTAACTCAAGTTTCTCATGTCTTTGACATGCTGTCAGTAAGCGAGATACGGGTAAACAAGGAGATTACTTGCCCATTTTCTCCAATGCGCTGTTGAGGAAGCCCACATACTCGCTCACATCCTCATCATAGGAACGTGAGGGGCCGAGGGGCATGCCGTTGCCGTCGACAGCCACATAGAACGGCTGCGTGTTGGCACCGAACTTATGGCGCTGGAGGTAGCTCCACTTGTCGCCGACGGTGCGCAGCGTGCGCTCCTGCCCGTTCTCCTTGACGGTTATAGGCTCGCTGAGCGGTGTCTTGTCGTCGACATAGAGCGAGATGAGCACATACTTGTTGTTGAGCAGGTCTGCCACGGTGGCATCGGTCCACACGGCGGCCTCCATCTTGCGACAGTTGACGCAACCGAAGCCTGTGAAGTCGATAAGGGCGGGCTTGCCCTCCAGACGTGCTGCCGCCATGCCTGCCTCATAAGAGGTGAAGCGCGGGTGAACGGCGTTGCGGTAGAGGTTAAAGTCTTGTGTGGTGACAGGCGGCGAGAAGGCGCTGATGGCCTTGAGCGGAGCACCCCACAAGCCAGGCACCATGTAGACGGCGAACGCCAGCGATGCGAGGGCAAGGAAAAACTGCGGCACGTTGGTGCGGCGGCCCTCGTCGTCATGGGGGAAGTGGTACATGCCGAGCAGATAGAAGCCCAGCAGCGTGAAGAGCACAATCCAGAGGGCGAGGAAGGTCTCGCGGTCGAGGATATGCCAGCCGTAGGCCAGGTCGGCAACCGACAGAAACTTGAGGGCGAACGCCAGCTCAACGAAGCCCAACGTCACCTTTATGACGTTCATCCAGCCGCCCGACTTGGGTGCCGACTTGAGCAGCGAGGGGAAGAGGGCGAACAGGGTGAAGGGTATGGCAAGGGCCAAGGCGAAACCGAACATGCCGACGGCGGGTGCCACGATGGCTCCCTGTGTGCTCACAGCCACGAGCAGGAAGCCGATGATGGGACCTGTGCATGAGAACGACACGAGGGTGAGGGTGAACGCCATGAAGAAGATGCTGAGCATGCCGCTGGTGGTAGAGCTTGCCGAGTTCATCTTGTTGCTCCATGATGAGGGAAGCTGTATCTCGAAGGCACCGAAGAAAGAGGCGGCAAAGATCACGAGCATGGCAAAGAACAGGAGGTTGAACACGGCGTTGGTGCTCAGGGCGTTGAGCGTGCTGGCACCAAAGAGCAGCGTCACAGCCAGACCCAGCGCCACATATATGACGACAATGCTCGCACCGTAGGTCATCGCCTCGCGCACCGCCTTGCGACGGTCTTTGTTGCGCTTGAGGAAGAAGCTCACGGTCATCGGTATGATGGGCCACACGCAGGGTGTGAACAGGGCGAGGAAGCCGCCAAGCAGTCCGGCAAAGAAGATGTAGACAAGCGAGTTGTCGGTCTTCTGCTCAAAGCCTTGCAGCTCCTTGACGACGGGTGTCCACAGCTTGGCGCGGTCGGCAGCGGTGAGACTGGCTGACGCGTCAACAGCGGCGGCGGCAGCGGTAGAGGCAGCATTGGCTGTAGGGTCCACGCCAAACAGGCTGTCCACAGCCGTTTCCTCACCGGGACGTGTGGCCACGCCACCGTCGGCACCGCTCTCGTCAATGGCTGCGTTGCGGGCCTCGGCGCTGTTCTGTGCCGGTGTCTTGGCCTCGGCAGCGGTGTTTGCATCCTTTGCTGCTGCACCCTTGGTGTCCTTGTCTGCCACAAAGGCGGGAGCCTTGCCCTGCTTCTTGAGGCTCACCTCTGAGGGCGGCATACATGTCTGGTCGCTGCACGCGCCATACTCGAGCGAGCAGTTGAGCGCATAATGGGGTTTCACAAACCTGATCTTCTGCACGAAGGTGACGCTGTGTTCAAAGTAGCGCACGTTCATGCCAAACATCTTGTCCATCTTCGACAGCTCCTTGCCCTTGGGCATGAGCTTGCCCACAAGCTCTATGCCGTCGTGCTGGCTTGCCGAGAACGATGCCTCTATTGGGCCTCCACTGCCAAGGTTGGTTGAGTAGACATGCCATCCCGGCTCTATCTTGCCCGTAAACACGATCTCTGCCTCAGCCGACGAGGTGGTCTTGAGCTGCGCCGTAAACTTCACGGGGTCTACCATCTGTGCGTGGCAGAGCATGACCACAAACAGCAGCAACGCGGTGAGCGCCGCCTTGCTGCATGTCGTCAGAACGTGATCTTTCGTTATAATTGTCGATTTGTTCATGTTTGTGGTTGCCGTTGCTTATCCTACCTGTGAGCCAGGCTTAACGTCGCCCTGCACACCTGTGACGGTGAGCGAGCCATCAAAGTTGACAGCCGAGAGAATCATGCCCTGGCTCTCGATGCCCATCATCTTGCGAGGGGCAAAGTTGGCCACGAAGAGCACATCCTTGCCGATGAGCTGCTCCGGCTCATAGTAGGCAGCGATGCCGCTGAGGATGGTGCGGTCCACGCCAGAGCCGTCGTCGATGGTAAACTGAAGGAGCTTCTTGCTCTTCTTCACCTTCTGACAGTCTTTGATGTGGCCCACGCGTATGTCCATCTTCTCGAAGGTCTCAAAGTCGACATTCTCCTTGACGGGAGCAGCCACATAGGCAGCAGCCTCATTGGCCTTCTTTGTGTCTTCAAGCTTCTGGAGCTGAGCGTTGATGGCCTCGTCCTCGATCTTCTCAAACAGCAGGGCGGGTGTGCCAAGCTGATGGCCGGGCTTCAGCAGGTCGGTAGAGCCGAGCTGGTCCCATTGTGTCTCTGCCACGTTGAGCATCTCGCGCAGCTTCTTTGAGCTGAACGGCAGGAACGGCTCAAACGCGATCTCGAGGTTTGCCACGAGCTGCAGAGAGATGTAGAGGATGGTCTTGACGCGCTCCATGTCGGTCTTGGCAACATGCCAAGGCTCGCAGTCGGTGATATACTTGTTGCCGATGCGTGCAAGGTTCATGGCCTCCTTCTGTGCGTCGCGGAACTTAAACACGTCGAGCAGAGCCTCAACCTTCTGCTTCACGTCCTTAAACTCCTCAATAGCCTTGCGGTCTACCTCCTGGAGCTCGCCACACTCGGGCACCACGCCACCGAAATATTTCTTTGTGAGCTGCAAGGCGCGGTTCACGAAGTTGCCGTAGACAGCCACAAGCTCGTTGTTGTTGCGCTCCTGGAAGTCTTTCCATGTAAAGTTGTTGTCCTTGGTCTCGGGAGCATTGGCTGTGAGCACATAGCGCAGCACGTCCTGCTTGCCGGGGAAGTCGTTAAGATATTCGTGGAGCCACACAGCCCAGTTGCGCGATGTAGAGATCTTGTCGTTCTCAAGGTTAAGGAACTCGTTGGCCGGCACGTTGTCGGGGAGGATATATCCGCCGTGTGCCTTCAGCATGGTTGGGAACACGATGCAGTGGAACACGATGTTGTCTTTTCCGATGAAATGGATGAGGCGCGACTCGGGATCCTGCCACCATTTCTGCCATGTGCCCCACTTCTCGGGATGGGCGTCGCACAGCTCCTTGGTGTTTGAGATGTAGCCGATGGGTGCGTCGAACCACACATAGAGCACCTTGCCCTCGGCTCCTTCAACGGGAACGGGGATGCCCCAGTTGAGGTCGCGTGTCATGGCACGGGGCTGGAGGTCCATGTCGAGCCACGACTTGCACTGGCCGTAGACGTTGGGACGCCACTCTTTGTGGTCTTCGAGGATCCACTGCTTCAGCCAGTCCTGATAGTTGTTGAGCGGCAGATACCAGTTTTTGGTTGCCTTCTTCACCAGTCCGTGGCCCGGGTTGTTCTTGTTTGTGGGGTTGATAAGCTCCTCGGGTGAGAGTGTGGCGCCACACTTCTCACACTGGTCGCCGTAAGCGCCCTCAGCGCCGCAGCGCGGACAGGTGCCCACGATGTTGCGGTCGGTAAGAAACTCGCCCGTCACCTCGTCGCAGAACTGCTCCTCGGTCTTCTCCACCAGCTCGTGCTTGTCGTAGAGCGTGCGGAAGAAGTCGCTTGCAAACTTGTTGTGCACCTTCGATGTGGTGCGGCTATAGATGTCGAACGAGATGCCGAACTCTTCAAACGATTTCTTGATAAGGTTGTGGTAGCGGTCAACCACCTCCTGAACGGTGATGCCCTCCTTGCGTGCACGTATGGTCACAGGCACACCGTGCTCATCGCTTCCGCCGATAAACATAACGTCCTGGTTCTTCAGGCGCAGGTAGCGCACATAGATATCGGCAGGCACATACACGCCAGCCAAGTGGCCGATATGCACACCTCCGTTGGCATAAGGCAGAGCCGCTGTCACGGTGGTGCGTTTAAACTTCTTTTCTTCCATTTATGTTCTTGTTTTTTGTTTTTATCTTGCCAATGATGTTATGCGTCGCTTGCCGCTCGCCAAGGCATCAAAGCCATGCTTTTTAAGCTCGGCGACGGAGCTTTGCGTGTAACAATGTGCAAAATTACTAATTTTTTTATTCACAGCGAGTTTTGCCACTGCATTTTTTCAGTCTCTGTTCAATGAGAGTCATCTTATAACGCCGGTCCATGGAGAACGTCTTGCCGTTTCGCTCTATAAAAGAGAAGAGGTTGAACGCCTTGTCGAGCAAGAAGTTGCGGTCGGGACCCGTCACGGTGTCGGCCTCGGCATAATAGAGCTCGGCGAGCATCTCCATACGTTCCAGCCGTTGCCCCTCGTCATAGGAGGCGAGAGCACGCATAGCCACATCTATCGTGGCGTTGTGATAAAGCTCATAGGGGCCGATATATTGCTCATAGAGCTTCTTCAGCTCCTCGCGCCTGTGCTCAAGGTCTTTGCCTTCGAGCAAGAGCTGAAGGGCAGCCATAAATTCGCGGATCAACCGCATGATATAATCGCGTTGTAACATTGGGTTTCTTGTTTACATTTCTGGAACAGTCTCGTCATCATGTCCGCAAAACTGGAACAGCTTCTTGTAGAAGCCGTGCTTTGTCATTGTCGCGGCGTTGCCAAGGATAATCAGTTTCATGCGGGCGCGCGTTATTGCCACGTTCATGCGCCGCAGGTCGGAGAGGAAGCCAATCTGCCCGTCGTCGTTGGCACGCACGAGAGATATTATTATCACGTCGCGCTCCTGACCTTGAAAGCCGTCCACCGTGTTGACGGTGATGAGACGGCGCAGGGGGCGCAGCTCGTCGTCACGGCGTATCAGCTGGCGCAGATACTGCACTTGAGCCCTGTAAGGCGAGATCACGCCCACGTCGATCCGCTCGTCGAGCGCCCGTGTGCGCCCGATCTTTGCATAATAGGAGCGCAGGGTGTCGATGGTGAGCTGTGCCTCTTGCTTGTTTATGCGTCCGAAGCTCTCGCCCACAAACTCTTCCTTTGCCCCCGTGAGCGACGTGTCGATCCATTGCATCGGCTCGTCATAGTCGAGTATGCCGCGGTTCTTGACCTCAGGCGCCGTCTGCACCTTGCCGCCGTAGAACCAGTCGCTCGAAAACCTCATGATGTGCTCGTTCATGCGATACTGCACGCCCAGCAGCGTCACCGCCTCGGGGTGGTTCTCCACGATGCGCTCCATGAGCGTCTTGCCCAGTCCGCCGCGCAGGGCGGCGATGCTCTTCACCGTCGGTGGCAACTGACAATGGTCGCCTGCAAACACCACACGCGTGGTGCGGCGCATGGGAATCCAGCAGGCAGCCTCCAGAGCCTGTGCCGCCTCGTCGATGAACAGCGTCCCAAACTTCATGCCGTCCAGCAGCCGGTTGGCTGCTCCCGTGAGCGTGGAGGCTATGACACGCGCCTCGCCAAACAGCTCGGCGTTGATGCGCAGCTCCAGCTCGGTGGCACGGCTCTTCAGACGTTCCATCTTCTGGTGCCAGCTGTCAGAGCGTTTGCGTTGCGACCGCAGCTCGCGCATGGCCTTGCGCAGGCTCCACAGCTGCGGATAGTCGGGATGTGCCTCGAAGCGCCGCTCATAGGTGAACGACAGCATCTTGTCATTGACCCTTGTTGGGTTGCCTATGCGCAAGACCGAGATGCCACGGTCAACGAGCTTCTCGGCAATCCAGTCAACCGCCATGTTGCTCTGGGCACACACCAGCACCTGACTCTCCCTTTGCAGCGTCTCGTGAATGGCCTCCACGAGCGTCGTCGTCTTGCCCGTGCCTGGAGGGCCATGCACCACCATCACGTCTTTCGTCCACAGCACCTCGTTCACCGCCTTCTCCTGTGTGGCGTTGAGCCACGGGAAGCGCATGGGCGCGAAAGCGAAATGTTGGGGTTTCACCGTCGGCGTGTAGAAGAGGTCGCGCAGATAAGCCAGGCGGTTGCCCTTGGCACGCATGGCGCGGTCGAGGGCCTCGAACATCAGGCGGTAGGAGGTCTCGTCAAACGACAGTTGCACACCCAGCGGTGCGCCAGGCTGTTGCAGCTCCACCGCCCTCGACATGTCGGGCAGCGTCACCACCATGCGTCCCCCGTCGGCATAGCTCACCGTGGCGGTGAACGACAGATAGCTGATGGTGGTCTGTTCGTTCTTCACGGGTGCCGGGGTGGTGGTGAAGAACATCACGGGGCGTCCAAACTCAAAGTTGTGTTCAATGTCGTCATCCTGTTGCCGCACAATCTCCACACAGGGCTGGTTGAGCGAGTTATAATAGCTTCGTCCCGCCGTCACCGGGTACCACGCGTCGCCACGCTTCACCTTGCGTGCCATGCCTGTGGCCTCCGTCTGCCGTCGGAAACTCTCCTTCTCACAGGCATATTCGACCTGCAAGAGGGCTTTTTGCTGCATTAATGCTTGAATAGGCGTATTCATGACTGCAAAAGTACTGATTTTTTTGTATCTTCGCATCATAATTTTGCTTAATAAGCGAAAGAGGGTTGCAAGAAGGAGCCACAGGAGGCATTTCAAGAAGAAGCCACAGGAAGCATTTCAAGAAGAAGCCATAAGGCATTTCAAGAAGCAACAAAAGAAAACGAAAAAGAACAAGAAGAAGATGATAACACTCAAGAACCTCGTTGTGGGCTACCCCGACGGCCGACACACAAGACAGCTCAACCACGCTGCCAACGAAGAGGCGCATGACGGCATGCTCACCTGCCTCATTGGCGCTAACGGCGCAGGCAAGTCGACCTTGCTGCGCACCATCGCGGGCTTCCAGTTGCCCCTCGAAGGCACGGTGTTGCTTGGCGGCGACGATGTGCGGGCGCTTTCGCCCCGTCAGCGTGCAGAGCGCATGGCGGTGGTGCTCACCGACCGGCCCGACGTGATGTGTACCACGGTGTGGGAGATGGTGGCCACAGGGCGTGCTCCCTTCACGGGCTTCTGGGGACGTCTCTCCAGTAAGGACCGCAACATCGTGACCCGCTCGTTGCGTCTTGTCGGCATAGAGTGGATGGCAGACCGAACGGTGGCGAGCCTCAGCGACGGTGAGCGTCAGAAGGTCATGATTGCCAAGGCGTTGGCGCAACAGACGCCTGTCATCCTCCTCGATGAACCGACGGCTTTCCTCGACTATCCAAGCAGGGTGGAGGTCATGCAGCTCCTCCTTAACATCGCCCACGAAGAGCACAAGACCGTGCTCCTTTCCACCCACGACCTTGACCTCGCCCTCCAAACCGCCGACCGCATCTGGCTTTTTGAGAGAGAGAGAGGGGAAAAGAAGGAGGAAGAGGAAGGAAAAGAGGAAGAGGAAGAGGAAGAGAAAGAGAAGAAGACAAATGGAGACGAGATGTCAAAAATAATAAGCGGCACCCAACAAGAGCTTGTTTCCAATGGTAGCATCTCACGGTTTGCAAAAGGGGCATAAAAATGTTTGTAAAAGGAGCATAAAAAGAGATGTCAATCAAGCCGAAGTCGGCGCGTTTCGGTCGGCGTGTATGCTGATCTCGGTCGGGATATATGTGTACCTCGGTCGAGATACATGTGTACCTCTGTCGGGATACGTGTGTACCTCGGTCGGGATACGTGTGTACCTCGGTCGGAGCGCGATGACCATAAAGCCTCTTTAACGTTATCCTTGCGTGTTTTTAAAGACAATAGAGACAATAGGGACAATTTTTCCCGAAGATGGATGTCGGAACGTTATCTGTTCGGCATGTAGGTATAGGCGTTGAGCGATGGTGGCAGACGGTTCGATGGCGTTGCCATAGAGCGGGTCGCCCAAGATGGGGCAGTTGAGGCCGAGGTGGTGGGCACAGTGCATGCGCAACTGGTGCGTGCGTCCCGTGACGGGCGTGAGGGCTATGAGCTGATGCCCGTCGATAACCTTAAGCAGGTGGAAGCGGGTGACAGCGGGCTTGCCATGCACAAAGTCGACAAGCTGTCGCGGACGGTCATCGAGGTCTGGACGCAACGGCAGCGTTATCGTGCCTGTGTGAGACGAATGCCACACCACATGCTCGCCTGTCAAACCTTCATGAGGCACCCCTTCGAGCAAGGCGAGGTAGCTCTTGCTGACGGTGTGGTCAAGAAACTGCTGCTGCAAGGCCTTATGCGCCTCGCGGGTGCGGGCGATGAGGAGCAGTCCGCTGGTGTCCATATCCAGTCGGTGAACGATGACAGGCACATCGGCAGCTATGCCGTAATGCTCGCGCACAATGCTTTCTACCGACAGACGGCAACTCTTGCCTGGCACGCTGAGCATGCCCGACGGCTTCGACACCACCGCCATCTGCTCATCCTCATATATAATATGTAGGGACGCGCCACATTTCTTATATATATGACCCTGCGCGTCTAAGAAACTATTATCGTCAAGAGAGCCTTTATCTGCGTGAGCTTCATTTGTACCAATAGAGGCTTTATCATCAAGAGAGCCTTTTTCATCATTCGTTGTTACCCCGCCCTCTTCTCTCAACGGATAAACCTCCTCGGCACCAGGCAACGGGGCATCGAGCCCCTGGAGCATAAACTGAAGGATGGGATAACACTTGCTGCGACAGGGAGGGTAAAACTGTAGATGGCGGCGCACCTCGGTGGGAGGAGGGGCGCCAAGCCAAAACTCGGCAAGGGAGACGGGGCGCAGGTTGTGGGCGTAAGCAAACTGTAGGAGCTTCGGAGCGCAACAGTCGCCAGCCCCTGCCGGTGGCAGCGTGCCGTTGAAACGGGCGAAGATGTCGATGAGCGTGCGGCGCATGCCCTTGGCGTTGAGCATGACATACTGGTCGAAGAGCCACCGCTGCAAGGCATCGCTACCCTCGCGGCGCTCACGCTTAAGAGCCTCGATCTCAGACTCCAAGATATCGAGAGCCTCTTTATGTTCAGCCACGGAGGCCTCACAGCGTTTCATGAGACGGCGGAGCTGCGCCTTGTCGTGCTGACTCTCGCGTATGAGCATGGCCTTCGTGGCATCGTCCATCTGCGGCTGCTCACGACGCATGGTGTCGCGCCGCGCCTTGCGTGCCCTCACCTCCTCGCGCTCCCGGGCTATCACCCTGCCGGTCTGTTGGCGCACTTGCTCAAGACGCTGCCGTGCCTCGAAGAGCTGCGGGCGTTGCATGAGCTCTGCTATGCGGCGGTTCATGCCGCTGATCTCGCGCTCCTTGGTCTTGAAATGGCCATCGGGCTGCTGCGCATCGAAGACGGGCGGCACGAAGAACGGCCAGTCGTTACGCCCACCGAGCAGACCCGAGTGGGCAGCAAGGAACGCAAGGCACCCGCCAGGGGCCTCAACAACGAGCACGCCATACATCTTGCCGCACACCTCGCCCGCCGTCAGCTCCGGGTGCTGCTCCACATAAGCAGCCACGCGGCGGGCGGCAACGAAGGCGAGAGCGCGGGGCGACTGGCCGGTCTGCCCCCCACCCTCTGCTCCTGTCATGTCGTGCAGCCTGTTGTTGAAACAGCCTTTTTCGGCTGCCTCTCTGTTTTTACCGTTACTCATCGTTCTTATTGCCTTTTGTTTTGTTATTAAACACCTGAAACCATCAAAAACAAAAACAGGCGCCCCCAGCGAGGACGCCCGTAAGTGGATGTTGAAGACCTACTTCTTTGTCGACTCCAGCACAGGCAGGATGGCTGTGCCTATGCAAGCGTTAGGCATCTGGATGTTGAGCAGGGCGCACACCGTGGCTGCCATGTCCACAATCTTGGTGGGCTGGTAGGTGTTGCCGTGGCCGATCTTCCATCCCATGAACAGCAAGGGGATATGTGCGTCGTAGGGGTTCCATGCGCTGTGGGTCGTGCCGATATAATCGTCGCCGAAGCGCCATGTAAACACCTGAGGATGCGTGATGAACATTATCTCGCCTGTGCGGCCGGGGCAGTAGGCGTTCAAGGCACGCTCGCGCAAGAACTCGGGCATGTTGCTTGTTGCGATGTGCTCCATGTCGACAACATACTGTGCCTCGGGATCTTTCTTCAGCTCCTTGATGGCAGCAGCCTTCACGTCGTCCCAAGAGAGCTTGTTGGCCTCAATGAGCTCACGGTCAAGATAAAAGAAGTTGTTAAGCATGTCCTTGATGAGGTTGCCCTGCACGCCAAACTGCTTTGCCAGCTCCTCGTTAGCTGTCTTCATGGCACCCTTGCCGTCCCATCCGCCAGCGGGGATTTTGTGTTTCTTCAGTAGGTTGGGGTTATGGGCACCACCATGGTCGGCGGTCATCACCACCAGATAGTTGCCCTTGCCCACCTGCTCGTCGAGAGCTGTGAGGAAGGCGGCAAGCTCCTTGTCTGAGCGCATGTAGACGTCCTGGTTCTCCTTGCCGCGTGTGCCATACTGGTGGCCTACGGCGTCGGTGCTTGAGATGCTCACACACAGCATGTCGGTGACATCGTGCTTGCCCATCTGCTCGTTCTTCAGAATGGCCTTGGCGAGGTTGAACGTGGCGGTCACGCCGTCGCTGCTGACCATGAGTTCCTTACCCGGCACGGCGTTCTCCTTATTGAATTTCTGCATCCAGTCGGGCAACTTTTCCATATAATAGGTACTGGTGACGAAGCATCCCGAAGGTTTGTCGTACCAGTAGGCAGCGTCGGCAGCATGTCCTGCGGGCAGAATGGCGGCACGGTCTTTCAGCGCCACGCCCACAACCTTAGCTTTCTGGTCGGTAGCCATCTTCAGCTGGTCGCCGATGGTTGTCGAGAGGAGATGAACGGGGGAAGCCTCACCGGTTTTACCCTTTGCTCCAACCGTCTTCACGCTGTGGTCCTCGCAGCTTGACACCTGCTTGCCGTTGACATAAAAGTTGTTGCCGGCGATGCCGTGGAAGGCGGGCACCGAGCCTGTATAATTGCTCGTGTGCCCAATGGCTGTGATGGTGGGCAGATAGTTGATCATCTGGTTGTCGCAACTGAAGCCCTCGTTCATGAGACGCTTGAAGCCGCCCTCGCCAAACTGGTCGTAATAATAGGTGAGATAGTCCCAACGCATCTGGTCAAAGATTATGCCCACCACAAGTTTCGGTCTCTGGATCTGTGCGTTGGCTATCATGGCCATGCAGCAGAGAATTAGTGTAATAAAATGCTTTTTCATATTGTCTGTTAAGATTGTTCTTTTGCAAAGCTAATGCAAATCGAGAGCTAAAGGTCAAGCTTGCTTGAACCTTTAGCCGAGATGCAGCTTAGGTTATGCAAAGGTAACAATAAAAATCGTAACATCTGTTTCGCGTGGCCCGATTTTTTGGTTTAAAACCCGCCGCCGTCCGTTTTTCCCGATGTTTGCCCACACAGCAGGCAAATGGCGGGGCGAAGATTAAAAAGTTGGCGCTTTTGTTTGTTGTGTCACTAAAAAACCGTAACTTTGGGCAAAACAAATGTGGGGTGCTGGCAATCTCCCGCGCCTATATAAACATAATATATAGACATTGACGCTATGGAAAAGGAAAACAAAATTACACAGGAAAATTTCGAATCCACATATCAGGACGAAATAGAGGTGGCACGCATAGACAAGTTTGTGTGCGACGAGATGGCACGCCAGATTCACCGTTACATCAAGGCGATGAAAGGCAGCAAGCAGATCATGCTCAAGTTTGAGGAGAGCATGGCCGGGATGACGGTTGAACAGAAAGAGGAGGTGATAGCCAAATATATTGACCTTAACCGCAAGGCCATCAGCGGTCTCGACTTCAAGATCGTGCTCGCACGCTCCATGGCCAACTATTGCGACACGTTCGCCTATCTTGTGCATCTGGTCAACGACAAGCGCAAGATGGTGTTCTATCTGAACAGGATAAAAGACAAGTATCTACAGTTTCACGAGGTCTTTGAGCAAGACGGCCATTTCGGCATGAAAGACTATAAGGGCAACATCCTGCTCCACCCCGTCTACGATTTCCTGCGCACCTGCTATGTGTATGTCGATGACCTCAAGTCGCTCCCCGTCATAGCACAGAAGGACGGCAAGATGGGTCTGGTCATGCCCGACGGCAACGACACCGTGGTCGCTCCCTTCGAGTATGACGACATTTCGCTGCGCGACGAATATCCCTATTTCGAAGCTGTGAAAGAAGGCGTGGAAGGCGTCATCAACAGCGACGGAAGGTTTCAGGGAACGGTTTAAATGATTTCCCCCAGATCCCGCTCAATAGGTATCCCGCAGTTTTTGTCCTCGTTGTCGCGGTTCTTGTCGATGAGGTTATACACCGAGTCCATGGCTTTCTGGGTCGACTGCGCAAGCGTCAGGCCCTCAAGCATGTGACCAATGAGCACGGCAGAGAAGATATCGCCTGTGCCTGGGAAATGGACAGGTATCTCGCTGAACGGCAGCTCAAAATAAGTGCTGTTCATGTGGCTATAGCCCACCACCGAGGGACGGCCCTCAACATGGATGCTTGTTATCACCACCGACTTGGCTCCTATCTCTCTCACACCATCGATCAGCGCCTTTGCCTCGTCACGCGACACGCCATCGGCATGATAAGGCTGGTCGGTGAGCAGACACGCCTCGGTGTGGTTGGGATAGGTCACATCGGCCACGCTCACCATCTCGCGCATGGCCTTTACAGCTGCCTTGCCCACGCCGTTGTAGAGCTTACCCTCGTCGCCCATCACAGGATCCACAAACACCAGAGCACCCTTCTTGGCTTGCTCGCGGCAGAACTGTGACACCACCTCGGCCTGACGCTCCGACGGCATGTAGCCTGTTGCCACGGCATCAAACTTGAAGCCGAGCTTCTTCCAGGTCTTCAGGGTGCCAACGATGTAGTCGGTGGTCTCCAACTGCTCAAAACGACCATACTCGAACGTATTGGAAATGAGCATGGTGGGAATGTTATAGGTAGGATGTCCCATATAAGAGAGGATGGGCATCATGACCGCTGTGGCCACCTTGCCATAACCCGGCATGTCGCACACGAGCAGAACGTTTTTCTTGTTTTCTGTCATCACAATCTTTTTGCTTTTTATTTGCAAACTTACTCAAAAAATGTCGTATTTTTTCTTTTTATTGTGAAAAAATGACAATTGGGGGGTCAAATTTGTGCTTTGTCAATAAAAATAATTACCTTTGCATGTCTGACACGCATGATGCGCGCGACATAGAAACTCACTCATTCACACTAAAATATAAGCGACACAATTCAACACAATGAAAGATATTTGCTGCATTGGACACATCACCAAAGACAAGATTGTCACACCACGTCAGACCGTCTACATGGCGGGCGGCACCTCATTCTATTTTGCTTACGCCTTCAGTCACCTCCCCAACAAGGTGTCTTTTGAGTTGGCCACCAAGCTCGGAGCCGATGAGATGCATGTGGTTGAAAAGATGCGCAATGCAGGCATTGACGTGCGCACATGGCTCAGCCGCAAGTCGGTGTTCTTCGAGAACATCTATGGCGAGGACCAGAACGACCGCACGCAGAAGGTCAGAGCAAAGGCCGACCCGTTCACCGTGGAAGAGGTACAACAGCTCGACGCAAAGATCTATCATCTTGGCTCGCTCCTTGCCGACGACTTCTCACCCGAGGTGGTGAAATGTCTCGCACAGAAGGGACGCATATCTATCGACGCACAGGGCTACCTGCGCGAGGTGCGCGGAGAGGATGTCTTCCCCATCGACTGGGCAGACAAACGCGACATCCTGGCTTACACCGACATCCTGAAGGTCAACGAGCACGAGATGGAGGTCATCACAGGCTGTCCGGAGCCTCACGACGCTGCCCGCCAGCTCGCCATCTGGGGCGTGAAAGAGGCTGTGGTGACGCTGGGAAGCTATGGCTCGCTCATTCTTGCCGACGGCCATTTCTACGAGATTCCGGCCTACGCACCACACGAGATTGTAGATGCTACAGGCTGCGGCGACACCTACTCGGCTGGCTACCTCTACTGCCGCTCACAGGGCGAGAGCATAACAGAGGCGGGCAAGTTTGCTGCCGCCATGTGTACGCTGAAGCTCGAACATAGCGGACCGTTCGACAGAAACATTGACGAGGTGGAGAAGGTGAGAGGGTGATTTTTGAATTTTGAATTTTGAATTGTTGCGGCTTTGCCGCAATTTTGAATTTTTGAATTTTGAATTTTTACAAGGCACAGGGCTTTTTGAACATTTTTTTGGGGGCTTTGAGCATTGAGCAAATCGAGCATTGAGCAAATCGAGCATTGAGCAATTTGAGCAAGTGTCTTCATACACTAACGCTGCTTGTTGCCTTCGTGGCCACAGCGCTACAGGCACAGGCACAGGCAAAGACAGCCTATGGCATGTTATGCTATGACGAGAAACAGGTGCGCATACCCAACTCGTTCGTAAGTTTCCCCTTGCAAGACAAGGGAACATTCGAGTTTAAGCGCTTCTTCGGCGATGCCACAAACCTCGTTACAGCAGGTGCCTACGCCGACGGTTACTATTTCGTGGCTCGTGCCGCCAACATCCAGGACAGCGAGGGAAACAAAATGGTGGTTCCTACCGACCTACTGCGCTACGATGTCGACAACGATGAGTAGGTATTTGGCAGGAACCTGAAGCCGGCGTTGGGCATCATCGGCAACATCTCTATTGGTGGAGCCATTGTCAGGGCTACCAACTTTTCAGATAAGGTATCGTTGTTATCAGAGAACGGTGCCAAGACGGTGCTGGTTCCGATGGAGAATCTGCAAGAGATGGCCACCCTTCCTGCCACTATTTTGGGCAAGACGGATGTGCCTTTCTATGGCAATGGCCAGATGATTATTCAGAAAATTATATAACCCGTCTTCACTTACCTCTCTCAATCGAACAACCCTGGGGTAGCCACATCGCTGTCATACATGTTGCGGCCCAGATGCTTGTAGGCAAGCGGGGTGACGACACGTCCGCGCGGCGTGCGCTTTATGAAGCCCTCCATGATGAGGTAAGGCTCATACACCTCCTCCACGGTGCCTGCATCCTCGCCGATGGCGGTGGCGATGGTAGACACGCCCACAGGACCGCCGCGAAACTTGTCGATGATGGTAAGCAAGATCTTGTTGTCGATCTCGTCGAGACCATACTGGTCGATGTTGAGCGAACTGAGCGCTATGTTGGCTATCTCGGTGTTTATGCGTCCGCTGCCCTTGACCTGGGCAAAGTCGCGCACGCGACGCAACAGAGCGTTGGCGATACGAGGCGTGCCGCGTGAACGGCGCGAGATCTCCAGTGCCGCATCGTCGTCAATGGGCACGTTCAGGATCGCTGCCGAGCGTTTGATGATGCGCGTGAGCGTGGCAGGGTCATAATATTCGAGGTGCAGGTTTATGCCGAAACGAGCACGCAAGGGAGCCGTGAGCAGTCCGCTGCGCGTGGTTGCACCCACGAGCGTGAACGGGTTAAGGTCGATCTGTATTGACCGTGCCGACGGACCCTTGTCGATCATGATGTCTATGCGGTAGTCTTCCATCGCCGAGTAGAGATACTCCTCCACCACAGGCGACAGGCGGTGAATCTCGTCAATGAAGAGCACGTCGCGCGGTTCCAGCGAGGTCAGAATGCCCGCCAGGTCGCCGGGCTTGTCGAGCACCGGTCCGCTCGTTATCTTGAAGCCCACGCCCAGCTCGTTTGCAATGATGTTGCTGAGCGTTGTCTTGCCCAGACCCGGAGGTCCATGCAAGAGCGTGTGGTCGAGCGGCTCTCCACGATATTTTGCCGCCTCCACAAACACCTCCAGGTTTTCCACCACCTTCGGCTGTCCGCTGAAGTCGCCAAAGCGCAATGGTCGCAGAGCGTTCTCAAAGTCTTTCTCCTTTGAGGTCGTGCCCTCTTGTCTTATATCGAAATCGTCTGTCATCACGTTTGTTTTATTTTGTTTATGCAAACTTACTCATTTTTTTCCGAATAAACCTTCTTCCAAGCAAATGTTCTTTTATCATTAACCGATTTTTTACCATTCAAAGCGCCCCAAACGTCACCATAACGATGCCGTTAGCCTCATGTTTTTCATCGTTTCAATGCTAAAATTAGTCAAAAAGAAAATTATCAGCAAAATTTTTTGACAAAATGTTGGCTGTGTCATTTATAATCGCTAATTTTGCTAACAATTTGTAACCGTAAATAGAAAAAACTTAAACTGTTGATTAATGGACAAAATTGATAATTTGGACAAGAAGATTCTCAGCATCCTCTCCAAAAACGCGCGTATACCTTTTAAAGATGTAGCCGCCGAGTGTGGAGTGTCGCGTGCTGCCATCCACCAGCGTGTGCAGCGTCTTATGGAAGACGGCATCATCACAGGCAGCGGATTTGATGTAAACCCCAAGAGCTTAGGCTATTCGACCTGCACCTATGTGGGTCTTAACCTTGAGCGCGGCAGCATGTACAAGGATGTCGTTAAGCGTTTGCTCACCATTCCAGAGATTGTGGAATGTCATTTCACCACTGGCCCTTACACCATGCTCGTGAAGCTCTATGCCCAGGACAACGAACAGCTCATGGACCTGCTCAACAACAAGATGCAGGGCATACCCGGCGTGGTTTCTACCGAGACACTCATCTCGCTTGAGCAGAGCATAAAGAGAGAGATTCCTGTTCACACAGAAGAATAAGATAATAAGATCAACGAGCCATGGCTCAAGGTTTTAAGGTTCTAAACCAAAGACAACGGTTTGAGGCTCAAGACAGGAGCCGCATGACATAATCCCCTTACCTGTAGGAACGTTGCACTTTTATATATGTAACAGCTTTTCGTCTGAAAGCGTTGTAAGAAGCTTTTCTTCAAGAGGGAAGCGTTGTTAAACAGCTTTAAAGAAAGGAAACGCTGTTTGAAGCTTGTCTTCAGAAGAAAGCCATATATATGTGTGCAACGCGGCACGGGACGGGGATTTTTGTTTTATAACGTGTAACAAACAACTGGTTTTGCGATGTGTAAATTCAATCTTAAGAATCGACTTAAAGAGATATACAGCAAGTTTCCCGAAGCAGAGAAAGCTCCCGTCATTGGCATAACGACCAACCACGAGGGCATGGACGCCACGCTGCGAGAGAAATATTATGAACAGGTGGTGAAGGCTGGCGGCGTGCCTATGCTCATTCCGCCCGTCAACGACGTTAACGTCATTATAAACACGCTCAACGCCATCGACGGACTCATCCTTAGCGGCGGGGCCGACATCAACCCCTTGTGGCAGAACGAGCAGCCCTCGCCACAGCTGCACCACATCAACAGCTATCGCGACGAGGCAGAGCTGCTCATCACACGTCTCGCCTATAACCGCTGCGTGCCTATCTTCGGCATCTGCCGCGGCATGCAGACGCTGGTCACAGCCCTTGGCGGACATGTGTGCCAGGACATCAACTCGCTCGAAGGGGTGCTGAAACACTCGCAAGATGCTGACCGCTCGGAGCCCACACACAAGGTGGAACTGGAGATGGGCAGCATGATAGAGACCTACATGGAAGACTGTTCGCTCTACGTCAACTCGTTCCACCACCAAGCCATCGACAACCCCGGACCGCACCTGCAGGTGTCGGCGGTGGCACCCGACGGCATCATTGAGGCCGTGGAGAGCATGAAGGAGCAGAAGCCGGTCTTTGCAGTGCAGTGGCATCCCGAATGGATGGGCGACGACGGTCTGCCCCTCTTCCGCTGGCTCGTGGCTGAAGCACAGCTGCACGCCAAGGCGAAGGAGATGCACCGCGACATCATAACACTCGACTCTCATTGCGACACGCCGATGTTCTTCCCGCAAGGTGTCGACTTCGGAACGCGCGACGAGCGCATTCTCGTTGACCTGCACAAGATGCACGAGGGACAGCAGACGGCTGTTACGATGGTCTCGTATCTTGAGCAGCCCAAGGACGGCAAGACGTTCAAGGAGATTGCGCCCTTCCCCGTGGAGGGTCCGAAAGAGTATGCCGACCTCATTTTCGACAAGATTCAAGACATTGTCGATGCCCACTCCACCTATCTGGCACTGGCACGCACACCCGACGAGTTGCTCGCCAACAAGAAGGCGGGCAAGCACACCATAATGCTGGGCATAGAGAACGGACAGGCCTTTGACCACTCGCTCGACAACATTGACCATTTTGCCAAACGAGGCATCGTCTACACCACCCTGTGCCACAACGGCGACAACGACATCTGCGACTCAGCACGCGGCACACAGACATGGGGCGGCGTGAGTCCCTTCGGCCGTGAGGTGATTGCACGCATGAACAAGCTCGGCATCATGGTAGACCTCAGTCATGCCGCCGAGAGCTCGTTCTACGATGCGCTGGAACTGAGTGCCAAGCCTATAGTGTGCTCCCACTCTAGCTGCCGCGCCCTCTGCGACCATCCGCGCAACCTCACCGACGACCAGATGAGATGTCTCGCACAGAAAGGTGGCGTCATGCAGGTAACAGCCTATCATGGCTTCCTCTCAGAAACAAGCGAGGCGACGATTCAAGATTTCATGGAGCACCTGCGCCATGCCGTAGAGGTGATGGGCATAGACCATGTGGGTCTGGGCACCGACTTCGATGGCGACGGCGGCATACCTGGCCTTGCCGACAGCAGCGACATGCTCAACTTCACACGCGAGCTCCTCATAAACGAGTTCTCTGAAGAGGACATAAAGAAGATATGGGGCGGCAACTGGCTGCGCGTCATGCGTGAGGTGCAAGACGTAAGATAAACCCGACGAGAGGATAAAGACCCTTACGAGGGTTAAAGCCTCAACAAGCTCAAGACCTTAACAGGGAGCATGGCTTTACGAAAAGCGAACCTCAGAAGAGCGCAGGCTTTTACGAAGAGCGGGCCTCGGCAGAGAGCAGGCCTCAGCAAGAAGAAAGCTCCCTCACAAGGTTTTCCACAACAACATCAACAACAATGAAAAAAAGTTTTCTGTATTTTTGTGCAGCCATCGTCATGGCAGCAACCATAAGCTCTTGCAAGAGCGCCAAGAAAGACAGCACAGCGGGCGACGAGGCGGTGGCCCTTGTGGGACCGACGTTCAACGCCGACTCTGCCTACGCCTACTGTGAGCAGCAGTGTATGTTTGGTCCGCGAACGATGAACAGCGAGGCACACGACAAGTGTGCGCAATGGATTGTCAACAAGTTTAAGCAGTTTGGCTGCGAGGTGACCACACAGAACGCCGACCTGAAGGGTTGGGACGGCACCTTGCTGAAGAGCCAGAACATCATAGCCCGCACCAAACCCGAGGTTACGACACGCCTGCTGGTGTGCGCCCACTATGACAGTCGTCCATGGGCAGACAACGACCCCGACTCGACCAACTGGCGCAAGCCCGTGATGGCAGCCAACGACGGCGCGAGCGGCGTGGCTGTGATGCTGGAGCTTGCCCGACTGATGCAGAACGACAGCACGGTGAACGTGGGTGTCGACTTCGTGTGCTTCGATGCCGAAGACTGGGGCACACCTCAGTGGGCCGACGTGGCAGACAACGGCGACACATGGGCGCTCGGCGCTCAATATTTTGCTGAGAACCTGCCGAAGAACTATGACGTGCGCTACGGCATACTCCTCGACATGGTTGGCGGTCAGGGTGCGCGTTTCTACCAGGAGGGTGTGAGCAAGCAATATGCCCCCGAGATCGTGAAGAAGGTGTGGCGTGCTGCCCATCAGGCTGGCTACGAGAGCATGTTCCCAAAGAGCGAGGGAGGCATGATCACCGACGACCATGTGCCTTTGAACCAGAAGGCCAACATACCCACCATCGACATCATTCCTTACTATCCCGACTGCCAGCAGAGCAGCTTCGGTCCAACATGGCACACCGTCGTCGACGACATGCAACACATCGACCGCAACACGCTGATGGGTGTGGGACAGGTCATGGTGCAGGTTATTTTTAGTGAAAAGTAATTTTAAAGGTAAAAAAGTAAAAAGGTAAAAGGGTAAAAAAAGGCAGGCACCTTTGAGAACTATGAGGTGTTTATGGCTTCTTTAAATGCCCCTTAATGTGGCAAGAGCGAGAGCTTTGTGTCGGTGCTTCTTTTTTCTCCCTTTTCCCTTTGCGTTATCTCCTTTTTCCATTACCTTTGCAGCAGACAATTTACCATCACTACTAAAAAATAACAAAAACAATCTAACGAGTATGGCATACACACGTTTGACGGCTGCCGAAGCGGCCGCGCTAATCAAGAATGACGACAACATCGGATTCAGTGGATTCACACCCAACGGCATTCCCAAGGCCATCATCAGAGAGGTGGCCAAGAAGGCGAAGGCACTACATGCCGACGGACAACCCTTTCAGGTGGGAATAGTGACGGGTGCGTCGGGCTGCCAGAGTCTGGAAGGCGACATGGCCAACATCCATGCGATAAAGTTTCGCGGACCGTTCTCTACAAACAAGGACTTCCGCATACACACCAACCTCGGCGAGATCGACTATGAGGACATGCACCTCGGACATGTGGCTGAGCGTCTGCGCCGTGGCTTCTACGGCGAGCTGCAATGGGCCATCATAGAGGTGAGCAGCCTTGAGGAGGGCGACGCCATGTGCAAGGCATACCTCACCACGGCGGGCGGCATCGTGCCCACCATCGTGCGCCTGGCCAAGCACATACTGATAGAGGTGAACCATTTCCACAGTCCCGACTCAAAGTTCCTGCACGACGTCTACGAATGTGACGAATATCCAAACCGCCAGCCCATCCCTCTGCTCTCGGTGGGACAGCGCATAGGCACCAACTACGTTGAGATTGACCCCAAGAAGATTGTGGGCGTCGTAGACTGCAACATACCTGAAGAGGCACGCGCCTTCGTTGACCCCAACGAGGAGACGACACGCATAGGACAGAACGTTGTCGACTTTTTCCTGCGCGACATGAAAGCGGGCCACATACCATCAACAATGTTCCCCATACAGAGCGGCGTGGGCACCACGGGCAACGCCGTGCTCAAAGCTATAGGCCGCTGCGAGGGCTTGCCGCCCATGGAGGTGTTTAGCGAGGTTGTGCAAGATGCGGTGATCGAGCTGATCGAGAACGGCAAGATCTCACAGGCATCGGCGGCCGCCATGACCTGCACCAACGAGTGCATACAGCACGTCTACGACAACATCGACTTCTTCAGCCGTCATCTCACCCTGCGCCCCAGCGAACTGTCAAACGCGCCCGAGCTCATTCGCCGCTTCGGTGTCATCGCCATGAACACCGCCTTGGAGTGTGACCTCTATGGCAACGAGAACTCAAGCCACATCTGCGGCTCAAGTCTGATGAACGGCATCGGCGGCTCATGCGACTATGAGCGCAACGGCTCCATAAGCATCTTCTACACCCCGTCCACAGCCAAGGGCGGCAAGATCAGCGCCATCGTGCCTATGTGCTGCCATGTCGACTCAACGGAGCACGATGTCGACATCATCGTCACCGAACAAGGCGTGGCCGACCTGCGCGGCAAAGGGCCTGTGCGTCGCGCACAAGAGGTCATTGAACACTGTGCACATCCCGACTACAAGCCTCTGCTGCGCGAGTATCTGCGCATAGCACCACAAGGCCATGAGCCACAATCGATGCGTGCTGCCCTCGCCTTCCACGACACCTTCCTCAACAAGGGCGACATGCGCCTGTGCGACTTTAGCGAATATCTTTGACCCACAGAAAGACTTTAAAAGATGAATTTTTTATTATCGGTAGTGGTGAGCATCCTCTCTTATGGTGCTGTTCCTAACGACACGACCGTGAACAATGCGTGTGCCATAAACAAAGCCATAGAAGAATGTGCCGACAAAGGCGGTGGCACAGTGGAGGTGCCCGAAGGTGTGTTCACGACAGGAAGCGTGTTCCTGCATTCGGGCGTCACACTGAAGCTGGACAGCGGCGCGGTGTTGCTCGGCTCCAATCGCTTAGACGACTACTCGTCGTTGAAGACCACCTTGGACCTGTCTCGTTATGAGAGCGGACAAGGAACGGTCAACTACAACAGTGCCACAGACCAGCAATGGTCGAAAGCCATGATCTTCGGCGTCGGATGCACAGGGGCTGGCATTGAAGGCTCTGGCTGCATTGACGGTGGCGACGTGCGCAACGCGCTCGGCGAGGAACACATGCGTGGTCCGCACACCATCATTCTTGCAGGATGCAACGACATCAAGATGAGCGGCTTCAAGGTGAGACGCTCTGCCAACTATGCGTTCCTTGCTTATGTTCTCGACAAATCGACATTCAGCAACCTCACCATCGAAGGAGGATGGGACGGCATACATGTGAGAGGATGTGACGATGTGAAGATAGAAGATTGTAAGATATTCACTGGCGATGATGCCATTGCTGGAGGCTATTGGGAAAAGATGAACATCACACGCTGCGTGCTCAACTCATCGTGCAACGGCATTCGAATGATTATGCCTTCTAACAACCTTGAGATAGCCGACAACCACATCTATGGCCCTGGCAAATATGAGCATATAACATCTCACCGCACAAACTCGGAAAATGCTATCAATCTTGAGCCTGGCGGATGGGGAAAGGCACCTGGACGCATGGATAACATCTTCATACGTCGTAACAAGATAGAGAGGGTGTTGGCTCCTCTTTCTGTCACACTGGGCAAGGACAACACCTGTGGCACAATTGTTGTGGAAGACATGGTGGCGCGAGACATCACCCGCATGGCGCTCTCAGTAAAGAGCTGGGGGACAGCGCCCACAGACAAGGTGGTGATGCGACGTTGTGATCTTGAATTTAATGGCATTGACGACCCCAACCTCCCTGCATGGTTTGAGAACCATTCTACCAACGAATGGCCCGTGTTCCCTTGTTGGGGTATGTTCTTCCGCAATGTAGGCGAGGTTGATGTCTGCAACACGACTCTGCGCGTGAAGGGCGGCGAATACAGAACGCCTTACATGTGCCAGAATGTAAGCAAAGAAAACCTCACAACCGGTGTGGACGTGGAGAAGGAGAAATAAAGAAAAAAAATATTTAAAGAAGAAAGAAAAAAAAATAATGATCCAATCGGTTCTTTATGTAGCGCTCGGCGGGGCCTTAGGCTCCGCCGCACGTTTTGTCGTGTCGCGTCTCGTTCAGGAACACGTCAGCACGCCCTTTCCTCTGCCCACAATGGCGGTAAACATTGTCGGGTGCTTGCTTATAGGTCTTGTCTACGGTTTTGCAGCCCGCCATGAAGGTATGGGCGATGGCATGAAGCTCTTCCTCACCGTTGGCTTCTGCGGAGGCTTCACCACATTCTCAACTTTCTGCAACGAGGGTCTTGCTCTCATGCGTGGCGACCATTTCGTGCTCGCCGCCCTCTACGCCTCAGCCAGTCTGTTCATCGGTCTGCTCGCTGTACAGGCAGGAACAATAATGGGGAAAAGCATTTAACGATGAATGCTTTTCCCCATTTTCCTTCTTCCACTTTTATATAACCAGAGTTTAGAAATGCAAGCTGTGGTTATTTCTTTTCCTTCTTGTTGTTGTCTTTTTCCACCAGCTTCGTTCCCTTCAATATAGCCTCATACTCGTCTTGCGCGTTGAGCAGCCTTACCGCCTCCTTATATTGCGGGTCGTAGCGCAAGCTGTGCTCAATGGCACCTTTCTGATAATAATAGACCGCCATGAGGTCGAGAGCAACCATCTGCTTGATGTGCTCTTTGTTGTATGGCCAGTCGAGCTCCTTGTCGAGGTTGTGGGTAAGCTTCTTTTCCAGCGCCTCAAACTCGGCTTTCGCGTCATCATAATAGCCTTCGAAACGCGCCATGCGCTCCAGGTCTTTCAGATATTTGTCGCTCACGCGGTCATAGGTGAAGCCACTCTCGATGATGTGCTTCTTAAGCAAGGCATAGTCGGCGTCGGTAAACTCAAACTCTGACGGCTTCGCCACCGTTGGGTGGTTCTTCAGATATTCCACCTCATAGTTGAGCAGCACGCTTGTCGTGTCCACACGCTCCAGGTAGAGCGCTATGTTAGGCAGCGAGTCGGCCTCCACCACCACGTCGGGCTTAATGCCACCGCCGTCGCGCACCTCACGTCCTGCCGCTGTGTGGAAGATGTGGGTGAGCGAGTCGGGCACATGCTCTGTGTATCCACCCTTCGAGTGCTTATAGTTGATGGCCTGTATGCATCGTCCGCTCGGAATGTAATATTTTGCTGTTGTGAGCTTCAGCTTTCCGTTATAAGGCAGCGGCACGTTAGGCACCTGCACCAGACCCTTTCCGTAGGTTCGTGTTCCGAGCACCACGGCGCGGTCAAAGTCTTGCAGCGCTCCACTCGTAATTTCGCTTGCGCTTGCTGTCTGTCCGTTCACCATCACCACGATGGGCATAACCGTATCTATCGGCTCCACCGTTGTTGCGAACGTCTGGTTGGCGCTCTTTATCTTGCCCTTCATCGTGAGCAGCGTCTTGCCCTTGGGCAGGAACATGTTCAAGATAGAGATGGCGTCTTGCACATTGCCGCCACCGTTGCTTCTGAGGTCAATGATGAGCTTCTTTGCACCCTTCTGCTTGAGGTCGAGGAAGGCGCGACGGAAGTCTTTTGACGAGCCGTCGATAAACTGGGTGTAGTTGATGTAGCCAATGTTGCCCGGCTGCAAGCCATAATAGGGCAGGTATGGCATCTGAATGGCCTTACGCGTGATCTTCATCGTGAGCTTCTTGCCTGTTGTGGGGCGCAGCACCTTCAGTTCGAGCGTTGTGCCGGCATCGCCGCGCAGGTGGTCGCTGACATACTGGTTCGTCTGCTTTGTCATGTCCTCGCCGTCGATGCTGAGGATGATGTCGCCCTTGTGCAGTCCAGCCTCGGCAGCCGGCATGCCCTCATAGGGTTCGTTTATCACCACGCGCTTCAGCTTGAAGTTGTAGCTTATGACCGCTCCCACGCCGGCATACTTGCCCGTCATCATCTCCTTATACTCTGCCTGCTTGTCTTCAGGATAGTAGGTGGTGTAAGGGTCCAGACTGTCGAGCATGGCATTGATGGCTGTGCCCACCACATCTGTGGCGTTGAGCGTGTCCACATACATGAAATCGAGATTCTTGTATATGGCGTTGAACACGTCCATGCTTTTTGCCACATCAAAGTTGTGGTCTTTGCCGTTCTGCGCCCACAAGGGCAGCGAGAGGAGCATCGTTGCGAACAAAAAAAGTTTTCTCATATCTTTTATCTTTGTTTTCTTTTTTATTTTTTTACTTTTTACCTTTAAAACGATTTTTCACTTTTCGTTTTTCACTTTTCCCTTAAATCGGCGTCAGCCCTTTTTTACCTTTTTTACTTTTTTACCTTTTTACCTTTAAATTTATCCTCTGCAAAAGTAATATAATAAGGTGACAAAGCAACCAAAAGCGTTGCTTTTTATTCTTTTTTTGTTCTTAAAGGGCGAAAAAGGAGGGTAAAAAAAGGGGAAAGAGAGAAAAAACAAAAAAAATGCACCTTCAGCTTATTTTTTTTTGAAAAACATTTGGTGGTTTCGCAAAAACTTCATACCTTTGCAACCGCAATCAAGAACGATAGCACACAATGCTTCAATAGCTCAGTTGGTTAGAGCACCTGACTGTTAATCAGGGGGTCGTTGGTTCAAGCCCATCTTGAAGCGCACAAGAGTCCTAAGGTTTTCCTTAGGACTTTTTTGTTTTCCGTCGCTTTTAATCCACAATTGTTGTGGATAAAACAGGCTCAGTGGAAAAGTACTGGCTCATCCGATAAACCAGAGGGAAGACAACTTGTAAACAATAAAAAAACGCCCTGCAAAGGCGAAGGCATCATTCAGATAGCCTTCATCTTTGCAGGGCGCGTTTTTGTTTTAATCCTCCACCTCAACCTTAGCGTTGGGGAAGTCTTTCTTAAACACATCTTCACTCTTTGTGAGCGTTCCTTCGTAGCTATAGCGCACGTTGTCGTCAGCTTTATCAAGGTCAGAATACTCATAACCTATCTTTACCGTAACCATACGTATCAGTTTGCGCGAGTCAGACACGTTGGTATAAAACTTCTGTTGCCAGTTACCCTTCAACGGCACAAGGGCTATAGTCTCGTTATTGGCCGTAACGTCAAGTGTGCCATCGTCGTTAAACTTTGCTGTGACAACATACTGTTTATGTCCCGTTTTCGTGCGATCCATATTACCTGCATACATATAGCACTCGTCTTTAGAGATGGCATAGAGCTGTTTGCCCGACACCTCGGCCGAGTAAGACGTGCCCAGCTGCTTGATGGTGCCGTTGCCAGCATACACGCCCGAATACTTGTTTGTAAAGTTCAGATAATACAGCGCCTTGGTGTAGCGCGATGGGCCTACCACTTCGCCCTCTGACGAGGCAATCTTTACGGGCAGCACATACTCGTTATAGATGTCGTGCTGGCGCAGCGTAGCCAGGTCAATATGGCACACCGCCTTTGCGTTAAGGTCGCCCTTAGGAATGGTGTACTGCGGCTTATCAAAGGTATAGCAGCCGGCGGGCAAGAGATCATAGTAAGAGGCTGTTTCGTTTTTAAACTTATCAAAGTTGAAGAGCGACAGTGTGTCGGCATCAACATCCAGCTTTACAATAATATCTTTATCATTGCCCGAGGTGCCATTCACGCCAAAGTAAACAGGCAGGTCAACCGTATTATCGTCGTTGATAGGCATCTCAATGTTTTCTTGCCAGCCATTGTCCATCAGATACGAGTATTTGGTGAACAGCTCTGAGTCGAGTTCATCCTCACACGACACTGTGCAGAGGGCCACCGCAGCCAGCAGTGTGCCCTGGCAGATATGCTTGAAAATATTACTTTTCATATCTTTTATCGTTCAATAAAAATCATTTATTCTAAATATACATGCCACCGATAGGCTTACCAGCCAGGGTTCTGTGTCAGGTTAACGTTTCGCTTCAGCTCGTCTGTGGTGAAGGGCCACAGATACATTTTCTGTATAAACACCTTAGGCATTGAAGCCACCACCGTGGGACGATAGAACTGCTGCACGCGGCTCTCGTCGTTGCTGATGTTGATGTTGCAGCCCATAAACGGCTGGTTTTCTTCAATCAGTGCATCCTTCCAGCGGCGCAAGTCGTAGTAGCGGAAGCTGTTTTCGCCCACGAACTCAACCTGACGTTCGTGCTTGATGGCTGCACGCATCAGTTCCGGATCGTTGTAGGTCATGTCGCTAAAGTCGGGCACACCCGCACGCATACGTATCGGTTTCATTGCGGCACGCATCTCGGCAGCATCACGTTTCACCACCACCGGCTCGTTGTTATATCCATCAATGCTATATTCTTTGCCCGATGTAAGCTCGTTCAGCGCCTCGGCATAGATGCACAGTGTCTCGGCATAGCGGAAGGTAGGCTCGGTTTTGTCAATAATGTATCCGCCCGTGGTGTAGGCATCTTCATCGTTCACAAACTTTTTAAAGCCAATGCCCGTCAAGGGGCAGTCTTCTTTAAAGCCCTGTTTGCCATCGTTCAGGTCGCGATAGTAGAAAATCTGCTGGTTGCGATACCCTTTTTCGCTGGCGCTTGAACACTTCCATATCGATCCACAATAAGCTATTGAGGCATAGAAGCGCGGCTCACGATGTGCATATTGCCACGACACGCCCGCAGGCAAGAAGGGTGCACCGCCCTCGTTCAGGGCGCTGGCCGACGTTGTAAATCCGTCTTCGCGATAGTAGCCACTCTGCTTAGCCTCGTTCACCGTTTGTCCGTTATCCATCAGGTAGGCATCAACCTGTTTCTGCGAGACACCTATCGAGTTGTTACCACTCAGTGTGCGCGGCATGCTCTCCTTCACCCAGTAGTTAGTTTGGTTACCACCAGTCTTGGTACGTGTGAAGATAAGTTCCGGGTTCTTCGAGCCCTGAATAGTGCCATCAAAAATCGACTTATACGAGAGATAGGGGTCAACATCAGCCCATCCGTCGGGGAATTTCTTGTCAGAGTATTCGGCATTGTAGGGTGGGCGCTCATAGTCGGGCGTCGTGGGGTCGGGCTCAATGGTGTATAGGCTATACATACCAAGGTTCATTACCTCCTTAGCGGCGGCAGCGGCCTTGGCCCATTTAGCCTCATCATACTCTTGCGGAACCAGCTGTCTTCCCTGCTTGTCTTTCACGTTGAAGAGGTCTTTGTTGCCATTCATCAGCGGGCTGGCAGCCCACAGTAACAGTCGTGCGCGCAAGGCCAGGGCGGCGCCACGTGTGGGATGTCCCATGTTGTTCACGGTGCGACGCAGGGGCAGCGAGCGAGCCGCAATCTTCAGGTCGTTGTCAAGAAAGTTTACAGTCTCGTCGATGGGCACGCGGGGCAGCGACAGTTCTTCGTACGAGAGGCTCACGTCCATACCCTCTTCGGGTACCAAGGGCACAGGTCCAAAGTGGCGCAACAGAGCCCAGTAAGCATACGCTCTTACAAAGCGCATCTGTCCCTTCATATCTTCTTTCTCGCTGCTGGTCAGTTCTGGGCAGCGATCTACGTTATTAATCAGTGTGCTGGCCTTACGTATACACTCATAGCCTTTATACAGCAGTTCTTTGCTACGGTCGTTGTTGGTCGAGGCCGAGTAGTTGCCGTTTTGCAGGTCGTGGCCATCATATTTTACAATATCGTCGCTAAGGAAGCGTGTGATGCCGTCTGATTCGGCCAACTGGTCGATAGGCTCAAAGGCATTCGCCAACCATCCCTCCACATACAGGCGTTTTGAAAAGGCCGAGTCGAGTGTCATCTGGTCGTAGAAGTATTTATCTACGTCGAGATAATCAGAGCAAGAGGTGAAGGCCATTCCTGCCATGAGAGCGGGCATTATTAATATTGATATTTTTTTCATATCGTCAGTGTTTTTTTATTGAACTTTTGCAAGTTCAGAAGTTAACGGAATTAAAGAAGTTACCACTCCCTTTGGTCGTTCAAGAAGTTAACAGACAATAGCTTTTGTGCTCAAGTAATAAGGCATATGTCCATTAACTTCACTCGCAAAGCGAGTTAACTTCCTTTTAACTTCCAATAACTTCCATACATACAAAACTTTAATTAAACATTATATACTGAAGTTGACATAGAACGAGAAGGTGCGGCTAATGGGGTAAGCATTGCCCGACTCGTTGTTGCCCTCGGGATCCCACCATTTGAAGGGGCTCCAGGTGAAGAGGTTTTCGCCCACAAAGCCCAGTCGCAGGCTCTGCATACGTATATGTTGCAGCATCTTGCGGGGCAGGTCGTAGGTTATCTCCAGGTTCTTGAAGCGCAGGTAGCGTCCGTTCTTCAGCCAGAAGGTGCTATTTCGGTTATTGTTATTATTGTTAGTGTAGGTCAGTCGGGGCCACAGGGCGTTGGGGTTTTCAGTATCCGTGGTGCCCGATATTTCGGCCGGTATCCAGCGGTCTTCTACCACCATGCGCTGCAAGATGTTGCCTGTAGCGCCATCGTGGAAGGCGTGTGGGCCGTTACCACCTACAAAGAAGTCGCGTTTGCCAGCACCCTGGAACAGCATGTTCAGGCCCCATCCGCGCCATGATGCACTCAGGCCAAAGCCATACATAATGCCCGGTGTATTCTTATAGCCTATTGGCACAATATCGTCTTCAGTAATTACGCCATCGCCGTTTACATCTTTATACTTGATGTCGCCAGGCATGATGGGGAAGTTGGCCAAGTTGTCTTGCGATGGGCTTTGGTCAATGTCGGCCTGATCTTTAAACAAGCCCAAAGCAATGAGGCCACGTGTTTGTCCCTGGCGGAAGCCACGGCTCATGCGATACCACAGTTCGTTAGCAGCCTCATCCATATCCAGCACCTCAGTGTTTTGATAGGTAAGGTTAGCGCGCAGCGTGAGGTTTACCTCGCCAAAGCGTTTGTTGAAAGCAATGTTTCCGTCAACACCATACGACTCCATGGCGCCCACGTTAGCCATAGGAGTTTGGTCGGCCAAACCTGTTGAAAGCGGCATGTTGTTACGCTTCATAAAGATGTCGGTACGCTTGTCGTGGAAGTAGTCGATGGTACCGGTAAAGAGGCCGTGGAAGAGGTCCCAGTCGATACCCAAGTCCCACTTAGTAGCCACCTCCCATGTAAGGTTAGGTGTGCCCACGGTGGTCATACGGTAGCCGTTAACGTGGTTTGAGCCAAACTGTCCCCAGTTGTAGGAACTGCCGTCGTCAGGCCTTTCAGAAATGAGCGAGATGTATGGGAAGCGCTGTCCGGCGAGCTTATCGTTACCCACACGTCCCCACGAGCCACGTATCTTGAAGAAGCTGAGCCATGGTGCCAGTTTCTGCACAAAGGGTTCTTCGCTGGCCACCCATCCTGCCGAGAAGGCGGGGAAGAAGCCAAACTGCTTGCCTTTTTCAAAATTTTCAGAGCCAGTATAACCAAAGTTAAACTCGGTAAGATAGCGGTTCTTATAGCCGTAACGCACCTGGCCCGAGTAAGCCAAATTGCGCTTAGGTATCGACTCAAGGATGTTGCTGCCCAGGTTTGTGTCAGAGTTTTCCTCTTGGTACACCATGAGCAGGCCGTTTATCTGATGTTTTTGTGCGAATAGGCGTTCATACTCGAGCTTAGCTTGCAGATAGTAGCGACGTGTGCCCGTTGTTTCAGAGGCTTGCGTCATAGCCTGAATGGTTTGCTCGCGCTTCAAGATAAGGTTGCCGTAGGCGTCGCGATAGTTTTGTGCGCTCCACAGCTCGGGCGACTTGCTACGGGTGATGGTGTTCGAGTTCCAAGTATCGAAGGCAAACGAGCCGCTGAAGCTCAAGCCCTTAGTGATGAAGTCGAGTTTCTGGTCAAGGGTTACGTTAGTCTCCATCTTGTTCTGCCAGATGGTTTTGTAACCTGTTTGTGTGAGCAAAAACTCGGGGGTTTTCTTTCCGTTTACGATGGGCCACTGGCCAGTGCTCCACTTGCGGGGAGTAGACAGCGGTGTATATTGCGAGAAGGCATTCCAGATGTCGGCCGTTGTTGAGCCGGGCTGTGTGCGGTTAATAAGGTAGCCACCAATGCCTACAGAAAGGTTTGTGGTGGGGGTTATCGTCATTACCGAGTTGGCACGATAGTTATAACGCTCGTAGGTAGAGTTGGTGTTATACTTGTTTTCCTTGCTCTGCGACTTGTATATACCATCTTCTTTATAATAAGCACCACTTACATAATAGGTGGCGGCATCGCTACCACCAGTAAAGCTAAGCTGTGCGCGATACTGCGAGGCGCCATCTTTCAGCATCAGGTCTTGCCAGTCGACGTTAGGATAGAGGTCGGGGTCAAGTCCGTTCTGAATAATGGCGAGCTGCTCATCGGTATACAGTGGCGACTGATAACGGGCCAAGCGAGCCTCGTTAGCCAGGCGAGCATAGTCGTAGGCGTTAGCATAGTCGGGCAGTTTACCCGTGGCGTTATAGCCATAGTGTATCTTACCGTTTATCCGCACCTTTCCTTTCGAACCCTTCTTAGTGGTAATGATAACCACACCGTTAGCACCACGCTGGCCGTAGATGGCGGTGGCCGATGCGTCTTTCAACACTGAGAACGACTCGATATCTTCAACCGGTATCTCGTTTAGGCTACGCTCTACGCCATCAACCAGCACCAGGGCGCTGGCATTGGCACCAAAGGTGCTGATACCACGTATCCAGAATTCGCTCTTGTTCTCGCCCGGTTCGCCCGACATCTGCTGGGTAATGATGCCCGGCACCACGCCACCCAGCGCGTTGCTCAGGTTGCCTGTGGGGGCGTTCAGATGTTTGGTCTCAACGGTGGTAAAGGCACCAGTAAGGGTTTTCTTCTTCTGCGAGCCGCTGGCTGTTACCACCACCTCGTCTACCTTCTGGCTTTCTTCCTCCATCTTTACACTCACGTTGTTGGGGTCTTTAATGTTCACCACGGGCAGGTCGAGGGTTTTAAAGCCTATGTATGTTATTTGCAGCACATCATATTTGTTGGCCTTAATTTTAAACTGTCCGTCAATGTCGGTGGTCGAACCCAGTCCTGGGTTGTTCTTTACCACTACCACAGCACCCGTCACAGGGTCGCCATAGGGGTCTTGCACCACACCTTTTATATGTATTGCTGCATTTTGTGCCATAACGGCTATGTGCACGAGGCACAGCAGCATGAGTATAAGCAGTTTCTTCATAACTCGTTTGTGTGTATTGTTGTTAGGTTTTAAATGTCACTCAACCACCACCTTGCGAATAACTTGGTTCTCGCGGTCGGCCACAATGATGCTTTGGTCGCTCAAGATGGTGAGGCCTTCGGGCTGGTTAAATTTGGCCACGTCGGGCAATCCATCTTTATAACCGCTTTGTTTCGGTGTACCAGCATAGAGCGACACCGTGCCGTCGGGTGTAATTTTGCGTATACAGTGGTTGTTTTTGTCGGCAATATATAGGTTTCCGTCTTCGTCAAACGCGCCAGCGCTGGGCGTGTCAAACTGTGCTGCGGTGCCCATACCGTTCTGATAGCCAGCCTTGTCCCACTGTCCGGCCCACAGCTCATCGGTTTTATCCAGTGTGCGGGTGGCGGCATCGTAGGCGGTGCGGTATATGCAGTGGCGGTTCTTAATAATTTCGTACAGATACTTGCCATCGGGGCTGAACACCAGCTTCAGTTCGGTGTCCGACTTGTTACCCACACGTTTCAGTCGCTGCCAAGCCTTGTCAAGGTCGGCGTTAGGCACATAGCGATACAGGTAACCGTCTGACTGGTTGTTGAAGATAATGTCGCCCGTGGTGGGATGCACGGCAATGCCGGTGCACTTGGGGTTGTCCATACGCACCAAGGCGCGGGTGTCCATAAAGCCACCAGCACGTGTAATGGCTACGAGGCCCACCTTCGAGGTACAGTTGTCCGGGTTATACAGGTGCACCATATACATGGTGTCTTGTGCGGCGTTGAAGGCGGCAGCCGTGGGCGACTGGAAGGGGCCAGCGTTATTCTGTATCAGTGTTTCAACATTGCCCTCATACAGGCGGCGCAGGGCACCATCTTTGTTGGTACCACGGCCTTCGTCCATCTCAAAAATGGCACCGTCTTTGTCGCTCAGCAATGCCCAAGGTCTACGGAAGGTGGCCTGAGTATACTCGCCATCGGCACGTTCGGCCTTACCGTTTTGTCCAGCCACGGTCGACACGTTGCGCTTGAAAAAATAGCGGAAGGGTGTGTCGCCCGTCAGCTCTTGAGCCTGGTCGCCCTTGCCCACAAACACTTTTACCAAACCATTGTCGGCACGAGCGGGCACAATGGCGTAAATGTGGTCGTTGTTAACACCCACTATGTTGGCACGCTTGCCGTTAACGGTTACACGCAGATAGGCGGTGTCGGTGCCCAGGTTTTCGCCTTTAATAACGAGCTGGGTGCCCACACCACCACTGTCGGGTGCGAAGGATAAAAACTTTGAAGCCTTGCTCAGATCGGGCGGGCTTACCACACGACGCTCTTCGGCAATGTCGTTATCGGCACACCCCACTAAGAAGGTGCCCACCATAATCGACATGACAGTGACCTGAGCCATGCGCAATAGCAGCGATGGCCGTACACTAAGTTTACTTACCTTTGTCATTGATGTTTTTTAAGTTTTGTTATTAAATAATATAAATAAGTTTTGTCGTTAAATAATATAAAGTATGATTGTGCACCGCTCGGCAAGGCGAGCTACATATATATATCAACAACCCATTTTACTATTTTTAAACCCTTTATATCGAAGAAAAATAGATAACGAGCAAACAGGGCCACATGCGTCTTGCATAAATACCACAGTTCGGGATAAGAAATAGTTACAGAATTATTTTGTATTATAGACGAGTTTTGCAAACATTTTGATGCAAAAAATGCAGGAAATTTGCTGGCAGACAATAGTAAAGTGATGAACATATTGTCTTGTAAATGAGATGATTTGTGTGCAAGTTGATGTGCGTCTTTTCTGCTTTAACCCTAATCAGTCATACTGGCTTGTGTCTTAATTTTTTATAAGAACGGATTTTATTTCACCTAATATAATGTGAAAAAAAGAAAGATGGAGTAAAATAATAAATTATTTGGCAAATATTGTTGCGCTTTAACAATTAATCTCTAACTTTGTCATGCAATTAAGGGATTCTGATGGTTTATATGTGGCACCAGGACTGTGAGAATCCCATTTTGCCATAGCCTGTGAAGGTTTCGTCTATTATATGAATAGACAAAGGATAGACAGAACGTGGTGCCACAGGAACTAATAAATTACATTATGAGAAAGTATTTACTGCTTTTACTCGTTTTGGCGCTCTCCTTTACTACGGCATTTGCCGCCGATGAGAACACAATCATCATCAAGACGTCAAAACCAGTAGGAACTACCGTGTCCCTCCCTCGATGCCTACACAGCCTCTAAAGACGAGGCGTTCACCGTGGACTGGGGAGACGGAGAAGAGAAAACCTACAACGTAGACCCTAATGGTTGGGGTTATTCCCGCCGTATCAAAACCGAAATCAAGGGCGGAACTATCACCATCAAGGGAAAGTTGGTGAATTTTGACCTTACCGAGGCTGGAATCACATCCGTCGACCTTCACGGACAGACAGCCCTGAAGGAAATCAACCTGGAGAAAAACGAAATAGCCACATTCAAACAAGACGGAATGCCGGCGCTGACGAAGCTCGACCTCAAGGACAACAAACTGACGACATTCTCAGGTAAGGGCATGACATCGCTGAATAAGCTCAATCTGCAGGGCAACCAACTCGACAGCTATGAGTTTGACATCACCGACGCTTCGGCAACGCTCACCGAACTCAACGTGAGCGACAACGGAGACAAGTTCATCAACCTGAACCTCATACCGTTCACGGCGCTGGAGTATTTCTATTGCGATGACAACCCGGAATTCACCACGGCCGTATTCGCCGACAACAGCGAGAACATAGAGAAGATCAGCATGAACAACTGCCACGTGATGCACTTCTATTCGCGCTCGTTCCCTAACCTATCTTCGCTGAATCTCTCGAACAATGCTCTGTTCGAACTGGAAGAGGGCAACTATCCTAAGCTCAGCACTCTTTCCATCGACCACAACTACCTCACGACGCTCGACGTGACCAAGTTTCCGAAGCTCTGGAATCTCTCTTGCGGAAATAATAATATAACGCTGCTCAACGTGGGAAACAACCCCGAACTTATGTCGCTCAACTGCGACAACCTCGACATAACGAAGCTCGACCTCTCGAACAACAAAGACCTTTCTTACCTCTCTGTGAACGGAACAAAGCTGACGCAACTCGACATCAGGGGAAAGAAATCCATCACCAAGCTCAACATCAGCAACACGGCGATAAGATACATAGACCTGGAAGACCAGTTCAGTCTGCGCGACTTCCGTGCACGCAATACGCAATGTGAGTTCTTCTATTTCAACTACATCAATTCTTGGGGCCGTTTCAACTATGTTGATATCCGCGACAACAAGAAGATGACCGGAAATTCCATGAATTTCACGCTTCGCACCATACCGCAGGCATATTCTGAATACAGCAATGCCCTGCTTATCGCCGGATCAAACGGCGAGACGGCTGACACGGAATACGCCACATCACAGGACATGAAGTGGAAGTGTGACGTGAAGGGTGACGGTACGGCAAAGAACGAAGCCGTGAAGGTCACCGTAGACGGCACCGACACCGGCGAGAGAGTATCTGGCAAGGGCGAGTTCGGAGGAATGACATCTGAGCAGGAATACGACTTCACGAAATACTCCACCACGGGCGGTACGTTCACCGTATCACAGTGGACAGGAGCATATTTCCAGCAGCTTGCAGATGTGACAACGAGCGCCAAGGCTGGCGTGGCAATCCATATCACCCCGACTCCTGCCGAGGGTTACGTATACGACGGCGTGATCGTGAACGGCGAGAAGATAAAGGAGGAATGGTTCGTTGTGAATGGCGAGGCTACAATTAAGCCAGTGTTCCGCAAAGCAGACCGCAAGATTAGCTTCACGGCTCCTGCCGGACAAGCTCTGTCATTCGCAGTGGCTGTGCAGAAGGGCTCAGAGAAGAAGGTACAGGTAGACTGGGGTAGCGGTGCGAAGACTGAATACGACGTATCCGACACCAAGTACACCCGTCTGGACGGAACAGCAGAAACTGTAGCTGAAAGCGGAGCAACCGAGTCAACAGTGACCATCTACGGCGACGTTGATGCCCTCAACCTTGAGAGCTATGGCGAATACGGAGAGATGATGGGCGTATGGAACAACAAAGTTTCAAGCATCGACCTTACGAACAACGACCTGCTCATAGCGCTGAATCTCTACATGAACCCGATCAAGGCCCTCAACGTGACCAACCAAACAGGTCTTCAGGAGCTTGACTGCTCATATTGCGAGCTGACGGAACTCGATGTAACAAAGAATACGGAGCTCCGCTCACTCCAGTGCTTCGGCAACGAACTTACCACGCTCGATCTCTCTAAACTTCCTGAGCTGCTTGAGATGAATGCCCGTGTGAACAAGTTGACAAGCATTGATTTCACAAACAATCCAAAGCTTCAGCTTGTGAACGTGACGAATAACGAACTGAGCGCCATAGATGTGAAAAACCTCACCGACCTTGTCAGCTTTGAAGTTGCTGGCAACAAGCTGACAACCCTTGATGTTTCTAAGAACTCTCAGCTGCAGGTTCTTGATGTGGGCAATAACAAGCTCACCGACCTGAATCTCGACAACAATACGGCATTACGCTCGCTATCATTCAACGACAACTCTATCCAGATCCTTGATTTGAGCAAGCTGACAAAACTGTACAAGATCAACTGTGGAGGAAACAACATGACGGCGTGTGACCTCAACCAGTTCTACAAGGATCTGCCACAGTATCCTGAACTCACAAAGGATGAGCAGGAAGCCTTGAAGGGAGCATCTCTGACAATCCTCACCGGTACGGAGGAAACTCCAAACGATGCTGCCGGATCAGACACCTCTATCGCCATGGAAAAGGGCTGGACGACAAGTATGGTAGGAAACGGTTCCGGATGCGATATCACATGGATATACATCGGCAATACTGAGAATGGAACTATTGCGTTGAAGGATGCTGAGGGTAATGATATCCAGTCTGGCGGCAAGGTGAAGCGCAACTCGCCTATCTCTCTCATAGCTACTCCAGACAATGGTTATGTCCTTGATAAGGTCTTGGTGAATGGTAAAGCCGTGAAGGGCACAGAGTTCAAGATTTCGCGCATCTCAACCGTAACGGCAACATTTGGTCTTGTTTCTGCAATAGATGCTGCCGCTATCAATGATGCACGTGTAACCACAGCAAGTGGCTCTATTATCGTTTCTTTGCCAGAGGGAGTTCTCGCCGAGGTATTCTCTCTTGATGGAACGAGAATATGTAGCCTGGCTGCCGGAACATCAATTATCCCAGTCGCCGACGGCATATATATCGTGCGCACAAAGAATGGTGCTGACTTAAAGACAATGAAGGTAAGCGTGAAGTAACTCCGCACTTATTAATACACAAAAGAACTCTCGTAGCTTATTTATGGCTGCGAGAGTTTTTTGTTTTTTTGATTAACAATATCTGTCTTCACATGCAACTAATCGCTATTTTATCCCGAACTGGGGTAGCACATAAAAAGGACATTTAAAGGTAAAAAAGTAAAAAGGTAAAAAAGGGCTGACGCCGCATTAAGGGAAGCCCCTTTGGCGTGTCAAAGAGGCTTGATGGTCATCGTACCCCGACCCAGGGCAGACGCATCAAATTGAACTTCCCGTCAACAGCCTATCTAAGTAGTCCTC
>OKRS01000032.1_pt1 | contig 95657 bp, 68 predicted proteins | sample 1601191 | NCBI WGS metagenome assembly OKRS01 (sample SAMEA3541509, study PRJEB24748) | human gut metagenome | biome: human gut; feature: human-associated habitat; material: faeces | place: China | collected 2012
CCGGGTCGCAAGGAGCGTCCTTGTAGAAGAAGAAGAGGTTGCGTGCGATGAGCGCTGCAGTGAGGTTCTTGCCGTTGCCGAAGAGGTTGCGGAAGGTATAGCCGAGGCTCATTTCGCGCAGACGTACGTTAGTGCCCTTGTATACGTAGAACTCTGTAGCGTACGGACTGTTGAAGTTGGAAGCGCCAACTGTTGTGTACCATGCCTGCGGGTCGAACTCAACACCGTCTACCACTACCTTGCCTGCGTTGCGTGCATCGGCAGAGCGCTGTGAAACGCCCCAACCGTCGAGAGCAGCCTCAGTAGCTGAGAGCACTCTGCCACCGAACTTACCGTCGATGAGGAACGACAGCGTGAAGTCCTTATAATGGAATGTATTGCTCCAACCGAAGTTGACCTTGGCGTTCATGTTGCCTGCATACTTCATCTCGTCGATGTTGTCGCCCATAAGTATAGGTTCGCCCTTGTCGTTCTTGACTGGCTTGCCAGCCTCGTCGCGCTTGATCTGACGAACGTAGAGGTCGCCGTACGAGCCACCCTCGTTGAGCACAACCTTGGCACCTGACCATGAGGCAACAGTAAGACCGTTCTCCAATCCCTCTACGAGCTCCTTAATCTTGTTGTCGTTGTAAGAGATGTTGAAGTTGGTAGACCATGCAAAGTCGTCGTTGAACTGCTGATGCCAGCCAGCTGAGAACTCGAATCCCTGGTTCTGTACGTTACCGGCATTGACGTAACGGTTGCGCAGACCGCTCTCGTAAGGAGCCGATACTGAGAAGAACTGGTTCTTGGTGTTGGTCTTATAGTATGTGAAAGAGAGGTCGAGGCGGTTGTTGAAGAATGTACCGTCGAAACCGAATTCGAGAGAGTGGGTCTTCTCAGGCTTCAATGTGCGGAACGGAGCCTTGTCGGGAGCCGTCACTGCGCCAGCAGAGCCGAGAGTGTAGCGAAGGTTAGACATGTAGATAGGCACGTCGTTACCTACGATAGAATAGCTGCCACGGAGCTTGAAGAGGTTCACCTGCTCGCCCATAGGCATGAGCTTGTTGAGCAGCACGCTGGCGCCTACTGACGGATAGAAGAATGAGCAGCCGTCGGTGAATGCGAGAGCCGACGACCAGTCGTTACGTGCAGAGAGGTCGAGGAACACTGCCTCCTTGAAGCCTACCTGAGCTGTTGCGAATACAGCGTTGAGGCGCTTCTCGGTGTTCAATGCGTCGGTAGTAGACATATTGCCATAGTAGTTGTTCGGAGTGAAGATGTTAGGATAGTAGATGTTGCCGTCGCCCGGACCTTTATACTTGTTGCCTTCGCCCCAGAGGTCTACGTGAGAAGTCTTGGTCTTGGTGAAGCTTGAGCCTGCTGTAGCTGTGAGTGCCCAGTCGCCCCATGTGTGGTTGTAGTTGACGAGAACGTCGCCATAGAGCTGGTCGCTGAAGTAGCGATTGTCCTTCATGCGTCCCATCGGATAGAGGTCGCCTACAGACGAAGCGTAAGCATTGTGTATGAAGTGGTCCTCGCCACGCTCGTAGCGCATACGTCCCTGAATGTTGAGGTCGGGAGTGATGTCCCACTTGATAGAGCCGCCAAACTCGTAGCGGTTGCGCTCAGAGATAGGTGTCTGACGGTTGAGCATCCAATACGGGTTGCCAAACTGCTGCTGCTTGGTGTTGGTCCAGTTCTGGATGTTGCATCCACGCTCAGCGTCATAAATCTCGAAGTTGTCCTTATAGTAGTTCCAGTCGGTGCCGCGCGGTACGAGGTAAGCGCCTGTGAGCGGGTTCCACAGATAGCCGGCAGCAGCCTGGTTCTTAGAGTACTGGTTGCTGTACTTGGCAGAGAAGTCGACATGTATGGTTTCGAGCACCTTGAAGTCAACCTTCGAGTTGAGGTTGTGGCTGCGGTATGTATTCTCGGGAGTCATGCCCTGAGAGTAGACGTTGCCGTAAGAGAAATATGACTTGAAGTTGTCGTTGCCACCTGCAAGCGAGATAGAGTTGTTGGTGGTGAATCCTGTGCGGAAGAATTCCTCAGCATAGTTCTTCGAAGCGGTAGAGAGCTTGTCGCCCCATGACAATGTGCCGTCAGCACCGCCGCCATAAGTGGTCTGGAACTCAGGCAATACCATCGGGGCCTCCATTGTGGTGTTGCTCGATACGTTGACGCTCACCTTGCCAGCCATAGCCGACTTGGTGGTAATCATGATGGCACCGTTGGCAGCCACTGCACCGTAGAGAGCAGAAGCGGCAGCACCCTTCAGAAGGGTGATAGAAGCGATGTCGTCTGGGTTGATGGTCGACATAACGTCGCCACCGTCGCGCTCGCCACCGTAGTCGCTTGCCACCTGTGAAGAAGTGGTATTGGTCATTGTCGGCACACCGTCGACAACGATAAGCGGCTGGTTGCTGCCCGAGATTGACTTGTTGCCACGGAACAGAATCTTTGAAGAGCCGCCTGCACCGGTAGAGTTAGGCGTAATCTGCAGACCAGCGCTCTTGCCCTGAAGAGAGTTGATCATATTGATTGACTTGATGTCGTTGACATCCTTGCCGCCTACGGTCTGTGCCGAGTAGGTAAGGGTCTCCGACTGGCGCTTGATACCCATGGCAGTAACTACTACTTCGCCAAGGCTCTCAGCGTTAGGAACAAGAAGCACATTGATGATTTTGCGATTGCCAACCGTCTCCTCAGCATCCTTCATACCGACATATTTGAACACCAATATGTCGTTAGGAGCGGTTTGGATGGTGTAGTTGCCGTTCAGGTCGGTCATGGTTGCATTCTTCGTGCCTTTGACAGACACGCTTACTCCAACAAGGGGGTCGCCCATTTCTTTGTCTTTAACGAGACCAGAAACAGTATGCGTCTGTGCATACGCCCCTGTCATTAACATTCCTATCAGGAACATTACGACTGTAAGAAAAAGTTTTTTCTGCATAGTCTTAAGGGTTTGGTTAGTTATTTAGTTTTAAAGTTATGCAACTGATTTTTTCCTATTTTTGGCAAATATACAACTTTTATAAATTAGTTGTTTCCAAAAACAGTAAAATAAAAGTTAAAATGGATGATAAATTTTATGGTAAAGACTATTGTATCGGCTTACAGAACCGTTAATGTACATTCTTAACGACTACAGCCACCGTCTTCAGTCGTACGTAGTTCTCCGACAGATACATAAGTCCGCCGTAGGGGTTGTCGGTGCCGTACGAATTCTTGGCTATGTAGTAGCGGCGACCTTTTTCGTCGTGGGCTATGCCGATGAGACACAGGCAGTGGTCGTCGGTGGTGCGTCGTGTCTCGAAAGCCTTCTGTCGTTGCTGCTGCGTGCAGGGACGCTCGTCGGGCAGTTCAGCCACGCCACGCTCAAAGGAGAAGCCGGGTTCGGTGACATCGCCCTCCCAGCACACGGGATGGCCCGAGCGCAGCGACATCTCTATGCGTCGCATCATCACGTCGATGGGCACGTTGTAGAACAGCTCGTCGCTGTAGTTGTCAGACACTTCGATGGCGAATGTCTGGTCGAAGGGGTGGTGTGTGAAACTGGTCAGTGGCGTATACTCGCCATACATATATACACTGTGGGCAAACTGCTGTGGGGTGTATTCAGCCCCGAGCATATACACATTCTTGGGCAGATAGCCAATGCGCTCGTCGAAGAGTCGCTGCACACGCTGCGACAGCTGGCTCAGGTCGGTCGACGTGTTTGACATGGTCTGCACACGCTGAGCCAGGGCATTGTAGTTGAGCGACGGGGCGTTGTACGAGTCGTAAGGCATTATGCCATACTCGCTTATCAGCCTCAGCAGCAGCGGTGCCGTTCCGCGTAGCGTGATGCGGTCGTAGCCTTTCGAGAGGAAGTGCTGGCGTGCCTGCTCGGCAAGCAGATGTCGAGCCACATAGTCGACCGACAGATTGACCGAGTCGCCCATCTGTATATGCTCGCTCTCGATAGTGGCAAGCATGGCGTATGCCCAGCATAGCGGACTTCTGCCCTGATGCTTCACTGGCGTATATCCGAGCAGCGTCTCTGTGGTGAACTGCCGTTTCTTGCCGGCATCAGTGCGCTTGCCCACATTGAAGTCGGTGCATGATGCCAGCAAGAAGGCTGCTATTATTATAATAAATCTCATTTGTCACTATTTCACTTGCGATGTCATCTTTCCCTTCACGCCCTTGGCACCTACGAGGAATGCCTTTGCCGAGCCGAACTTGAGGAACATGTCGAGACGTACTGGCACGTGGTTTTCGTCGTCGGTGACGAAGAATCGCACTATTTCCTTCTCCTTGTGGTTCTCACGCTCTATGTACGACAGTTGCAGACAGCGATACTTGTGCCCGTTGTCAGCCTTGATAGTGGTCTTGCCCTTATATTCAAGCACGGCGTTGATTATCTTCACTCCGTCGGTGATGGGGAAGCTGATGCGGTTGCCCTTCTTCCATCCCTCGGGGTTGAACGAACGTGCGCGGAGGAATATGCTTATCATGTCGAAGGTGCATGCATCTGGAGTGTGTGTCTTCCACACATGGGTGCCGTCCTTCTTCTGGCGGTGCTGCTTCACGTGTACCTTGCCGTTGGGATAGCTATAGAAAGCCTCGTCGACGGTGTAGCGGTCGCTCTCGCATGCTCCCTTGCGGAAGTAGAGCGGTTCAAGCTCGGTGGTGTTGTAGCACAGCAGCGTGTCACGCATGCTGAAGAACTTGTCGGCACTTTCCGACGTGCGTGTGATGAGCGACGATCGATATGCCGACTTGCCATGATACCGGCTCTCTACGGTCGACATCGACGCGTTGCCCACCTTCACCCACACAAACTTCCAGTTGAAGTAGAGGTTGTAAGTGAGAAACTCGCCCGACTTGAAAGCCGTGTTCTTGAACTTGCACTGTGCCTGCGCCGAGCATACGCCCATGACAATCAGGGCTATAGCGAGTATAAGTTTTCTAATTTTCATAAATAAAAGATTTGTTTAAAGTTCTTAGAATGGGTATGGTATACCTAACTGCTGCGCTCTCTTCAGATTGCGTTGCTGCAGTTTCTGTTTCTGTTCTGCCTTCTGCTTCACTATCTTCGACGGCTTCTGCTCGTTGAGCGGTCGGGCTGTAGGATTCCAGTTGAGCGTGACGTCCCACTTAGCCTTACACTCTATCTCCTCGGGATAGTAATACAGAAATTCGGGCTGTCGGTCGGCAGCATAGTTGCCGGTGTCCCAGATGCCGTTGTTGTTGTCGTCGACAAACATACGTGCATAGTAGGTGCCGGGGCTGACGTAGAAGAACTGTGCCGTGCCGTCTATGACGGTAGTCTTCTTGACAGCCGCGTCCTGCTGGTTGAGCAGTTCTACTACGACAGGCTTGTCGGTGAAATGCGGTATGGTGAATATCAGCGAGCTGTACTCGTCGAGCGACTTCACCTTCACGCCCTCCTTTATAGCCGGCGACACCATGCCGTATATGTCGACGAAAGCCATCGAGTCGGCCTCAATACTATACTCGGTGTCAGGCTTCCATTCGGCAAGCAGCTCATAGTTGAGCAGCGACGTCACTCCCTCGGCATTGATTGTGTCGCCCTTGATTTTCTGCACCACGGGGCGGAAACGCTTCGGCATGGTATACCACAGCGTGTCCTGACGTGCGTAGAGATGTATCTTCGACGTGTCGACCACAGAGAGCGGACGGTCGAAGGCGAAGCCCACGTTGCGGTCGGGGTCGAGCGACGAGCCCGACGTGATGCGTGGTGTGAGCAGCTTTGGCTTCATTATCGAGTCGTAAGGCTCGCCACGCTTGCGCTTCTTGTCCTGCTGCTTCTGCCAGTTTTCTATCTCCTTGCGCAGGTCCTTCTGCCGGCGTTCGTAAGGCTGCTTTGAGAGTATGGAGAGGGTGTCGGTCTGACTCACAAGGTTGCCGAGCGAGTCGGTGACCATGTATTTCATCTGGATGTTGAGTGTGTCCTGATTCACCAGCATCGTGTCGCGCAGCCAGTAGGTTATGGTGTCTCGATGGAGCGAGGGCTGCACGAGGAAAGCGTTGTCGGCATTGAAGTTGAGTCCCTTTATCTCGGGCAACTGCTTGTCGCCGTAGCTGAAGAAAATGCTGAAGTGGTCGGCCTGCTGGCGCTCTGCCTTCAGAAAGTAGCGGTCGGTGAGCGTCTCGGTGAAGGCGCGCAGCACTATGTCGTCGGGCGTGAAGCGGGTGTAGCCCACACGCTGTATGTCCTTGATATGCAGCGAGTCGATCCATGTGGTGTCCTGACGTATGGCGTCGCAGAACGACGGCTTGATGCTGTCGTGGGTGAAGGCTATCTGCTCTGCCTTCTGCGAGAATCGGTAGTCGCCGTCCTGGTCTTGCAGGGCGTAGATGCGATAGTTGCCGGGCGCCACGCCACGTATGATGAACTTTCCGCGCGAGTCGGCACGCGCCACACGCAGCATCGGCTTCTTGATGAAGCACGAGTCTTCCATCTCGCCATACAGTCCGACGAGTATGCCCTTTACTGGCTCAAGATTGTCAGCCTGCACCACGTGTCCCGACACTTCGAGCGTGTCGATATGGTCGCCGGTAGAGAAGCTGTAGGTGTAATTGCCCAGAGGGTTGCCCTCGTTGTTGTCGCTGATGGCATCGGAGAAGTCGATGGTGTAGGTGGTATTGGCTTTCAGCGAGTCCTTCAGCTCCACCTTTATCTGCTTGCCGGTAGACTTTATCTCGGGCTGCTCCAATTGTGGCGGCGACACCACTACCTTCTCGGTGGCGTTGTCGAGCTTTATGAACTCGTCGAAGTAGATGTGCACCTTCTTTTCCGTCACATTCACACCACCGTCGGCAGGCGATGCGCCTATCACGCGGGGCGGCGTCTCGTCATACCATCCACCGTCGGGGCGACCCATGCGGGCGCATGAGGCGAGAAGGAGCAGGAGCATAAACATAAGCCCCACCCCCTTACCCCTCCCCCGCAGGGAGGGGAGTGATGTGATTATTCTTTTTATGTATCTGGGTATAAGCATCTTATGTTTTTAATTACGTTTATAAACTTACAGTCCTGAGGCGGGAGTATTCATAATCTCTTCAATATACTGTCGGTTGTTCGACAGGCGCGGTATCTTGTGCTGTCCGCCCAGCTTGCCCTTCGAGCGCAACCAGTCGTCAAACTGTCCGGGGCGTGCCACTACTATCTCCAGATGCTGCAGGGTGATGTCGTGGAATCGCTTAGCCTCGTAGTCGGAGTTGATGTCCTGCAGACTGCGGTCGAGGATGTCGGCAAACTCGTTGATGTCGGCAGGCTGCTTGGCAAACTCAATGAGCCACTGGTGGCGGCACTTGGCGTTCTGGTCCATAAATACAGGTGCAGCCGTGTATTCCTTCACCTCGGCACCCGTCTTCTGGCAAGCGTAAGCCAGTCCCTTCTCGGCGTTGTCCTGAATAAGCTCCTCGCCGAAGGCATTGATGAAGTACTTGGTGCGTCCGGTGATGACAAACTTGTAGGGGCGAACTGATGTGAACTTGACTGTATCGCCAATCATATAACGCCACAGTCCGCACGATGTAGAGATGAGCATAGCATAGTTCTTGCCTATCTCCACGCCCTCAAGAGGCACGATGTTGGGCGAGTCGCTGTCGAACTCGTCCATAGGCAGAAACTCGTAGAACACACCATAGTCGAGCATCAGCAGCATCGACTTGTCGGTGGGGTCGTTCTGTATGCCGAAGAATCCCTCCGAGGCGTTGTAGGTCTCCATGTAGTGCATCTTGTCGCTTGTGATGATGTGCTCATACTGCGGACGATACGGAGTGAAGGCAATGCCGCCATGGAAGAACACCTCCAGATTGGGCCACACCTCGTTGATGTGCTCCTTGCCCGTAATCTCAAGCACGCGCACCAGCACGCTGAGCATCCACGAGGGCACGCCCGAGAGGTTGGTGACATTCTTGTTGAGACACTCGTGGGCTATGCGGTCGCGCTTCACCTCGAAGTCGCTGAGCAGCGCTGTCTGCTTCTTGGGCACACGTATGAGGTTGACGAGCGGATTGATGTTCTCGATGAGTATGGCGCTGAGGTCGCCCACGAGCGAGTCGGAGAGATTGTAGTTGGGCGAGTGTGATCCGCCGAGAATGAGTCCCTTGCCGTCAAACATGCGGCTCTTGGGATTGTTCTGCAGATAGAGTGCCACCACGTCGGTGCCTCCCTGATAGTGTATGCGCTGCAATCCCTCGCTCGATACGGGTATGAACTTGCTCTTGTCGTTGGTGGTGCCCGACGACTTGGCATACCATTTAACGGTGCCTGGCCATAAGATGCTCGATTCGCCGTGGCGCATGCGGTCGATGTCGCCCTTCAGCTCTTCGTATGTGTTTACTGGCACGTTGCGCACGAAGTCGTCGTACGAGCGTGTGTTGCCGAAAAGATGGTTTCGGCCGTATTCTGTACCTGCGGCTGTATGCAGCAGATGCTGCAACACGTCGTGCTGCAGTGCCTCCGGTTCGGTGAAATGACGTTCCAGCTTGTGCTGTCGGGGAATGAACGCATTGCGTATGATGCCTGTTAAGCTCATTTGTATATCGTTTGTTCTATATTTTTGTAAATTGCAAAATTACCTAAAACAAGCGAGAGGAGGGGGGTTTTTACTTATTTTAAGAGTAAAAAGGTGAAAAAGTAAAAAGGTAAAAGAGTAAAAGAGTAAAAAAGTAAAAAGATTGCTTGCTATGATTAGACCACATTTTTGAAAAGTCGTCCCGAAAATGTGATGGAAGTTATCGGACATATATATAAATTCCGATAACTTCCATTTGACCACACCACTATTTGCTTTATTCAGTAGTGGCTGGTTTGATGAATATCGAGGCACATATACTTACGGCAAGCACAAGGAGAATGAATACGAGCGAGCTGATGGCTCCAATCTCTATGTATTCGTGTACGAGCATCTTCACACCGATGAACACCAGCAACACGCTCACGCCTACCTTCAGATAGCGGAACTTGTCGGCTATGGCAGCGAGCAGGAAGAAAAGGGCACGCAAGCCGAGAATGGCGAAGATGTTGGAGAAGAACACTACGTAGGGGTCGAGCGTCACAGAGAAGACGGCAGGGATGCTATCAAACGCGAATATCAAGTCGCAGAACTCGATGAAAATCACGGTCATCACCAACGGCGTAAGGTGGAAGTGCTTGTTGCAGAAGCGCACCACGGGATGGTTCATGGCGTTTATCTCTTCCTTCTTGTTGCGGTCCAAGAACATCTTTACGCCGCTGTACAGCAGGAACACACCGAACACGAGCAATATCCACTCGAAACGGCTGATGAGGGCTGCACCTGCAAAGATGAAGACAAAGCGCAGCACGATGGCTCCCAGAATGCCCCAGTTGAGCGCATGCTGATACTCCTTCTTGTCGATGCCGAACGATGCGAATATCATCATCATCACGAAGAGGTTGTCTACCGACAGCGTCTTCTCTATCAGATAGCCCGATATATACGATATGGTCATATAGTGGCGATACTGCTGCAGACTCGCCTCAAAGTCGTTGGGATTGAGCTTCAGATGCGAAGCATAGCGCGACGAAACCGCCTGTAGGTCGTTGAAGTTCTGTATGCCATGCACCATGTCGCCATGAAAATACAGGAATATGGCGAAGGCAAGTGCCAGGACTATCCATACTGCCGTCCATGTGCCGGCTTCCTTGATGGATACAACGTGCGCCTTGCGGTCGATTACAAGCATGTCCAATACTAATATGGCTGCTATGAACACCACAAAGCCAACCAAAAAGAATAATTCTGTTGTCAACATTTGTTCTATTTGTCTTTCAATTTGTAATATTTTGCGGTGCGAAATTAATCAAAATTACGTTCTTCTCAAAATCTTTTATTGATACTAACCATATTTTTGATTAAATTTGCATATCAAACAATACTGCCAGAACGAGTGAAAAGATAAAAGATTTTGAGAATTTGGTGCATTTTGCTTAAAAAGATTTTGAGAATTCGGTACATTTTGCTTAAAAAGATTTTGAGGATATAAACGACATACATCACTCGATGCTTTCTGCCAAAAGTTTTCAAGTAGAATACTGCAACGTTATATCATATACACAAAAGATTTACAAAAAGACGAACAAACGCTATTCTTACCCGTGTATTTAACCCAATTTCTATAATATATTGCCAATTACGAAATTGTATAAACTCAAAATTGTACAATTCAAAATCGCAGGCGTAGCCGAGAATAATTCAAAATTCAAAACTCAAAATTCAAAATTCGATATAGCGAAATATCGTACTGGCAGTAAAAAAGTGTTACAAATGAAAAATTGATTCTAGAGAATCGGGAAGCCTTAATTGAAGGGTTTTGTAGAGTAAAACACTCCCCTACTCTTCAATTAAGGCTTCTTTGATGTGCAAATGGACTACATTTGCTATGCAACTGTAGCCGTTTTGAAAGGTAAAAGGACTACAGTTGGAAGGCAAATGTAGTCGTTTTGCAAAAAAATGAAGGGTTTTTACGTTGTCTGTCATTGCGATTTTCGGTTCCGAAAATCATAACACACTGACTAAGAATAAGTTAACTATAACCGCTCAAAACTCACGAATTTCGAGCTAAAGATTTCCTCGTGCATTCAGTTGATAGTTTTGAGCGGTTAGAAATGCAAATATTGTATTGTCTGGCGAGGCTTACAGCCTACATATCCTGCATCGAAAGACCTACAAGTTTCACTTCCTTATACTTGGCAAACTCGCGTCGTATGGTGTCATATTTCTCTTGCAGCACATGTTCCTTATATCTCTCGGGGTTGCGTTTCACCTCAGCCACAAGTGCGGTACGGTCGATGTCGTTGAGCGCTATCACGTCAATCTCATTATTGCCTTGGCGGTCCCAGTAGTTGCCGACGGCTGTGACGCGGTCTTCCTCGGCAATGCGTTGGCGGAAATACTGTTCGAGGACAAGTCCGGTGTAGTCGCAGTAGTCGCGCTTGACGATTTCGAGCAGCAGGTCGTTGCGCTCCATCTCTATGAGGTTTTGGTTGGGCAGAATGAAGCGAAACCAGAAGCGGAAGAAACAATCGTCTATCGACCAGCGTATGTTGCGGTTGCCCTGCTTGCTGAACATAGGCTGCAGACGATTTATATAGTTGTAGTCTTCGTGCAGATTCTTGAGATAGGTGCCCGTATTCTTGCCTATGATGTTGTCTATCTGGTTCTGTACAGTCATGCCTCCGGCTATCAGTTGCAGAATGCTCAGATAGTTAGAGTAGTCTCTGCCAAACTCAGCCATAATCAGCTCTGTGCCCTCGCTAAGGAACGGACTGCCCGCTGCTGTCACCCATTCGAGCATGCTGTCCTTGGTAGTGGCACCGGCATCCATAAGCTGACCTATGTATTTTGCCACACCGCCAGTGAGCATATACAGGCACAACAAGTCGTCAGGAGTGTATTCCGGATTATGGTCGTGCAGTATCTCTTTCATTACAGCTATGCGGAAGGGACGCAGTCTTATCTCGCAATCCTTGCGACCGTAAAGCGGTTCGTCGTCGTTGTCAAAAATCTTGTGCATCATGCTGAATATACTACCGCAGGCTATAAGATTGACATGAGTAGAATTGTGGTAGCGATCCCATATGTCCTGTATATGACTGGGTATGGCAGGGTTTATCTTCAGCAGGTTCTGAAACTCGTCGAGCACAAGGGTGAAGTGGTTGTCACGTCCGTATTGCATCAGTGCCTCAAAGAATTGCGCGAACGTCTCCATACGTCCGTATATCTGCAACCCAATGCTCTCGGCAGCAATTCGCTGAAATTTCTCTACAAGCACGTGCTCATTGTCTTTCGACACATACAGATAGAGCATGCGCTGCTCGTTCTGCGTACGCAGCAGCAGGGCTGTCTTGCCAATACGCCGACGGCCCATCATCACCGTGAAGAGCGACTCTCGTTCGCTCCTCACCCAATTGCGACGCAATATCTCAAATTCTTTCTCTCTGTCGTAGAATTTCATAATGCAAGCGTTTGATTTTAATTTAACCGCCATTAATTTAATGGCCATTACAATAATGCAAAGCTACAAAATAATTAATAAAACTACAAGTTTTTTCAGTTGAGAATTGAGAGTGGAGAGTTGAGAGTTATGATATGTATATTGGCTTGTCAATAATATTTTATCCGAAACGCCCAATTTTCTTTCCTAAAAAGACAACCTATAGGGAAAAATATATTACTTTTGGCAAAAATAAATAAAAAAACATGAACCACGACCTATCCGACAATGACATATTCCAGACCCTCCGCGAGGGCAGCGAGGAGGCATTCGGCACGCTTTTCAGGCGCTATTATCCGCGTCTGCACCGCTTTGCGTGCAAATACATAGCCGACGAAGCCGCCGCAAGCGATGCTGTGCAGACGTGCTTCATGCGACTGTGGGAGCGTCGCTCAGCGCTTGTAGGCGGCTCTTTGCAGTCGATGCTCTACACAATGCTGCGCAACGAGTGTCTCAACAGCCTCAAGCATAGCGCCATAGTGGAGGGATATGTACAGCAAGCCAGGTCGGCTGCCGACACCGAACCGCTCTACAACGCCGACTTCCTGGGCGCTGCCGACCACCAGTTGCTCTACGACGAACTGCAGCACAGCATTGACCGTGCCCTCGACACGCTGCCCCAGCGCACAGCCGACATATTCCGCATGTCGCGCTACGAATCGCTCAAAAACCGTGAGATAGCCCAGCAGCTCGGCATATCCACCACCGCCGTCGAGAAGCACATATCCAAGGCGCTCAAGACCATTGCCGCCCAGCTCGCCCAAAAGTACGGCACAAGCTTCGTGTTCTGTCTGATGTTCTGTCTGGAGCACGCACCGCAGGCTGTCTGACACAATACCGGCAAATAACAGTCCACGAAGGTTGGGCGGCCGGCGTTTCAGTTGTTACATAGTTATGACAAACCATTTAAAATCCACTTATGCACAATAATATATATATAACCGCCGAAGAGGCACGCCAGCTTGCCCACAGCTACTTCGACGGCACAATATCCGATGCCGACGAGCAGCGCCTCACGGCATACGTGACCCACACCCCCGACGGTACAACGCAGCTGCATGCCTGGGAGCAGGAGTGGCTCTCAGCGTACACGCCAAGCCCTGCCACCGAAGCCGCCTATCAGCAATTGGCATCACGCGTCAGCGCCACCGCCACCCGTCTACACCGCTTGCACACGTGGCGCATTGCCGCAATCGTGGCATGCGCAGCCTCACTCATAGCCTTCGTGTTCGGCATCGGCACCTACATAGGCCGCCTCACCGCCCCCGAACAGTACTTCACATGCTCGGCACCCTACGGCAGCACAGCCACAACGCTGCTGCCCGACGGATCGCGCGTCACGCTCAATGCCGGCTCTACACTTCGTTATTCCAGCCGTTTCAGCACCAGCCACCGCCGTGTAGAGCTGCAGGGCGAGGGCTACTTTGACGTTGCCCGTCGCGACGGCGCCCGCTTCACGGTTCACACCGACGGATATGACGTAGAAGTGAGGGGCACCCGATTCTACGTTTCGGCATACCCCACCGACAACTACGTCACCACGACGCTCCTAAAGGGCAGCGTAGCCATAGCTTACGGCGACTCCTGCTACGTGCTGAAGCCCGGCGAGCGTGCCTCGCTCAACCGTCTCACACACGAGTTGCAATGCTCGCGTGCCACCAAGACAAGCAGTGGATGGAAGCAAGGCAACATCGACTGCGACGACATCACACTCGCCCAGCTGCGCCCCATCATCGAGCGCCGCTACAACGTGAGCATACGCATAGCAGACAGCAGCCTCGCCGCCCGCCGACTCTACATCTCGCTCGTCAACAACGAGACCATCGACGAGGTAATGGCAGCCCTCAAGCGCACGCTTGACGTTAAGGTGCAGCGCAACGGACACAATATTGTAATAGAGCCGTAAGACTCACGTAAGTGAGAATTTTGAATTTTGAGTTTTGAATTTTGAATTGTTCTCGGCTATGCCTGCGATTTTAGGATTGTTCAGTTTTGAATTGTTCTTGGTTGTGCCTGCGATTTAGAATTGTCGAAAATAAGAATAAGGCTGTATGTAGGAGGGTATAGCATCCCTGCTATACCCACTCAATCAACTGTAAATGAAGGCTGAGTGGGTAGGGCAGGGATGCCCTACCCTCCTATGTTTGCTGCTTTCATCTCTCGCAAAATTCCTCACTCCATAACCTAACATTCAACATTCAACACTTAACATTAAAAAAATTGCATTTAACATCAAAAAAAAATAGTTTCGGGGTTGGGTAAAACCTTAATGAGTTGTTTATATTATTGAAAGAACCTAAAAAAACAATACACATGATGTAAACGTAAACAATATAAACAACAATCTATAATCAAAACATCAAATCTTTATGGCAAAATTCAGATCACTATGCGTTGCCGGCATGATAGCCCTATCGGGTGCAATGGCCACCGCAATGCAGGCACAAACGGTGAGCCGCAACTTCAACAGCCAGCCTCTGAAGTCGGTGCTGCACGAAATTGAAAGGCAAACCAAAATGTCGGTCATTGTCAACGACATCAACCTAAACAAACGCGTTACTGCCAACTTCAACAAAACTCCTCTGCGTGATGTGCTGAAGCAGGTGCTCGACGAATCGTGCGAGTACGAAATCAACGACCGCATCATTACAATTCACCCCAGCCGAAAGGCAAAGCAGGAGACACAGCAGCAGGGAAAGAAGAAAAAGCAGACTGTAAAGGGATGTATCAAGGACAATACCGGACAGCCCATTGTGGGTGCAACAATTAAGGTAGTTGGACAGAATAATTATGCCACTGTGACCGATATTGATGGCAACTTCACGCTTGATGCACCAGAAGACTCACGCCTCCACATTTCTTATATAGGATTTAACGACAAGGAAGTAGTAGCCAACGGCAAGTCGTTTATCGACGTGATGATGAGCGAAAACTCCGAACTCCTCAACGAGGTGGTTGTAGTAGGTTATGGTACAATGAAGAAGAAAGACCTGACCGGTTCGTTGTCGGCTGTAAAGGGTAGCGAACTTGCTGCACGTCGCACCACACAGCTGTCTACAGCATTGCAAGGCTCAATGCCTGGTGTCACCGTGACACGCGACAACAGCGCTCCTGGTGCAACAGCAAAGATTATGGTGCGTGGTGTCACCACTATCGGCGACTCCAACCCTCTTGTAATCGTTGACGGCACACCGGGCGACATCAATCAGGTAAATCCGGAGGATGTAGAGAGCATGACCGTACTTAAGGATGCCGCATCGGCTTCAATCTATGGTTCGCGTGCAGCTGCAGGTGTTATACTTATCACCACAAAGCGCGCCAAAGATGGCGACCTGACACTCAACTACAACTTCGAGTATGGTTGGGAGATGCCTACCAAGCTGCCTAAATATGTAGGTTCGCAGCGCTATATCGAAATGGTCAACGAGACACGATACAACGACAACCCTGCAGGAGGCAAGTATCAGGCTTACACCGAACAGCAGGTGAACGATTGGACACGCCTCAATGCTACCGATCCCGACAACTATGCTATGACCGACTGGCAGGACATATTGCTCAAGGGGTCGGCTCCGCGCATGACTCATACCATCGGCATAGCTGGCGGTACAAAGAACGTAAAGACAAAGGCTTCATTCCGCTACGACAAGAACGACGGTCTGTATGTCAACAAAGACTATCAGCGATATATGTTGCGTATCAACAACGACTTCCACATCAACAAGTACATCGCTGCCAATCTCGATGTTACACTCTCACGCTCAAAGACTCTCTCGCCAACTATTAACCCTATGGGAGCAGCCGAGCGCAAGTGTCCGCCAATATATGCCGTACGCTGGCAGAACGGAATGTGGGGCGACGTGAAGGACGGTGAGAACCTCATGGCAAAGCTCGTAGACGGTGGTAACATTACAAATTGGAACAACCGCATCGGAGCTAAGGCTCAGGTAGACATCACACCGTTCGACGGACTGAAACTGTCGGCTGTAGTGGCGCCAAACTTCCAGAACTACAAGATAAAGACATTCTCGCGCCAGATTCCTTACACTCGCGCCGACGATCCGACAAAGATAGCCGGATACATGGGCGGACACCGCACAACAAGCCTTAAGGAAGACCGCAACGACAACCACGACATTACGACACAGTTCTTTGCCAACTATGCCAAGTCGATAGGCCGTCACGACTTCTCGGTAATGGTGGGATATGAGGATTACTACGCTTTCTGGGAGAACATGAACGCCTCGCGCGACCAGTACAAACTCAACAACTATCCGTATCTCGACCTCGGTTCGAGCGACTTCCGCGACAATGGCGGCAATGCCGAAGAGTATGCTTATCGCTCGGTATTCGGCCGACTCACTTACAGCTATGCCGACCGTTATCTTGTTCAGGCAAACTTCCGTCGCGACGGTTCTTCACGCTTTGCACCCGATTCTCGCTGGGCCAACTTCCCGTCGGTATCAGCAGGATGGGTAATATCTGAGGAGCCTTTCTTCAAGAAGGCTAAGATGCCATGGTTCTCTTATCTCAAGTTGCGTGCCTCATGGGGTAAGCTTGGTAACGAGCGCATACTCGACGCAAACGGCAACAACGCCTACTATCCATATCAGGCTAACATGGTGTTCGGCTCGGCTTTGATGCAGAATGGTGCCACAGTTAACTCTATGGCTACAGCAGCACAGCTCGTTTATGCCGTGAACAACATCACTTGGGAGACAACAGAGTCGTGGGATATAGGTCTTGATGCCAATTTCTTCGACAACCGCCTGCACTTCTCGGCTGACGTTTACAAGAAGAATACACGCGACATGCTGCTCGAACTCGAAATACCTAAGTTTGTAGGCTTCTCCAATCCGAGCGTCAATGCCGGACGTATGCACACCACTGGCTACGACATCGAGCTGGGATGGCGCGACAACATCGGCGAGTTCAACTACTCGGTATCTGCCAACCTCTCTGACTTCGTGTCGAAGATGGGCAACCTCAATGGTACAGAGTTCCTCGGCGAGAAGGTAAAGATGGAGGGAAGCCAGTTTGATGAGTGGTACGGTTATTTGAGTGACGGACTCTTCCAGACACAGGAAGACCTCGACAATTCGCCCAAGCTAAACTCTAACACCAAGCTCGGCGACATCAAGTATAAGGACATCAGCGGTCCTGACGGAGTGCCCGACGGCAAGATTTCGCCCGAATACGACCGTGTGAAACTTGGCGGTTCGCTGCCTCGTTATATGTTCGGTATCAGCTTCAACGGCTCATGGCGCGGCTTCGACTTTGGACTTACGTTCCAGGGAGTGGGCAAGCAGAACTCGCGCATATCGCCTGCAATGATTGAGGGTCTGGCCGACAACTGGAGCAACTTCCCGTCATTGCTCGAGGGCAATTACTGGAGTTTGTACAACAGCGACGCACAGAACGCTGCAGCCAAGTATCCGCGACTGACACGCACCAACCGCGACGGCAATATGGCAATGTCGGATTTCTGGTTGTTCAATGGCCGTTATATCCGACTGAAGAACCTCTCGCTCGGCTACACGCTGCCACGTGAGCTTACAAAGAAGGCCAAGATGGACAACGTACGTTTCTATATCTCTGGCAACGACCTCTTCTCGCTCAGCGGATTCCCAAAGGGTTGGGATCCGGAAGTAGGCACCGAGGGTTATCCTATCACTACTTCGCTGCTCTTCGGAGTGTCGGTCAACTTCTAATCATTACCACTTAGATAACATTATATATATACATCTTATTTATTATGAGACTAAACAAAATATTATATACCATAGCGGGTGTGGCGTTGCTGGCTTCGTGTCACGACCTCGACCTTAACCCGTTGTCAAAGGGTTCTACCGGCAACTGGTACTCCAACGAGACTGAAGTGGAGATGGCGGTAAACGAACTGTACGACATCAACTACTGGCCCGAGGACGGACAGGCACACAACGACTGGAGCGACGACTATCAGTATCGTGACGTGCTCACTCCTTTTGACGGTGCTACACTCAACGGACAGAACGACTTCGTAGTAAGATTGTGGGACAATCAGTATAAGGCCATTGCACATGCCAACTCGGTAATACTCAACGAAGGCAAGGCTATAGCCAACGGAGCTAATGCACAGACCATAAAACGACTCGTTGCCGAGGCACGTTTCCATCGTGCTGCAGCCTATTCTAAGCTTATCGTAAAGTTTGGCGATGTGCCATTGGTGCTCAATTCTATAGACATTGAAGAAGGCAAGAAGATGGGACGTACCGAAAAGTCGAAGGTGCTGGAGGCTATATACGAGGATTTCGATGCAGCAGCAAGTGTTTTGCCCGAAAAGTGTACTGGTGCTGTGCGTGCAACCAAGGGTGCTGCGCTGGCACTCAAGGCTCGTGTGGCTCTCATCATGGGCGACTGGCAGACTGCCGCTAACGCCGCTCACGACGTGATGGAGCTTGGTGTTTACGCTTTGCATCCCGATTATGCCAACCTTTTCCTCTCTACAACAAAGACAAGCGACGAGTTCATATTCAAGATTCCTCGCTCTGTTGAGTACGACGGATGGTATTATGGTGCCAGTGCAGTCTACAACGACCTCGTGCGCAATGTTGGCGGATGGTGTGCTACATGCCCTTCGTGGGATCTTCTTGCCGCTTACACCTGCACCGACGGTCTGCCCGTCGACAAGTCGCCATTGTTCGACTCGCACGACCCGTTCAAGAACCGCGACCCACGTTGCTGTATGACTATTGTGCCGTTTGGCAGCAACTTCCTCGGATACGAATACAATCCGAGTCCGGAAGCCACTGAGGTGATGAACTTCAAGACCGGAGAGATGGTATATAACAACGATACACGTGCCAACAAGCAATACGCATCATTCGACGGACTTGCATGGAAAAAGGGCATAGACGAGACTTGGTTGCAGAATGGATTCAAGGTGGGAGCCGACATCATCTATTGCCGTTATGCCGAGATTCTCCTTACCTATGCCGAGGCTAAGATTGAGATGAACGAAATAGACCAAAGTGTAGTTGACGCAATGAACAGTGTGCGTGCTCGTGCTTATGGTGTCAACAAGAGTCAAACCGATAGCTATCCTGCTTTCAGTATTAAGTCGCAGAAGGATATGCGCTACGACTTGCGCGTAGAGCGTCGTATGGAAATGGCTAAGGAGCACATGCGCTATACTGACATGATACGTTGGCGTCAGGCCGAGATAAGCAACTCGCGCAAATCATACGGAATGCTCTATCCTGCTCAGCTGTGTATAGAGAATGTAACGAGCAAAGGCGACTGGTTCTGGCCGTGTGCTCCACGCATCGACGAGAACGGATTGCCCGACTTCTCTAATATTGAAGCTACTGGAAAGTGCCAAGTCCTCACCCAGCGCGTATGGGACGACCGCCAGTATTTGTGGCCTATACCTACAAGTGAGGTACTTATCAATAAGAATATGCATCAGAACGATGGATATTAATGGTTTATAGGTTAATTATGGGGGTGTGTATGTAGCGCACCCTCATTTTTTTTCATAATTCAAACAATACTGTTAGTTTTGTAATCATTTATTATCCTAATGTATAAATCTACTCCAATGAACATCCAACGAACATCCCGATTGTTTCTGCTCGGCATTCTCCTTGCGTTGCTTTCGCTTGTTGAGACACGGGCAGCGGTGTTGCAGTCGGGTAGGGCGTATGCTTTCAGCATGCCTGCCGAGTGGCGTTATGCCTCTGAGCCAGTGGCTACGCTCATGCAGCAGCGCACCGGCGTGAAGCTCACACTGGCGCATGCCGACAGCGCTATGCTTAAGATTGAACACGACGCAGCGCTCGGCAGCGAGGCGTATACGCTTCGGATAGCCGACAAGGACATCGTAGTGAGAGCCGGAAGCGTAAAGGGAGTCAACTGGGCAATGGCACAACTGGCTCAGCTGCTGAGTGCTGCCGGGGGCAGACCGTTAGAGTGTGCTACGCTAAAGAGCAGTCCGCGATTTGAGCATCGTGGCTTGATGATCGATTGCAGCCGCCACTTCCGCACCATAGCCGAACTCCAGTCGATGATAGACGCAATGAATCTGCTGCGTCTCAACGTGCTCCATCTGCACCTCACCGACAATCAGGGTTGGCGACTCGCACTCGAACAGTTTCCCGAAGTGGCACGCCGTGGAACCTATTATCCCGACTTTCCCGAACTCTCCGACAAGTATTACACGCCTGCCGAACTGAAGGCGCTCGTGGCTTATGCCTACGCACGGGGCGTAGAGATAATCCCCGAGGTGGACATGCCGGGCCATTGCTTGGCGCTTCTTGCCTCTATGCCCGAACTGTCGTGCCGTGGTGGCGAATTTGAACCGTTTCCCGAGGAGCGCCTGCAGAACGACCGCAAGCGTGCATGGGAGAATATGCTGTGCGTAAGCAATCCTCGTGTCTACGACATTGTTGAGGCTGTGGTGGCTCAACTGGTCGAAATCTTCCCCTCGCGCTATATCCATCTGGGCGGCGACGAGGTGAGCACGGTGCGCTGGAAGGAGTGCAAGCGCTGCCAGGCGCTGTATAAAAGCGAGCACATGACCGACCTTCATCAGCTGCAAGACTACTTCACTCGTCGTGCCGGCGAGATAGTACGTCGTTATGGCAAGCGTTTGATGGGATGGGACGAGATAAACGACCGCTGTGCTGCCGATGCTTCTGACGTGGTTTGTATTTGGCAGCGCGATGCCGCCGAGCGCAGCGCTAAGGCTCTGGGCAGAGGCATGCAGGTGGTGATGTGTCCTAAAGATCCATGCTACTTCGACTTCGGTTATGCCCGCAATTCCACTAAGAAGGTGTTCGGATGGCAACCATTGAAGGGCATTCCAGCCGAACAGCAGAGTCAGGTGAGGGGCGCTCAGGCGTGTCTGTGGACCGAGTTTGTGCGCACCAAGGCCGATGTCGACCACATGCTCTATCCTCGTCTGTGCGCTCTGGCTGAGGTGTTGTGGACCGGAGGGGGCGGCAGCTACGACGAGTTTGTGAGCCGTCTCAACACGGTTGTGCTGCCTCTGCTCGCACGCACGGGCAATGCAGCCTATGCCGAGCGGTTGGACGCCACCATAATATTCCGTGCCGAGACGGGCCATGCAAAGCTTTTGGCTGGCGCAACGATAGACACCAATATGCCCGGCGTGAAGTTCTACGAAAAGGAATATGCCTACGACGGCGACGAGAGCACATTCTTCTGTACGCCATACTCCGACCTTGAGGGCGAGCACTTCACCGTAACGCTCGATAATGCGGTTTCGACGCGACGTGTGGCAGTAGCGTTCGACGACTCTAAGGAATATCCGCACGGTGCCGTTCTGGAGGCAAGTGCCGACGGCAAGACATATTATAAGGTGGCTGACGAGGTGAAGGGCGGACGCATGGAGGCACGGTTCAAGACGCGACGCAAGGTGAAGGCGCTGCGCCTGACGCTCAGCCGTGAGCAGCAGAACCGTCTTACGCTCAGGGAATTCTATTTTCGTTAAACATTCAGACATCAAATCCTACTATGACAAGAAATAAAAACGTAACTTTGCTACGTGTGCTGTTGGCTGTGGTTATGGCTTTGACAGCAATGCCGAAGGCGCACGCCGAGAGCCTGATAGTTGAAGCCGAGAGCTTCAGCAAGCGTGGCGGTTGGGTGGTCGACCAGCAGTTTATGGACCTCATGGGGTCGCCCTATCTTCTGGCACACGGCATGGGCGTGCCCGTAAGCGATGCCGTCACCACGGTGGACATAGGCAGCGGCGGCACGTATCACGTATATGTGCGCACATACAACTGGACTTCGCCATGGACTACAAAGCCAGGTGCAGGAGCCTTTCAACTGAGCGTTGGGGGCAAGCGTCTGCATACTGTAGGGCAGACGGGCAACCGTTGGCAGTGGCAGAAGGCTGGCACGGTGAGGCTTAAGGCCGGCAAGACACAGCTGCGGCTGCACGACCTCACGGGATTTGACGGCCGTTGCGACGCCATACTGCTCACTACCGACGGCAGTCTTGTTCCGCCCGACGACGCAAGCAGCCAAGACGCATTCCGTAGCGGCATCAACGGCACAAGCCTTGAGCCTCGCGATGCCGGCAATTACGACATGGTGGTGGTGGGAGCAGGCGTTGCCGGCATGAGTGCGGCAGTGGCTGCAGCCCGATTGGGACTGCGTGTGGCGCTAATAGGCGACCGTCCGGTGGCTGGCGGCAACAACAGTTCGGAGGTGCGTGTACACATGGGCGGACGCTTGGGCGTTGGTCCTTATCCCAAGCTGGGACAGTTGCAGCAGGAGTTTGCCCCATGTCGTGAGGGCAATGCACAGCCTGCAGCCTACTACGAAGACCAGAAGAAGATGCAATGGCTGCAGCAGGAGCACGGCGTGAGCCTCTTTATGGGCGTGCATGCCGACGGTGTGACCATGGACGGAACACGCATAGCAAGCATTACAGCCCGAAACGTACTGAGCGGCGAGCGCCTGAGGTTCAAGGCACCGCTCTATGCCGACTGCACAGGCGACGCTACCATAGGCTATCTGGCTGGTGCCGACTGGCGTATGGGACGTGAGTCGCGCAGCGAATATGGCGAGAGCCGTGCGCCGGAACGTGCCGACAGCTTGACTATGGGAGCCTCGGTGCAGTGGTATGCAGCCAAGAGCAAGAGTCGAGAGCGGTTTCCGCTGTTTGAATATGGAGTCGTGCTCAACGACTCTACTGCCGAGCGTGTGCTCAAGGGCGAATGGACTTGGGAGACGGGCATGAACCGCAACCAGATAACCGAGGCTGAACGCATACGCGACTACGGACTGATGGTGGTCTACTCCAACTGGAGCTATCTGAAAAACCGGTTGCCCGAGCGCCGTGATTATGCCAATTACAGACTCGACTGGGTGGCTTACGTAGCAGGCAAACGGGAGTCGCGCCGACTGCTGGGCGACTATGTGCTGAAGGAGGACGACCTTGTGCGCCACATGACACACGAGGATGCGTCGTTTGCAGCGACGTGGAGTATCGACCTGCATGAGCCCGATCCTGTCAACACCATCAGCTTCCCGGGCAACGAATACAAGGCCACTACACGCCACACCGTTATCTATCCTACGGCTGTGCCCTATCGTTGTCTGTACTCGCGTAATGTTGACAACCTCTTCATGGCGGGCAGAAACATCAGCACAACGCACGTTGCGCTCGGCTCAACCCGCGTAATGCGCACTACGGGAGCTATGGGCGAGGTGGTAGGTATGGCTGCGTCGCTGTGCAAGAAGTATGGAGCTACGCCCCGTGAGGTGTACTTCTATCATCTCGACGAACTGAAACGCCTCATGCAGAAGGGCGTGGCAAAAGAGGGTGTGGAGCCTACGCAGGACTATAACGAGGGCGGATGGCTCAACAATCCACCTGCAATAAAATAATGAGTATTACCATATAATAAGAAGAACTACAAAAGAATCATATGGCTATGAAGAAAACAATCGTTATGCTGCTGGCAATACTGCTATTGCCGCTGACGTGTCTTGCTGGTGGAAAGAAGCAGGGCAAGACGTTTACCGTGCTGCAGTGGAACATTTGGCAGGAGGGAACTATGGTGAAGGGTGGATATGAAGCCATTCTGAACGAACTGGAACGGCTGCGCCCCGACTACGTCACGTTCAGCGAGGTGCGCAACTATCGCGACGACTTCATTGCACGTGTGTGCAAGGATATGTCTAAGCGTGGTGTAGTGTATTACGGATTCCGTTCGGACGATACGGGACTGCTGTCGTCTACGCCCATCACCGCCCATAAGACGGTGTTCCCGTTGAAGGACGACCATGGGTCGATATACAAGCTTGAGACGAAGGTGTGCGGACGCAAACTGGCTCTGTACACCAGTCATCTCGACTATCTCAACGACACGTATTATGAGGTGCGTGGTGTTGACGGCAACACTTTTAAGGAGATGGAACCGCTCACCGATGTCGACGAGATATTGCGTCGCAACGCTCTCTCAATGCGCGACAAGGCTATAGCCAACTTCCTTAAGGAGGCAAAGCGCGATAAGGAGCGTGGATTCATCACCATTATAGGCGGCGACTTCAACGAACCTTCGGTGCAGGACTGGACGGAGCAGACGCGCGACCTGTACGACCATCACGGCGTAGTGATAGCGTGGCCGCAGACGACGGCACTCATCAAGGCTGGATTCAACGACTGCTATCGCACGGTTCACCCCAATGTGCTGACTCATCCGGGCTTCACTTTCCCCTCGGACAATCCAGATGTAGACCCTCGAAAGCTGACATGGGCTCCGAAGTCGGACGAACGCGACCGCATCGATTATCTCTTCTTCCGTGGCAAGGGCATTAAGGTGACGGAATGCAAGCTCTTTGGTCCTGAAGGCAACATCGCTTATGCCAAGCGTGTACCCCTCGGCACCGACGAACCGATAATAACACCGCTCGCAACGTGGCCCACCGACCATAAGGGTGTGCTCGCTACGTTTGTGGTGGAGTAAGTGTAATAAAATTAGAGTTGAGAGTTGGGAGTTGAAAGTTATGATTACCTTTTTTTATAAAACACAGCTTTATATAAACTGCTACACATATCATAACTTTCAACTTCCAAATCTCAACTCTCAACTAAAAAATAGCTTTCAAAAAGAAAGCTATTTTTTCTTCATGTCTTCCTCGATAAAGCGCAGCAGATGTTCTACTGCCTCGCTCTCGGGAATAGCTTTTTCAACGCACATTTTCTGCTTGTAGAGTGATATTTTGCCTGGTCCGGCACCTACATATCCGTAGTCGGCATCAGCCATTTCGCCCGGACCGTTGACGATGCAGCCCATTATGCCAATCTTCAGACCCTTCATGTGGGCTGTAGCGGCCTTGATCTTGGCTATGGTAGAGCGCAGGTCGTAGAGCGTTCTGCCGCAACCGGGACACGAGATATACTCGGTCTTGGATGTGCGGAGGCGTGCTGCCTGCAGGATGGCAAACGAGGTGTCGGCAATGTCGCGCACGTTGATGTCGCCGTCGTTCATCAGCCAGATACCGTCGCAGAGTCCGTCAATCATCAGCGCTCCCATGTCGGCAGCAGCCTCAAGCTGGAAGTCGGCCTTCTCCTGGGCGCTGTGGCGATACATCTGGGCGAAGACAACAGGATTGAAGAGTCCGTTGGTCCACAGTTCGTGGGTCAAGGCACGCTGCTCGCCCAGCTTGTTCTGCTGGTTGCTGACGGCTATTACCACCACTTCGGGATGAGCCTTGAGGCATGCCAGATACTCCTCCGACGGAGCGCCGAGCTGCAACACGAGGAACTTCACGTCAGCCTTGACGCTCGAAATGAACGGTGTGGCGTTGTAGGGGAATATCGGATAGGTGTCCTTAGCGCCAGTGTAGGCGTTGAAGTCGACGATATACTTCTGTCCCTCCTTGCGGTTGGCGGGCAGCGAAGAGCCGCAGTAGATGTAGTCGGGAGTGGTGTCGGTGCTGAAATCAACGTCAGCCGATGTCTGACCGTTGGGCAGCGAGGCAATCACTACGGGCACATTAGAGCCGCCTATGCCTCCGGCAGCGCGTGTCTTGCGGCGTTCGGGGCGCAGCCAGTCGAAGTCGGGCGATGCTGTAGCGGGCACCATGAGGTGGCCTTCGCGCTTGATGATGTAGTCGACAAGGTGGCGTGCCACCGGTATTTCAGCCTCAGGCTCCTCGCTCAGACTCACACGTATGGTGTCGCCGATGCCGTCGGCGAGCAGAGCTCCGATGCCTACGGCACTCTTGATGCGTCCGTCCTCGCCCTCGCCAGCCTCAGTCACGCCGAGGTGGAGCGGATAGTGCATGTCGTTGCGGTCCATCTCGTCGACGAGCAGACGCACGGTGCGCACCATGATGACTGTGTTGGAAGCCTTGATGGAAATCACCACATTGTCAAACTGCTCCTTCTTGCAGATGCGCAGAAATTCCATGCAGCTCTCGACGATTCCCTCGGGAGTGTCGCCATAGCGCGACATGATGCGGTCGGACAACGATCCGTGGTTGACACCGATGCGCACGGCTGTGTGATGCTCCTTGCAGATATTGAGAAAGGGGACGAAGCGGTCTTCAAGTTTCTTCAGTTCGTCGGCATACTCGGCGTCGGTATATTCTATCTTCTTGAACACACGTGCCGGGTCGACATAGTTGCCGGGATTGACGCGCACCTTCTCGGCATAGAGCGCAGCCACGTCGGCTACGTTGGCGTTGAAGTGTACGTCGGCAACAAGCGGAGTGTTGAAGCCGTCAGCGCGCAGCTGGGCGTTGATGTTCTTCAGATTCTCAGCCTCGCGTCGGCCCTGTGTGGTGAGTCGCACAAGTTCGCCGCCAGCCTTAATTATTTTTTCTGCCTGCTCTACGCATGCCTCAGTGTCGTTGGTGTTGGTAGTGGTCATCGACTGGATGCGTATAGGGGCATCGCCGCCAATCTGCAAGTCGCCCACCTGAACGGGCGACGATGAGCGACGGCGATAGTTGAAGAGGTCTGTCATTTTAACATTTATAATCGTACTTCATTTCAGCCAACTCCTTGTTTGCCTTCTCAATCTTGGCACCGAGTCCGGCCTTGTATACTTCCATCTTGCTTGCCATCTCAGCGTCGCCGAGGGCAATCATCTCGCAGGCGAGGATGGCGGCGTTCATGGCACCGTTCACACCCACTGTGGCAACAGGGATTCCTGGAGGCATCTGTATGATTGAGAACATGGCGTCCAATCCGTCGAGCATACCCTTGATAGGAACACCGATAACGGGCAACGTGGTGTTGGCAGCGATTACTCCAGGCAGTGCAGCAGCCATGCCGGCAGCAGCGATGATGACCTTAATGCCACGGTCCTTGGCACCTTTAGCGAAATTCTCCACTGCAGTAGGTGTGCGGTGGGCTGAGAGTGCGTTAACTTCAAAAGGAACCTGCATGTCGTTCAAGAACTTGCATGCCTTTTCCATAACGGGCAGGTCGCTTGTGCTGCCCATGATGATGCTTACTAATGGAGACATAATGATTAATTATTTAAAAGCCCTACCCCCGACCCCTCCCCCGTAGGGAGGGGAGTAATATGTAGAGTTGGGCTTTGGTTTATTGAATTTATTATTTATACGATTAATATCTATACTTTTGTTTCTTTTGGTCGAACTTTGCAAGTTCAATCAATGGGAAAAAGACGCGATTGGCAAAGCATATCGCTCCCCTCCCTACGGGGGAGGGGCAGGGGGTGGGGCTTATAATCCCAATATCACCGTATACGCCACTACCAATCCCAAGAGGAATCCGTAGCATACCTGGCGCAGCGAGTGCTGTCGCAGAATCATGCGGCTTGTGCCTACCATTCCGCCGAGGATGATGACCACGCAGAGCCAGCCCAATGGATTGAATCCGAATATCAGCGAGAAGGCTTGCAGCGCTCCTGCCACACCGCCTATGGCAGCGGTATGGGTAGATATCTTCCACCACACGTTGATGAGGGCGCACAGAATCTGTATGACAAGTGCCGACATGAGTATGTTGCTCATGAAGTGGGGTATGTTGAAGCGGTGCATGACATAGTAGCACACGAAGTAGCTTACGATTGAAAGCAGATAAGGCACCACACGCCGCTCCTTCTTGCCCAGTTCGATGAGTGTCCATCCGTGATAGCCACGATAGAAGTGGATGAGCAGTGTGGGCAAGAGAATGGTGAACATGTAGACAAGGCCGAGCACCGTAAGCTTGTACGGCCACGGCATCAGACTGAGATAGCTGAACGTGAACAGAGCTATCAGTCCGACAAGCGGCAGATAGAATGGCGTGAAAACCATACTAAGAATGCGAGCTGCGAGAATAATATTCTTTTCTTTCATAATTCCTGAGCCTTACTGGGCATCTTTATGCCTTATTGAGCCTTAGTAAGCCTTCTATAATTATTTTTTCTCAATTAACAAATCATATCACTCCCCTCCCTACGGGGGAGGGGCAGGGGGTGGGGCTTTGCTTTTGCCTTTACCCTTTTCTCAATCTTGCCACTGGCAACCCCAGCTGTTCGCGGTATTTAGCCACGGTGCGTCGTGCTATTGGATAGCCGAGCTTGGCGAGAGCCTTAGTCAGTGCGTCGTCGCTCATGGGCTTCTTCTTGTCTTCCTTGGCAATAAGGTCCTTGAGTGCGAGCTTTATCTTGCGTGTCGACAGCTCCTCGCCATCGTCGGTGGTGTAGCCGTCGGAGAAGAAGAAGCGCAGGGGGAATGTGCCCCAATTGGTCTGCGCATACTTGATGTTGCTGACACGCGAAATGGTGGAAATGTCGAGTCCGGTGCGGTCGGCAATGTTCTTCAGAATCATCGGCTTGAGGTCGGCCTCATCGCCGTCCTGGAAGAAACGGCGCTGCCAGTCGATGATGGCCTGCATAGTGATGGTGAGCGTACGGCGGCGCACCTTTATCGCTTCGATGTATCCGCGTGCACGTTCCACCTTCTCCTTGGCGTAGAGCAGTGCCTCCTTCTCGCGTCGCGACATCGATGTCTTGTTGTTCTTGTAAGCCTCCATCATCTCGGCAAACGATGGCGACACCTTCAGTTCGGGTATGTTGCCGCCGTTGAGCATGAAGGTCACGTTGCCGTTGTCGTCGGTGTCGACAATGAAGTCGGGCGTTATCTGCTGCACGTTGCGACCCTCAGTCTCGCCGAGCGACGAGCCAGGCTTCGGATTGAGTCGGCGCAACTCAGCCATAACGCGTTCGGCGGTGTCGGTATCGACACCCAATGCAGAGCGTATCTTGTCGAAATGCTTCTTGGTGAACTCGTCGAAACAGTCGGTTATCACCTTCTGCATCATAGGTTTGAGCGAGTCGTTGGGACGGCGCTTGATTTGCAGCAGCAGACATTCCTGCAATGTGTGGGCACCGATGCCCGCAGGGTCGAAGGTCTGCAGTATGCGCACCACGCGGTCTACGTCGTCGATGGTGCAGTCGATGCCGTGATAGATGGCAAGTTCGTCGGATATCGACTCGCTGTCCTTGCGCAGCAGTCCGTCGCTGTCGAGCGACCCTATGACATACTCCATTATCTCCTCGTCCTTCTCCGACAGCTCCGTCTCGCCCATCTGCTCCTTCAGCTTGTCGTAGAACGACGTTGTGTCGCCATACACCATCTCCTCATAGTCGGCAGAGTCGGCACCCGAGCCGCCCGTATATCCTGCCGTAGGCATGTCGTCGTCGCCTCCGCCGATGCGCTCAAGGGCATCGGTGAGAGCCGAGTCGCGCTCCTCGCGTTCGTTGCGTGCGTCAAAGTCGTCGTTGTCGGAAGCGCCCTCGCCACCCGAAGAGGGCTGCGAATCGTCGCCATACGAGGCTGTAGAGTCGCTACCTTCTACGTGGCCACCCTCGAAAACGTCTTCGGGCGAAGTGGTTTCGAGAGCCGGGTTGTCGTCAAGTTCGGCGTTGACGCTCTGCTCGAGTTCGGTCAAGGGCATCTCAAGCAAGTGCACCTGTAGCATCTGCTGTTGCGACAGACGCTGCACCTGCTGAAGTTTCTGCTCCTGTGTTTGTATGAGTTTCATTTTTTTATGACGTGATGATGTGGTGTATAGATGTTGTTGACGGTATCAATCAGTTCAGCTGAAGTAGAGCTTCAGCTTGTCGGCTGCGGCGTGCAGCAGTTCGGGCTGTTCGCTGTAATAGCGCTTCCACACCCGCTTTGCTTCGTCGGCAATGGGCGACTGGTCGGCAGCCTTGCGCTTCAAGATGGGGTCGAAGGTCTGGTATATCTCGAGTATGCGCACTATCTCCTCGGGCTTGAGCGACAGCAGTCGAGCCATGTCGAGCACCTCGGGGGTCTCGCTCACCATGGTGTTGGGCGTAAGTGCGAAGTAGAGTTCGAGGATTATGACGAGCATAACGGGCGTTATGTCCGACGAATTGTCGATAGGACGATAGTCGCGCTCGAACGAGGGAGTGGTCTGCACGCCTTCGTAGAACAGTCCGGAGTCGCCGAACCCAGCCATCTGCTTGAGTCGCTTGATGTCGCGCGCGAGACGTTTGGGGTTGTCGGCATACAGCGCCCAGAGCCTCTGGAGCGACGGAGTGGCGCGTTTTTCGAGTGCGCACATCTGTTCGTATATGGTACGGGGCGGTATGTGTAGCTCTATGCCCAATTCCACAACCGGATGTGAAAATTCGGATTTCACACCAGCAGGCTTCTTCTGATACAACTGTATGAGAAGCAGCCAATAGTCGTCTGACCAAAGAGTATTATTTGCCATAATCGATAAACATTGTTACAAATGCAAAGTTACTGAAAGTCTTGCACAAAATGTAATTCTTACCTCAAAAGTTGAGTTTTTAATAAAATATAAAAAATAGACATATAATAAGGTAACAACAAAAATTTTCTTACTTTTGCGCCCAAATTAAAGAACACAAAGCAAAATCATGCAAGAAAACTTAGTGATTGTCGAGAGCCCCGCTAAGGCAAAGACCATAGAGAAGTTTCTGGGTTCCGACTACAAAGTGATGTCCTCATACGGACACATACGCGACCTTAAGAAGAAGGAAATCAGCATAGACAAGGACACGCTGCAGCCAGCATACGTCATACCTAAGGACAAGGAAGAACTTGTAAAGAAACTGCGTGAGAGCGCAAAGAAGGCACACAAGGTGTGGCTCGCATCCGATGAGGACCGCGAGGGAGAGGCTATTTCGTGGCATCTGTGCGAGGTGTTGGGCCTGGACGAGGCTTCGACCAACCGTATCGTATTCCATGAGATTACAAAGCCTGCTATCCTGGCGGCTATAGAGAATCCACGACACCTTGACATGAACCTTGTAAATGCGCAGCAGGCACGCCGCGTGCTCGACCGCATCGTGGGCTTCAAGCTCTCGCCCGTATTGTGGCGCAAGGTGAAGCCGGCTCTGTCGGCAGGACGTGTGCAGTCGGTAGCCGTCAGACTCATCGTAGAGCGCGAGCGCGAGATACAGCAGTTCAAGAGCGAACCATACTATCGCATCAACGCCATATTCGCCATAACCAACGCCGACGGATCGCAGTCGGAGGTGAAGGCCGAACTCGACAAGCGATTCACCACACACGACGAGGCTCTGGCTTTCCTCGACAAGTGCAAGAAGGCTGAGCACAAGGTGGAGAGCGTGAGCAAGAAACCGCTCAAGCGCATGCCGGCGCCTCCGTTCACCACTTCGACACTGCAGCAGGAAGCTGCCCGCAAGCTCGGATTCTCGGTGTCGCAGACCATGATGGTGGCACAGCGTCTGTACGAAAACGGTCTTATCACATACATGCGTACCGACAGCGTAAACCTATCAAGTCTGTGCATCAACGCAGCCAAGGAGGAAATCATCAAGCTGTATGGCGAGGAGTATAGTTCGCCGCGCAACTACCACACCCACTCGAAGGGTGCGCAGGAGGCTCACGAGGCAATACGCCCTACATACATGAGCAATACTACTATAGAGGGTACTGCCCAGGAGCGCCGACTCTACGACCTGATATGGAAGCGCACGGCTGCATGCCAAATGTCGGAGGCTCAGATTGAGAAGACCACTGTGACAATAGGCATAAGCACCACCGACGAACACTTCATCGCCAACGGCGAGGTTGTCAAGTTTGACGGTTTCCTGAAGGTATACCGCGAGTCGACCGACGACGAGCAGAACGAGCAGCGCGACGAATTCGCGCACAACCTGCCCGTAATCAATGAGGGCGACACTCTGAAGCGCCGCGAGATTACATCTACCGAACGCTACTCGCAGGGCCCCACACGATACACCGAGGCAAGCCTCGTACACAAACTCGAAGAACTGGGCATCGGACGCCCGTCTACATACGCCCCGACCATCTCTACCATACAGCAGCGCGAATATGTTGTAAAGGGCGACAAGAAGGGCGAAGAGCGCCCCTACGTAATCGACACATTGCGCGGACTCATCGTCACACCGACTCGCAAGGTGGAAGTTACAGGCAACGAGAAGGGCAAGCTACTGCCTACCGACATAGGTATCGTGGTGAACGACTTCCTCATGCAGAACTTCCCCAACATCATGGACTATAACTTCACTGCCAAGGTGGAGCAGCAGTTCGACCAGATTGCCGACGGCAAGGAGGAGTGGACCGACATGATGCAGCACTTCGACCGCGAGTTTGAGCCAACCGTTGAGAAGGTGATGAACGCCCGCTCGGAGCACAAGGCTGGCGAACGCAAGCTGGGCGACGACCCGAAGAGCGGACACCCGGTGTTCGTAAAGATTGGACGCTACGGACCCGTAGTGCAGATTGGCACTGCCGACGACGACGAGAAGCCGCGCTTTGCTCAGCTGCCTACCGACAAGAGCATGGAGACAATCACTCTGGAGGAGGCTCTCGAACTGTTCAAGATGCCGCGCACCGTGGGCGAATACGAAGGCAAGACCGTGACCATAGGTGCCGGACGATTCGGACCATACGTACTGCACAACAAGATGTACACTTCCATTCCGAAGGACGAAGACCCTATGACCATCACTCTCGACCGCGCCATCGAGCTGATTGAAGCCAAGCGCAAGAGCGAGGAGGAGCGCCACATGAAGAAATTCGACGAAGACCCCAACCTCGAAGTGCTCAACGGCAGATACGGTCCATACATCGCCTTCGAAGGCAAGAACTACCGCATCCCACGCGAACTGCACGCCACTGCCGCCGAACTCACCTACGAGCAGTGCATGGACATCATTAAAAATCCGCCGGCTCCGAAGAAGAGAGCGGCTAAGAAATAACAGAAAAGCCCTACCCCCGGCCCCTCCCCCGTAGGGAAGGGAGTGGTATGTTTAGCATACAATAATCATTAGCATACAAATATATTAACAGTATGCTTAAGCTAACACTACATATAACTCCCCTCCCTGCGGGGGAGGGGCCGGGGGTAGGGCTTTTTAATATTATATAATATGACTAGAATCATCCTCATTGGCTACATGGGAGCCGGAAAGACCACCATAGGCAAGGCACTCGCCAAGGCCCTTGGAGTCACATTCTACGATCTCGACTGGTATATCGAGACACGTATGCACCGCACTGTGAAGCAGATATTCGACGCTGAAGGCGAAGAAGGATTCCGCCGCATCGAGCACAACCTGCTGCACGAAGTGGCTGAGTTTGAGAATGTAGTGATTTCGTGCGGAGGCGGCACTCCATGCTTCTTCGACAATATCGACTACATGAACCGCCAGGGCAAGGTGATATATCTGAAGGCTTCGCCCGAAGTGCTGTACGAGCACCTGAAGATGGGCAAGTCGGTGCGACCACTGCTGCTCAACAAGACGCCTGAGCAGGTACGCGAGTTTATCGTCGAGCAACTCGCACACCGCGAACAATTCTATTCAAAAGCCAATTACACGCTCGACATAAACCTACTCGACAATCACGACAAGATAAATATTACGGTTGATAAGCTACAAAAATTGATTGAAAAATGAAGAAATGGACCATTGACGACTCTCGCGAGTTATACAACATCAACGGTTGGGGCACCTCTTACTTCGGTGTCAACGACAAGGGCGACATGTATGTAACACCCTGCAAGGACAACGTGCAAATCGATTTGCGCGACGTCATGGACGAACTGCAGCTGCGCGACGTTACGCCTCCAGTGCTGCTACGCTTCCCCGACATTCTCGACAACCGTATCGAGAAGACCTCAAGCTGCTTCAAGAAGGCTGCCGAGGAGTACGAATACAAGGGCGAGAACTTCATTGTGTACCCTATTAAGGTGAACCAGATGCAACCCGTCGTTGAGGAAATCATCTCGCACGGACGCAAGTTCAACCTCGGACTGGAGTGTGGCTCAAAGCCCGAGCTGCACGCCGTTATCGCTGTGCAGTGCCAGAGCGACTCTATCATAGTGTGCAACGGCTACAAGGACCAGAGCTACATCGAACTGGCGCTGTTGGCACAGAAGATGGGCAAGCGCATATTTATCGTTGTCGAGAAGATGAGCGAGATAGGACTGATTGCCGCTGCTGCCAAAAAGCTGGGCGTGAAGCCCAACATCGGCATACGTATCAAGCTGGCTTCAAGCGGATCGGGCAAATGGCAGGAGAGCGGAGGCGACGCTTCGAAGTTCGGACTGCGCTCGTCGGAGCTGCTCCAGGCGCTCGAAACTCTCGACGAGAAGGGTCTGCACGACTGCGTCAGACTCATCCACTTCCACATCGGATCGCAGATAACCAAGATACGACGCATTCAGACTGCACTGCGCGAGGCTGCCAACTTCTACATACAACTGCACAAAATGGGCTACAACATCGACTTCGTCGACTGTGGCGGCGGTCTGGGCGTAGACTACGACGGAACACGCTCGTCGTCGAGCGAGAGCTCGGTCAACTACTCTATCCAGGAGTATGTCAACGACTGCGTATACACATTCGTCGATGCTTCGAACAAGAATGGTATCAAGCATCCTAACCTTATCACCGAGAGTGGACGCTCGTTGTCAGCCCACCACTCTGTACTCATCACCGACGTACTCGAAACTACGTCGCTGCCTGAGATGCGCGAGGAGTTTGAACCGTCCGAAAACGACCACCAGCTCGTCAAGGATCTCTACGAGATATGGGACAATCTCAATCCACGCACAATGCTTGAGGACTGGCACGATGCCGAGCAGATACGCGACGAGGCTCTCGACCTCTTCTCGCACGGCATTGTCGACCTGCGCACACGTGCCGAGATAGAGAGCATGTATTGGAGCGTTTGCCGCGAAGTGAACAGCATGGCAAAGACACTGAAGCACACTCCCGACGAGCTGCGCGGCCTGGACAAGCTGCTTGCCGACAAATACTTCTGCAACATATCTATATTCCAGTCGCTCCCCGATGCTTGGGCTATCGACCAGCTCTTCCCCATCGTGCCCATACAGCGACTCAACGAGCGCCCAACACGCAACGCTACTCTGCAGGACATCACCTGCGACAGCGACGGCAAGATAGCCAACTTCGTCACCAACCGTCAGGCTACACACGTGCTGCCGGTGCACCCTATCAAGAAAAACGAAGACTACTATCTCGGCGTATTCCTCGTTGGAGCCTACCAGGAGATACTCGGTGATATGCACAACCTCTTCGGTGATACCAACGCCGTACACATATCGGTGAAGGACGGAGGCTACAGCATCGACCAGATATTCGACGGCGAGACTGTTGAGGAGGTGCTCGACTACGTACAGTACAATCCCAAGAAACTCGTGCGACAGCTCGAGATATGGGTGACCAAGAGCGTTAAGGCGGGTAAAATATCGCTCGAAGAGGGCAAGGAGTTCCTCAGCAACTACCGCTCAGGACTGTATGGATATACTTATCTGGAGTAATTGAAGCCCCACCCTGCCCCTCCCCCGTAGGGAGGGGTGTTATATGCTTTTATTGCCCGTAAATATTTTACGCTTATGAAAATCACAATAATTAAGGTTGGCGGCGCCGTAGTGGAGGATTCTGCACAGCTTGCCGCTCTTCTTGAGGGTTTCAAGAAGGTTGAGGGATACAAAATACTGGTACATGGAGGCGGCCGTCGCGCCACTAAGGTGGCTGCCGAGCTCGGCATAGAGAGCAAGATGGTGGGCGGACGACGCATCACCGACGCCGAAATGCTTGAGGTGGTGACGATGGTTTACGGTGGACTGGTCAACAAGAACATCGTGGCACAGCTGCAATCGCTCGGTATCAACGCCATAGGATTAACAGGTGCCGACATGGACGTGATACGTTCGCACAAGCGTCCGCTAAAGGACGGTGTCGACTTCGGATTTGTCGGCGATGTAGACAAGGTGAATGCCGAACGCCTCAAGACCCTTATAGATGCCGGTATGACCCCCGTTCTTGCCCCTCTGACGCACGATGGTGCCGGAACGATGCTCAACACCAATGCCGACACGATAGCTTCGGAGACGGCACGTGCGCTTGCCGCGCTCTACGACGTAACGCTGGTGTACTGTTTTGAGAAACCCGGTGTGCTCGCCAATCCCGACGACGACACAAGCGTAATCCCTACCATCACCCGCAATGACTTCAACCGACTCACAGCCGACGGAACTATATCTGGCGGAATGCTGCCCAAGATAGAGAATGCACTCGCTGCTGTAGAGGTAGGAGTTAAGAAAGTGGTGATAACCAAGGCCGACAGCATTGGCAAGGGAGGAACGGTTATTCAGTAAGAAGACTGAAACTGTATAGTTGAAAAAAGGAACAGGCCGCCGGTGTCAATTAAGACTCCGACGGCCTGTCAATCGTTAGTATGTTATGAAAAATTTGAGAGTCCCCGAAACTTCACAGCTTCAAGGTTTTCTTTGTAGCGTCATACACTTTTCGTAACATTTGTCATGGACGCTGGTGAAGGGGCTTGTTTTTACGTCCAAATATGTTTTAAGTGTACATCAGCTGGTGTTTTAACTTAAAATGATTTTATTGAGAAAGCATAGAAATATATCTTACTTAAGTATGGTGGGACCATTCTGTCCGAACGGCTGTCCTACTGTGCCGATACTGCTCAGTCCGTTGTGGCGTGCAGTATCCATTTTCACAGTGTCGTTCATCGCCACTGAGGCACCCTCACGTACTCGAGGAGTGTATGCCGCAGGCACTCCGGCAGGCACGTCTTCGGTGCTCTGGAATGACATCTGGGCTGCCTGACTCAGTGTGAGCACTATGGCCACCATTGCCGCTGCCTTGAAGAGCGGCGCAAACCGCTGGCTTATGAGCACCTTGCGTGCCTTAACCTCTTGCGGCTCGCCAACCATAGACAGCATACGCTCGTCGAAATCATCGCCCAGGCGATCGGTCTTCGGCTCAGTCTGCTCATACACAAACAAGGGGCGGAACTTGGCAAGCTCCTCAGGAACGCACAACTGGCTGAAGAACGAGCGCAGTATCTGCTCCTCCTCAAGTGTTGTCTCGCCCTGCCAGTAGCGGTCAAGAAGTTGGTTTATGTATTTATAATCCATAGTTGTCGTATTTTTGGAATTGTTGTTTAATAGTCTGCCGCGCACGGAAGATGTTCACCTTCACCTGGTCCTCGGTTATATCGAGTACGGCGGCTATCTCCTTGTATGTCTTACCTTCGATATCGCGCAGTTGCATGCACGACCTTTGTTTCTCAGGCAGAGAGTCGATGAGCGTCCTCACTATCGTCACTCGTTCGCGTTGCACGGTCTGTTCGTATGGTGTAGATGCCGTGTCGGCCTGGTTGTCGCCTCCTTGGGGCGTCGTTTCGTCGAGCGAAGCGTTCTGGTTGTCGCGCAGTCGCATGCGGTCGAGAGCCAGGTTGCGGCAGATAGTGAGCGAGAATGCTTCCACCGACTCAAGGGTATCCCACGAGTCGCGACGGTTCCACACCTTTATCAAGGTGTCTTGCACGATATCTTCGGCCTCTTCGCGGCTTAGCGTGATGCGCATTGCCAGTCGGAAGAGTATATCCTTCATCGGCAGGATGTCGTTGCGAAAACTAATCTTTTTCATCTGTGCTCTAAATGAATGACGATTGACGGCTGATTTTGTTACAGACGTCCGTCCTTATTTAACCTCGTTTAACAAATCGCTCGCATTCGGCGAGTATTTTCACACGCGCTATCTTCATCACAACGTAATAAAGTACAACAGCTATAATGAATCGTGATATGAGAAGCGCTATCAAGTTGCTCAGCGGCATTGTGGCTATATACGCCACGCCCATCACTCCGGCGGCGGCAAGGGCAAACGGCATTACGTCGCAGAAGAACATCCAGTAGCCATAGCCTATCAGTCGGCGCACGAAGAACAGCCACACCAGCAGCCACGATGTATTCAATATGGTGTAGGCTATCACCATCGAGCGTATGCCCATGGGCCATATCAGCACCATTGTGGCTATCTGAACGAGTCCTAAGGTGAACGTACACCAGAAGAAAGTGCCCGAACGTCCCTTCGATATAATCATGTTGGAGAAGAGCGTGGAGAGCGGCATTGTAGCGCCTGAGATACACAATATCTGTATCAGCTGAGCTGACGCAAGCCACTTCTCGCCTATGGCTGTGACGATAAACTCCTTTGCCACGAGTCCGAAACCGAACAGTAGGGGGAACGTTATGAATGCCGTGAAGCGCATCATCTTGCGGAACACGTCCTTCTGGCGGCCCTCCTCACCGTTGAGGCTTACGAGTACGGGCTGCGCCACTTGCGCCACCATGCTCTGCACGAGCGAGTAGCACTTGGTGTTCCACTGATAAGCCTGGTTGTAATTGCCCGTGTCGCGGGGCGTGAAGTAGTGGCCCAGCAAGATGTTGAGCACATTGTTGTTGACGTGGGTCATGATGGTAGTAGCAAGAATCTTGCACGAGAACCGGAACATTCGGCGCACTGGAGCGAATGTAATGCCGTGGATAGAAGGGCGCCATGGCGAGAAATGCCACTGCAAAAGGGTGTTGATGCCTACATAAACGAGTCCTTGCGTGGCGAGCGACCAATATGCCATGCCCGCAAATGCCATGCCCACACCCGTCAGACTCGACAGTATCACTGCCAAAGCGCCTGCTTCGGCTTGCTGCTTGGCGCGCAGATGCTTGAACAGATAGGCCGACTGTGCCGTGCCGAACGATGCTATGACAATACTAAGAAAGGCGTAGCGGCACAATGGCACTACGCGCGGTGTATGATAATATTCGCCTATAAGCGGAGCAGCAAAAAAGAGAATCAAGTAGAGCGATGACGCCATGATGATGTTAAACCAGAACACCGAGTTGTAGTCCTCGTCCTTGGGGTGCTCTATATTGGTAAGCGCCGTGCGGAAACCGCTGTCCTGCAAGGCTGTGGCAACAAGCGAGAAGATGCTTATCATCGCCATCATACCATAGTCGGACGGTGACAATAAGCGACCCAGAACAATGCCGAACGCCAGTCCGACGAGCTGCTGTATGCCGCTGTTGAGTCCGCCCCACAACAATCCTTGTGCCGTTTTCTCTTTCAGTGTACTCATAATCCTATTGAAGAAAAAAAAGGAGGACGTGTCAGAATAGGAGTTAGAGGAAGTTAAGAAGAAGTTAATCCATCTACGATGAATGGAAGTTAACGGACAAATGCTTTGTCTTTCAGCAATTTATACATATGTCCGCTAACTTCTATTAACTACGGGCAAAGCCCAAACTTCCTCTAACTTCTGTTTTGACACACTCTCATATCATAAACATAATGATGATTTGTGCTATAATGACGCGTATGAACATGCCGAGCGGATATACCGATGTGTAAGCCACGGCGGCACGGTCGCCCTTGATGGTTTCGTTGGCGTAGCTCAGTGCCATTGGATTTGCCATAGCTCCGCAGAGCAATCCGCAGATGGTGCCGAAGTCAAACTTCTTTGTCTTCAGGGCAATGGCACCTATGATGAGCAACGGAAGTACTGTCAATACCAGTCCGACACCCACCCAAAGCAAACCTTCGGGACGTATCACGGTGGCAAGGAAGTCCTGACCAGCTACCAGTCCGAGGCAGCCAAGATACAATGAAAGTCCGAGCTTGCGCAACATGAGCGATGCCGAACGTGTGGTGTAACTGATGAAGTGTACACGCGAGCCAAGCGCTCCGATGATGATACCCATGATGATAGGACCTCCGGCGATGCCCAGTTTTACGGGAGCACTCATGCCTGGAATGCTTACCGGTATCATACCCAGAGCCAAACCGAGTAGCAATCCGAAGAAGATGGCACCGAGATTAGGCTCGTTGAGCACCTGGACAGCATTGCCCAGATAAGCCTCAGCATGGTCTATGTTCTCAGGAGTGCCCACCACGGTGACGCGGTCGCCGTATTGCAGGTGCAGATTGTCAGTAGCCAGCAGCTTGATGTCGCCTCTCATCACACGGCTCACGTTCACTCCGTAAGTCTGACGCATGTGCAGCATGCCGAGCGTCTTGCCGTTGAGCTTGGTGCGCGTCATCACTATCACGCGGCTCTCCACCGTGTTGTCGATGGCGTTCCAATCGATTTTCTCACGGTTCCAGTCCTTCTCCACACGCTCACCGAACAGAATTGTCATTGCCGACACCTCGTCGCGGTTGGTCACCACGAGCACGTTGTCGTCCATCTGCAGCTGCGTCGTTGCCAGCGGCACGATCACCTTGCCGCATCGCCAGATGCGCGATATGATGAAGTGGCGGTGGGTCATCTGCGACACTTGGGCAATGGTCATGCCCGATATGGCAGGATTGATTACCACAAACTGTCCTACAAAGGTGTTGTCTTCGTCGTCGCCCGTGCGCGGCTCAAGGTCGGCTGGGCGCACAAGAAACTTGCGCATGAGTATCATGGCGAATATCACGCCCACAACACCCAACGGATAGGTCACGGCACATCCCAATGCTGCACCGCTGCTCGACTGATGGGCGTTGGCAAGAGCCTGCTGCGCGGCACCAAGAGCCGGTGTATTAGTGGTGGCACCACACAGAATGCCCACCATCTCGGGTACGTTGATGGGCAATACCAAGCACAGCGACAGTGCCATTGCCGTTCCTGCCAGTATGATGCCCAGTCCCCAAAGGTTGAGCGATACGCCCTCGTGACGCATCATGCCGATGAAGTTGGGGCCCACATGCAGACCGAGCGCATACACAAACAGCGACAGTCCGAGCGTCTCGGCGAACGTGAGCATCTGTGCGTCAGCCGTGAAGTGCATGCTACCAGCTACAATTCCGATAAAAAATACGAAAGCCACTCCGAGCGATATGCCCTTGATGTGAATCTTTCCCAATGCGAGTCCTATAGACACGATGAGCGACAGAACCACGATGGTCTGCACTGCCGAGTGTGTCACAAAAAGACTTTCAATCCATTCCATTTCTTTGTCTTAGTTGAATTATCCTATGTTTTTTCGTTTAAGTGGTCGAATTAGGCCGTATTTACAGTACTTTTTAAACCGACTGCAAAGTTACGCAAAATTCCTATTATGAAAGATTTATTTCCATTTATTTGCTCTGTTAATCATCATAAACAACAACATTCAAAAAGCAAAAAAAACGTTCCGCACACTTGATTTGTGTCAATTTATTTTAAAAATGAACAAAAAACTTTCCAATTTCTTGTGTGGTCGTACACAAATTATTATCTTTGCAACGTGTTCGAGAGAATGCAATGTTTTTTCATTAGGTTAGTAGTTTGATAGATTTTAAGGTAAAGATTATGTTATTAGATTTTGTTCATATTTGACAAAATCGGACATTGATTAACATTATTCTTTGAGAGGCCGGTGCGAGTGATTCGTGTCGTCCTTTTTTTTTGTATATAAGCCCCACCCCCTTGCCCCTCCCCCGCAGGGAGGGGAGTGGTATGAATGGTTTTCATTCATATTTAGTAAGATTCTTATAGCATAAAATAATGTTCCATCTTCTTTTTATGTGCAATATGAAGTCTTTTGTTGCATTTTGGAAACTTTTTTACTGAAACAAAATGAATTATCGTATAAAAAACTTAACTTTGCAAAGTCTACCCTTACCGAAAGTCATTATTGGCAGAGGAAAGGTAGAAATATACATAATAAGGCGTAACTGTACGCTTTGGTTTTGACTTGTTAGAACTTCGCAAACTCTATGGATTGTCAAAAACAAAGCAACGGGAACGCCTCATGGGATGTATTGTATACAGCCCTCATTGGCTTCGGACGGCTCTGCCGCTCGTTGTCAAGGAGGGTGAATTATATACTTAGGCTTTCGACGTTGCTCGTTTCGACAATCCGGGCAATGCTAAGGCCTTAACAAGTGGAACGAGTGACAGGACTGGCTCCACGTTTCTTATTTCTGTATATGGAAAACCTAATAAAATAACAGACCAATCAGGGAGTCGTTGGTTTATTTGTACAACAACAACGATGAAAAAATTTTGTTTATTGATTGCTCTGTTGATGTCAATACAATTAGCATCAGCACAACGAAAGACAGTCATCGTAGAAACACCTACAAACCAAGTCCAAGATGATGGAATGGTATTGAAGCGTAAAGTAGCAATTGGGCGTTTTTCAAATGAGACCCAATATGCTAAAGGCATTTTCTACGACAAGGAAAACGATCCTATGGGAAAACAAGCTTTGGACATTCTTTCTACAAAGCTAGCTTCTTCGGGAAAATTTATTCTTTTAGAACGTAGTGACCTTTCGACTCTCTTAGAAGAATGCCAGAAGAATGGTGGAGGTTCTGCTACTATAGGAGCTGACTACATGATTATTGGCTCCATTACAGAATTTGGTAGAAAAAATACTGGTAAGAATGGAGTCTTCTCTTCACAAAAGACCCAAACAGTTGAAGCTGCTGTGGCTATTCGTTTAGTTGATGTTTCTTCAGGACTAATTATATATTCGGATGAAGCAAAAGGAAGTGCAGAACTTACAACAAAAACAACAATGGGTGTTGGAGGTTCAGCAAGCTTTGATGCCACGCTGAGTGATAAGGCTATTTCAGAGGCTATCGGTCAACTTGTCGAAAATATTATCAACAAATGTACAAATAGTCCTTGGAAAACATACATCATTTCAAGTGATGCCGACGGTACGCTTATAGCTGGAGAAGCAAGCCAAGGTATCAAAGAAGGTATGAAATTCGCCATCAAAACTAAAGGCAAAAAGGTTAAGAATCCACAGACAGGAATCATGATAAACCTCCCAGGCAAACAGATAGGTACAGCTACTATACTCTCTACTGGCGGTGACACTCCCGAAACAGAATATTCGTTTGTTAGTGTGGATACCTCAGAACCCATAAATGAATCCACAATGAATAATTATATAATTGAGCAAATGAAATGAAAAAGTTAATAACTCTATTATTCGTCATTCCTCTCTTACTGATTGGATGTCGCGCCCATCTTCCCGTTGCACAAGAAAGTGGAAAAGAAGACATTGCTTACCTTTTATTTGTCAGTTCGAATGAATACGCAGGGAAAAGTGTTGCAGTGAAAATTGATAACAATGTTCCATTTACCGCAAAAGTTGTGAAGAATTCGAAAGCAAACAGACGTGGTTCTCAATACGGCATTGCTGTAGGAACAAGAAACTTAACAGTATCTTATAATGGTAAAAACATCTATCAAAAGAAGATATTCGTATCAACCCAAGAAGTTAAACAAATAATATTACCATAATGAAAAAGTTAATTCTATTAGGAGCTATAATTGGACTTTTTGCCTCATGCGGCTCAACCAAATCCTTATACTCATGGTACAACTATGAGGATGCTACATACCAGTACAACAAAAAACGTACAGATGAGTTAAAGGTGAAGATGATGGATCAATATCTCAAACTCATCCAAAAACAGAAAGGCTCGCGTAAAGCTGTTCCTCCAGGACTTTATGCAGAATATGGGTACGCTCTTTACATGGGCGGAAAGAAAGAAGAAGGTTTGAATTATCTTAAACAAGAGATGAAACTTTATCCCGAATCTGAGACTTATATTTCAAGAATCATTAAACAGCTAGAAAAATGAAACAGATATTAATGCTTGTGTTAACGGCAATTGTTGTTGTCTCGTGTTCTTCGACAAAAACAATGGGTGAACAATATCCGGCTATGTATGAAGAAAAGCCTGTAACAATCGCCATTATGCCTCCTATAAACCAGACTACGCATGCTGAGGCAAAAGACTATTTTTACACGACAATGTACCTTCCTCTATGTGAGAAAGGATACTATGTCTTTTCTCCGTATTTAACGATGGAGATGTTCCAACAAGAAAGTGCATATGATGCAGAAAACTTTTTGGAAGGTGACCTCTCTATATTCCGCAAGGTACTGGGCGCTGATGCAGCAATGTTTACAATTATCAAAGATTGGAAACGTAATAACGTTGGTGGAAAACTAACGGTTGATGTTGAATACATACTTCGCTCTACTAAGACTGGGCAAACACTTTACACACGCGAAGGCAACATCAAGGTAGACACAAGCGTAAATGGTGGTAGTGGTGGTTTCGGGGCTATAGTTGGTCTCATAGCAACTGCTGTTAACACAGCTGTCACAGACAAAGTTATTGCAGGAAGAAAATGTAATGCATACGTATTAACAGATTTACCTGCTGGCAAATACTCCGAGTTTTATGAAAAAGATTCAAAGAATCCTGCTGGCAAAAAGTTAATTAAGGCAACTGTAAAATAATTGCTGACCGATACAAATTTGTATTACAAAAACCTCGGTGGAGACTCATGTCCACCGAGGCTACTTATAGAAGACATTACTTTAGCGTAATATAGAGGAACCTACTGTAATCCTAACTAAAAATGATCTTAACAATATCTTTACGCATTATAATAGAACAAAAAGAAAGCTAATAGAGGGATATATCGTGATAAGGTAACTTTCTTAAATATTATTATTCAAGTAAATCTTTCCCTTTTTTGCTGAGTATATACTGCTGATGCCTACTTGTAGGTTTTTCTGGAATTGTCATCTGTAGAACTCCCATTTCAAGTAATTTGTCCAAATATTTGCGACGTTTTTGTTTATATGAAATATTATCAACGCCTTCCAACATAATCTGAGCGGAAACCGCACTTCGTGATTTAAGAATGCATACTGCTAAATGTTCAACCTCTATCTTGGACATATCTTGGACACATCTTGGACATTTTACCATCAAATTTATCGTGATACGCTGTATATCGGTTCTTCTGATAGTATTGTCATCTTGGACAAAATCTTTCCTACATGGGATATCTATCAAGAAATAGCTGCGTGATTCATCTGTTTCTATTGTCGCTTTAGGTGAACCATTCTCTAACAGCTTCTTCTGAATGGTCGGAATGCCAGTAGCTCTACCTTCTGTAAGATCCAACTCTTTCAGAAACTCACCCAATCTACGGTTTCTGTATCGACGTGAACGAAGTGATTTTGCTTCCTTGATAGACTCTAAACTAATAGAACGATCAGGACCAGAATAACTAAGAATGCTTATCTTATCCGGTTCTACGGTTATTTCAACAGGTTCACGTTCTTTATAATCGCGATGATACAATGCATTCACAACAGCCTCTTCAAGTGACTGAAAGGGATAATTATACACCTTTATAGACTTCTCATTATCGGCTGGCTTGATGACCCGTTCCTTTATAATATTCGTACGCAAATAATTAAGCGTATCTCGTATCATCATTGGTACAGGTCCAGTAATTGCTGGTATTTCAATGAAATTGTCCGGATTATTTTCTCTTCCTTCTGGGAATACAACTATTTCCACACGTGATACAGGGAAGAATTTCTCAGGTCTTTCTGCAAACATCATAGCAGCAACATTTTTAACCAATCGTTTCTCCTTTGGTCCATCAAGTAGCTCCATCTGTTCTAGAATTTTTCCCATATCAGATGTAAAGTCAGCTTTTGCAAGCTTACTACCAACAGAGGCTAAATGGTTCTTTACCAATAAAGGTGAAATGTCATCAATATCTATATTCTCATTACCACGATCATCGTAAGGCACTCTATTGGCCATATCACGAAGCCTATCAAGATCTTCTCCTTTAGCTTCAATTGATGATGTTCCATAACGGATATAGAATACAGGCTTCTTAAGTTTTGCTGTAACATCAGCAGGCACAGTATATGGACGATTATGCCCAGAAGTAACCCATATAACAAGTATCTTCCGTTCATCTATTTCTTCTACTGATATTCTTGGATAATATATAGGATCCATCATTGTGTTGAATTGAAGCATCTCACGCTGAATTTTATCCAGTTGATTATCTTCTAATCCCTTAACGGGACGAACAGCAACTCCGTTTTCCTCTTCAACACCAACAAGTATGTAACCTCCACCAAGGTTATCTATGTCATTGGCGAAAGCGCATATAGAATGATATATCGAAGAAGGATTCCATCCCGCCTTAAATTCTATTCTATTTGACTCAACCTTTTGCTTACTTAGCAAATCTTCTATGTTAATAGGTATTGCCATATATCTTATGATTACTTTGTTACTTAATATTCATCGTTATTTCAGTTTTCTTAGAGTCCAAAGTTACATCATTTATCCCAAAAAACATAAAGGACTGAAGGAAAATCATAATTTTCTCTGCGTTTAGAATAATTTTTAGTTGACTTTCGACACTCTTAGAAGAATGCCAAAAGGATGGTGGAGGTTCTGCTACTCATCTTAATAGGGAATATGGGGAAAAGGCTCTTTATATAATAAAAACGGAACGGCGGACTCCCGTCCGACGCGCAAGTAAACAAAAGAAGCGACATAACGCTAATGTGTTGTTTCTGCTTGTGCGTCGGACGGGAGTCCGCCGTTCCGCTTAATTGTTTGTGCTGGCTATAGCAAGAATGCCATAGTTAGCCCAGCATACCGCTCCCCTCCCTGCGGGGGAGGGGCAGGGGGTGGGGCTTTCTTTATTCATTTTCGCCCGAAATCGGCAGGCACTTCGCCCCACTTGCGCGTCTCCCACTTCACCAGATAGTTGTTTATCTGATGCGTGCGGAGCCATGTCTCGGCGCGGGCGATTATCTGATAGAGGGGTTCGGTTTGCGGTGTGCGCTCCAGTTTGGTCTTGCACTGTCGCTTCTGAACCCACAGTATGGCGTTGTGCGAGTCGGAGTAGATGGTCTTGCCTGTAATGCCTTGGCGGTCGAGCAATGCAAGCGCGTGTACAATGGCGAGAAATTCGCCTATGTTGTTGGTGCCGTGCATCGGACCGAAGTGGAACACCTGCGCTCCGGTGGCAAGGTCGATGGCCTGATATTCCATCGGACCCGGATTGCCGGAGCACGCTGCGTCCACCGCCCAGGCGTTGGCCGTCACCTCCATGGGCAGCGGCAACACCGTGTCGTGGCGGTAGTCGGGAGGATTGAGTGTATCCATAAGGCTACATTACATGCGCTCAGGCACCTCAATACCCAGCAATGCCATGCCATTCTTCAGCGTCTTGCCAACGTTCTGGGCCAGTACCAGACGTACAATCTTCTCGTCCTCGGTGTCGGCACCCAGAATTGAGTAGTCGTGATAGAACTGGTTGAATGCCTTGGTCAGTTCGTAGCAATAGTTGGCAATACCGCTCGGTGAGTAGTCCTTGCCAGCCTGCTCTACGGCAGCACCAAACTCGTTGAGCTTCTGTATCAGCTCTATCTCCTTCTCGTTGAGAGGCATGTTGTCGCCCAGCTGTGCCGGAATGGCGATGCCCTCAGCCTGAGCCTTGCGCAGGATAGAGCGTATACGGGCGTATGTGTACTGAATGAACGGACCCGTGTTGCCATTGAAGTCGATTGACTCTTCGGGATTAAACAGCATGTTCTTGCGTGCGTCTACCTTGAGGATGAAGTACTTCAGCGCACCCATACCTACGATGCGGGCAATCTCGTTGCGCTCTTCTTCGGTCATATCCTTAAACTTGCCCAGCTCCTCGCTTGTCTGCTTGGCGTCGCCAATCATAGCAGCAATGAGGTCGTCGGCGTCAACTACGGTTCCCTCGCGGCTCTTCATCTTGCCGTTGGGCAGCTCAACCATTCCGTAAGAGAAGTGTACAAGTTCCTTGCCCCACTTGAATCCGAGACGGTCGAGGAGTATAGAGAGCACCTGGAAGTGATAGTTCTGCTCGTTGCCAACGACGTATATCATCTTGTCGATGGGGAAGTCGTTGAAGCGCATTTCGGCTGTTCCGATGTCCTGAGTCATGTATACGCTGGTGCCGTCAGAACGCAGCAGCAGCTTCTGGTCGAGACCTTCGCCTGTGAGGTCAGCCCAAACAGAGTTGTCGTCCTTGCGGAAGAAGAGGCCCTTAGCCAAACCTTCCTCCACCTTCTTCTTACCAACGAGATAGGTGTTCGACTCGTAGTATATCTTGTCGAAGCCTACGCCGAGAGCCTTGTAGGTCTCGTCGAATCCGGCATATACCCAGTCGTTCATCTTCTTCCACAATGCGCGAACCTCAGGATCGTTCTGCTCCCACTTTACGAGCATCTCGTGAGCCTCCTTGATGAGCGGCGATTCTTCTTTAGCTTTCTTCTCGGCAGCTTCTTCGTCCATTCCTTCTGCCATGTACTGAGCCTTCAGAGTCTTCACTTCCTCACGATAGTGCTTGTCGAAGGCTACGTAGTAGTCGCCGATAAGGTGGTCGCCCTTCTTGCCTGAAGTCTCAGGTGTCTCGCCGTTGCCGTACTTCAGCCATGCGAGCATCGACTTGCAGATGTGGATGCCACGGTCGTTTACGATATTGGTCTTCACCACCTTGTTGCCGTTAGCCTCCATAATCTGTGCCAACGACCATCCGAGCAGGTTGTTGCGCACATGTCCGAGGTGGAGCGGCTTGTTGGTGTTGGGCGATGAGTATTCAATCATCACGAGCGGAGAGTTCTCAGTTATGGGCTTCTCGCCGAACTTCTCGTTGGCGTTCATCTCGTTGAGCAGTCCGAGCCAAGCCTTCTTGTCAATGACGAGATTGAGGAATCCCTTCACAACATTGTAGTCGGCAATGGCCTGGCAGTTGTCCTTGATGTACTTGCCGAGGTCCTGTGCTGTGTCCTCAGGCTTCTTGTGCGAAATCTTGAGGAATGGGAACACTACGAGAGTGAGGTTGCCCTCAAACTCGCTTCTGGTCTTCTGCAGCTGCACCATCTTCTCAGGCACGTCCTGACCGTAAAGTTCTTTCACCGCAGCTATTGCGGTAGCGACGATTTGCTGTTCTATTGTCATGATTTTATTCTGTTTTTATTCAATTATAAATAATGTGCGGGCGTTTTGTTTGCAAAGTTACGCTTTTTCTTTGATATGGCTCTTGTGTAAGAGTATGATTTTAGCACACAATCACTTTACAACAACCTTTCGCACGCTTCCGTCGGAGTATCTTACGATGTTGATGCCGCGTTCGGGCTTCAGCAGTCGTCGGCCGTCGATGCTCATGCGCATGGTTTCGCGCGCAGTGTTGGCGCTTGTGCCTGCAATGCCGGTGGGTCGCTGGCGCGGAGTGATGATGATGGGGTTGTCGTCATAGCCCTCAATGAGGTGCAGATTGGTGATGCGTCCCACCTCGGTTGATGTCTCGCCAGTCCATCCACATTGCTGCAGCACGCCGGACTGTATGCGTATGAAGTCGGCATGGTCGAGGTGCTTGGGGTTGCCGTCGCTGTCTACCGCCCAGTCGAGGTCGAAGGTGGTGTACACGTTGTCTGAGTTTGGTGCTGCGTCGGCGTAGCCATATGAGTCGGCTGCATAACGATAGCTCACCCAATATTGCGGATTGTCGGGGTCGGAACCGTCGCCACCGTAGTTGACAGCATTGTCGGGCAGTCGCGCTCCACGAAATGTTATCTGGTCGTTTTCTTCCCATGCAGGCCAGTACGACTGTTTGTGATATACATTCTTTGGTTGCCAGCCCTCTGCCGTCTGCTTGCTGCCGTCGGGATTGGTCCACGATGCTGTCCAACGGATGTAGTTGTCGATGGTGATATATGGCGTTTTGATTTCGCCAGTTTCTACAGTCGGCTTGTAATAGGTTATCTCGAAACGGTGCATCTCGGTGGTGTAGTATTCCGAACCAGCCAGTTCGTACCACTCAGCCGTCTCGGGTGACGAGCCTACTCCAACGTACACGATGCCCGGTTCAACCGAACCTCCTATTGTGGCATCGCCATACTTGGGGTCGTTTGCAGAATAGAAAGCATTGCCAAGAATGCGTATGTCAGAGCCTTTGCCGTTCTTTATGGGTTGGTCGAGAGCCACGGTGATGTAGCCTCCGGCTGCGCCGAGACACACGAGGTTGCCATCCTCCAACTGCTCTTCGCATGCCTTCAGTCGCTCTTCTGCCGACATTGTGTTGTTGATTTCGGGGAGTTTATTGGTAAACTGGCCCGGTGCGGGGCAATATTCGAGCACCTTAACTGTCTGTTTGGCTTGCGCCGATGCCGTCACTACAACCATAATGAGTGCGGCAAGAAGTATTGTCAATCGTTTCATATTCTGTTTTTACATTGCTAACATATTGCTTTACATTGCTATTATTCTGCTTGGATTGACTCCGCGCAGCAAATATCGTTTGAGTTGCACGCCCTGGCGATCGAACTCATAGACATATCCGTTGGTGGCATACGAACGTGCATCGGTGGCATACATGTGGCCAGACTGTGGCGAAATGTATATGGCGTAGGGCGACTGCATGTTCATTATCGTCTCATTGGCAGCATTGTAGTCGGCCAGTCCTTCTGTGGCTTCGAGCGAGGGCAGGCTTATGGTGTGCGCCGAATAGGTGTATGTGCCGGTGATGTATGAGTAGCTGGAGCCTATCATGTAGAACCGGTTATGGTAGGCGCAGTTATATGTAGCAGGAAAGTCGTACACGCGAAACTCGTCGTTAGCCATATTGAGCACAATGCAACGGGGCGGAATGGTGTACATATCGCCTGCCGAATTGATGCAGATGTACTGTCCCGACTGCGACATTGTGCCGTATAGATTCTTGCATCCGGTGTCGATGCGACGTAGTTCGCGCATGGTAGGCGCGTCAACCACACTTACTGTCTGTTCATAGCCGTGGTCTTTGGTCTGCGTGCTGTAGCCTCCCGTATTGGCTATGTAGAGCCTGCCGTCGTAGTAGGCGATGCCCTCAGGCTCGTAGCCCACATGACAGGTATCTACTATCTGCTTTGTGCGCAGGTCGATTTTAGCCACATAGCCCTTGTCGGCATACGATGTTACGTAGAGAAAGCCATTGCCGTCGGTAGCCAATCGGCGGTTGTTGGGAATGTTTTCGGTAGCGGCTATCGCCGTGCCGTCAGGTCTGATATACTGTATTATGTTCGACCAGTTGACGCTGATGGCTATCAGCGTGTCGTTAATGTGCAGTATGTCGTTGCCCGTATCGCCCAGATGCTGGCCCGGATTCTGCTGTTGGAACCATCGGTTGGTCAATACTCCATGGTCGATGAGCGACAACGACGAGTTGTCCATGCCCCACAATCCCTCGCACAGCACAATGAGTCGGTCGGAATCGGATGTCGGCTCATCGGGTGTGGGATAGTCGGCAGGCTGTAATGAGCACGAAGCAAGGAGCAGGAGTGTCATTAATGTACACAGAAAGCCTGCTATGCCACAATCCGTAGAGGTCGGGCGCGACGTGCTTTTGTGGCGTAGTGTATTCAATATAATCATAATAATATTCTGTAGCTGTACGTTGGTGGTCATCTGCCTATAGTCAAAAAAGATGTGTTTTCAAAATTTTTTCGCTGCCAATCTTCTTCTATATCTTCCACTGCAGAGTGAATTTCCAGTTGCGACCGGGCATAGGGTAGCGCTTCACTACTTCGTGGCGCGAGTCGGTCAGGTTGTTGCACTCGATGGTGGCTTGTACATTGTGCTTGCCGAAGCTGAACTGCTTGTTGAGTTTCAGGTCGACGGTATACCAGTCGCCGAGCATATCCTCACGATTGTTGGATATCAATGCGAAGCGGTCGCCAGTGTATAACCACGACGTACAGAGCGAGTAGCCGTCGTATCCGAGGTCGAGTATGAGCGAAGCGGAGTGCAACGGCGAGTAAGGTATGGTGTTCTTGTACTCCGGATCGGCTGGCGACGAGTAGTCACGGTCGCGCTGACAGGTGTAGTTGGCGTTGGTTGAGAGCGAGAATTTACCCCACTGGCGGTCGTAACCGGCTGTAGCGCTCAGTCCCAACGACTTAACGAGTCCGAAATTGACCATCGACCAGCGGAACTGGCACTTCATCGGAATAGCCACAATCTTGTCTTCGATACGGTTGTAGTACATGTCGAGGGCGAGATGCAGATACTTGTCCTTATAGTCTACGCCCATATCCCATTGCGAGGTGTACTCCGGTCGAAGCTGCACATTGCCCACCAGCGTATAGTAGAGGTCGTTGAGCGTAGGCGCACGGAATATGCGCTTGTGGAAAGCACGCACAGTCCATGGTCCGCCGTGCCACGACGCCAGATACATAGGAGCCAGACGACTCAATGGCGAGGCAGCCGAACGGGTGTGGTCGGATATGTGTGTATAGAGAAGAGCTACGTTTGCCTCGAAGCCCCGATAAGAAGCTATTGCCGACAGCAGCGACTTTGAGTCAATACGATATACGTAATCAAACTTATACACGTCGGCATTGAGGTCGGTCCAGCGCAGGTCGGTGCTGGCAGTGAGCGACAAGTAGCGTGTGTTCCACGCTCCGGCTATGGAGCCGTAGATGTCCTGCTGGGTGTAATGGTTGTCGCAGAACATTGTAGAGGCGTTGGTATTGGGGTCTTGCAGATAGTGCAGATAGTCGTAGGCATACTTGATGTTGGTCTTCAATGCGAAGTGTTCCCAAGCGTGTTTGTATGACGACTGCACGAAGAAGTTCTGGTCCCACTGGCGGTCGGTAGAATCCCATTGGTCGGAAAGTCGTCGGATGACGGGTCCGGGGAGTCCGCGCTCAGAGTTGTAGTAGTACACGTGTGTGGAAAGTCCGCGATAGAATCCGGCAGCCTCAACACGATAGAATGTTATGTCGGAGTTGTTGCGACGGCCCACCGTGTCCTCCTGCTCCGAACGGAAGCGGAAACCGTAGTTGCCTTTGGTGTGCTGATATTCGGCATCGACAAACATCAGGTTCTTCAACGAGAAATAACCCTTCACCTTGTTCAGTCCGAACGAGCCGCATCCATACTCCAGCGAGTATGCAGTCTGAGTAGGACGTCGGGTCTGCATATATACCGTTGCAGCCGAGGCATACTCCGATGCCGACTGCAGGCGTTCGTTGCGGTTGGCGTTGTAGAGCGACACCGACTCCATATTGCTCAACGAGTAGCGTCCGAGGTCAATCTGCCCGTTCTGCGCATTGTTGATGCGTATGCCGTCGAGATACACTCCCACGTGCTGCGAACCTAATGAACGCACGTTGACAGTCTTCAGTCCGCCCAGTCCGCCGTAGTCCTTTATCTGCACGCCCGAGAAATACTTCAAGGCATCGGCAACGCTGGTTGTGGACAGATTCTGCAGCATTGCCCCCTGCAATGTCTGCGACGGTGTGAGATAATGAGGGCGCACGCCTACCACAGCCACATCCCGCAGGGTGTGGATGGAGTCGAGTCGCGATGTCTGAGCCATCGACTGCATGCCCAGCAACAGCATTATAAGTAGTATATTGAATTTGTACATCGGTGCAAAGTTACTCAAAAAAAAGCAAAAAAGGCGGCAGTACGCTCTCGCGCTCTGACCGCCTCATGTCTAACCTAATTATCTTGGATTGGATAAAAACTATTATTTCACAATCACCTTCTTCACCGTTCCGTCAGAGTACTTCACGATGTTCACGCCTCGCTGAGGCTGGTTGATACGCTTGCCGTCGATAGTGAAGCGTGCCACCTCGCGAACGTCAGCAGAGGTCTGGGTGCCGGTGATGCCAGTAGCCTGAGTTACTGTTACGTTGACAGTAGCTGTAGTGCTGATGCCGTTAGAGCAGAAGTTAAGCGTAACTGTTGTATTGCCAGCCTTAACACCCGTAACGACGAGCTTGCCGTTCTTTACAATTGCAGTGGCAACATTTTTGTCTGCTACGCTATTTACTGTCTTTACGATAGCAGCTTGGAAGTTGTCGGCATCGCTGCAAACATTATCAAGGTCAACCACAACGTTCTTGTTCTCCTCAACATTTACAGCATTTATATTGCTTACAATAGGATCCTCGGTGTCGGGGAAGACAAACATGCCAGGGAACCAGTAGTTCTTATCTTTGTCGTCCATTACGTACTCGGCAAGTTGTTTGCCGTCGGCATCGTAGCGGCGTACCTTATAATCATTATTGTAACCCACGGCAGCAGTGAGATAAAGATTGTCTGTCTTTGTGTCTACACGGAAACTGCATCCGTAGATTGAGCGATTCTCCGGATCATTTGTGAGGTCGATAATGAGTTTTGCTTCGTTGGTAGTGATGTCGTACTTATACACCTTATAAGTGTTCCAACCTGTTGCTGAGGTCCAGTAGAGCACGTTGTTCTGCAGGCTTGCGCAGAATCCGTCGGGAGTCCATGCAAACGACTTGGCAGGAACACTGACGCCAGAAGGCAGAGCTATCTCCTCAAGCTGGCGCGACTTGGTGTTGACACGGCTAATGCCCTTATCGGTGCTCACCCACAGCTGTCCGTCCTTCGACATAGTGATAGAATAGACCTTAGCAGAGGAGATTGTAGCGACGATGCGGTCGGTATTGCAGTCGATGATGCGGAGGCTCTTGCCATACTCTGTAGCGTATACGTAATCGCCAAGGCGCACCATATTGCCACACTCTCCGAGTTCAGCGTCGCCACCATCAGCGTTTTTCACGGCAGCACCTACAGTCAGTTCGTCGAGATTAAGGGTGTATATACCTCTTGAAGTACTTACATAAGCCTTGTGCTCATCAACACCACAGAACGAATGTCCGTCACCGCCAATTTCGTCAATCTTGCCGATTATGCGTGTTGAGTTGGCATCGCAGATGGTTATTCGTCCACCGTTGCCAGCCTGTTTAGATATTACGTAGAAGCGGTTGCCAAAGAATGTGCCGTAACATGATGTCACACCAAGATCCTGAAGATGGTTGTACTCCCAAGTACCGTCGTAGCTTAGGAAGTTGACAGAACCGTTCTTTCTTCCTGTCCAATCCTCGTTGACAATGAAAGTACCCTTTGTATAGTCTACTGTTGCAGGCAGATACTCAAGGTTACCATCATATACATTCTCCGAAGAGCTTGATATGAACACGTATGCGTCCACACAACCATCTGTTAGATTACGACCACTGGTACCAACATTCGAATATACAATAGCATCAGAAGCCTTCTCGGCTGTGTAATAGCCCCAATAGTCGGTATAGCCAGATGGTGTATTCCACGCATCACTCTCGCCCCACTTGGTGCTTGCAGTTGTTTCAAACTCCGACGATGGAATGTCGAACACGCCGTTGCGTGGATATATCTCGTCTTCCATAGTAGTAAGGGTGACGTGGCGGTCGCCGTCTACATCATAACCGAAAGCACCAATATAGAAACCCCAACTGGCTTGAGTAGCCATCATATACAATGCAGGGTCGGCTTTGACAACGGCACGGATAAGGTCTTCGCCAGTCTTGGTCTCGCCCTTGTTCCAGCGATAGCCCCAAACGAGAGTCTTGCCGTCGTTCTGTTCGTCTGCCCACTTTATTGCAAGAGCAGCCTTACATTCGCCTTCGCCTGCCCAACGCTCTATTTTAGAGAAGTCGATGCCCGTTGACGCAACGGCTTTGGCAGCCTTCTGTATGCGCGCAGCTACAGCGGCATTCACCTTGCGTGGTTGTCCCTGAACATTAATGGTTGTGGTTTGTGCAAGTACAGACACGCTGATGCACAAAGCCAACACAATAGAAGTAAAGATTTTCTTCATACGCTTATTGATATAATTAAAGTATATGCCCATAGCATCACGCCATGAACTATGTAAACATTCTTTTCCAGTGATGTTAGTCTGTCGTTCGTGCCCAATCCACGGGGCGCATAGAACAACCTTACGGCAAATACGGCAGGTCTTCTGACTTACCGCCCAGACGCGAACGCCTTCCCGAGAATTCAACATTCAACACTTAACATTCAACATTGAAAAAAGCCTCAGTGGCATCGTTGTTCGCGCCCGATATAAGGGCGGCTCACAGCTGCGGGACAGTCGGGGACTCTCACCCCATTCCCTTTTAATCGTCTCACGTTCATAATAACGCGAAGCGAACCGTTGCGGTTGCAAAATTATATAAAAATTATGAAATACAATATTAATTGAGAATAGAATTGCACAAGAATATCAATTAAAAATCATACTTTTGCAGCATTGCAGGATAATATTTTTTTTAACATAAATATTTTTGGTATGAAAAAAATCATGATGACAATGGCCGCTATGTTTGTGGCTGTATGTGCAAGTGCACAAGTTTACATTGGTGGTAGTGCAGCCCTTGGTGGTCAGAAGCATGGCGACGGTGACTCTAAGATGTACTACAAGCTTATGCCTGAGATTGGTTACCAGTTCAACAAGACTTGGGATGCAGGTCTCTCTATCGGCTACGCTGGTGTTGAGGATGGTAACAACGCTTTCGTTATCGCTCCTTATGCTCGCTACACATTCGTAAATACTAAGCTTGTTGACCTCTTCCTTGAGGGCACAATGGGCTATGGTCATATCGGTGGCAACGGTGCCGACGCTGACATTTTCGAGTTTGGATTGAAGCCGGGCTTGAAGCTCAACCTCTCTAACCACGTATCGTTCGTGACAAAGGTTGGTTTCTTCGGCTATCAGAAGAACGACTTCACCGACACTCAGAAGTGGGGTATGGACGTTGACGCAACTAACGTAACATTCGGCGTTAACTACAAGTTCTAAAACATTATTTTAACACATATAAAAAATGCGGGTATGGCACAGTCGCCATACCCGCATTTTTTATTTCTTTAAAATTTCGCACAACTTGCGCATTCCTTCGCTTGCACCACACTGAAGATGGGTGAACTGCTGGCGGCCTACGCCCATCGACGGCTCGGGATCGATAAGATATACGGGCACCGAGGGGCGCACGTAGTGGATGAGTCCGGCTGCTGGATAGACGTTGAGCGACGTGCCTATGATGACGAATATGTCGGCTTGCTCGGCAGCCTCGGCTGCTACGCTTATCATAGGCACCGACTCGCCGAAGAAGACGATGAACGGACGCTCCAGCGATCCGTCGCCCGAGAGAGTGCCGGGACGTACCTCGCAGTCGTCCTCAGGCAACTCACGCTGATAGCGAGGGTCGTCGGGATTGCGCGATGAGCACACCTTTGTAAGTTCACCGTGCAGGTGGATGACGTCGGTGGAGCCTGCCTTCTCGTGCAGATTGTCTACGTTCTGCGTCACCACCGTCACCTTATAGTCGCGTTCAAGCTCGTGTATTAGGCTATGTCCCTCGTTGGGCTGAGCCGCATACAGCTTGTGGCGCAGCATATTATAGAAGTTGGTGACGAGTGTAGGGTCCTTGAGCCAACCCTCGTGCGAGGCAACCTGCTCTACGGGATAGTTCTCCCACAGTCCGTCGTTGCCACGAAATGTCTTGAAACCCGACTCAACCGACATGCCGGCGCCGGTAAGAAATACGATGTGCTTCATAACCATATTATTGTTTTTGCAACGTCAGCACGGCCTTGCCGCTGCCGTTGGTCAGTTGTACACGACCTTCGCCTGCCGACTTATATGCCTTGACGCTCTCAAGAGCCTTGAGTATCTGCTGCTCATACTCCATATGGGCGCAGAGCATAAGCGTCGTGCCTATCTCCTTGAACGATATGGTCTGCTTGGCAGCATTGACGCGTGCTATGCCGTTGATGGAGTTGCATCCGGCGCAGCCGAACACGCTGTTCTTGGCTGTTTCGAATCCCAATGTGGGGTTGAACTCAGTCTTTGTAGTGTCAATGGCGGTGCCGCCGACTTCAACGATGTTCCATTCGCCGTTAAGGTCGACTGCCTCACCTACTTTCTTCGACGATGAACAGCCGCTAAAGGCAATGGCGGCAACGATTGCCAGAATGTTATATTTCAGCTTCATAAATTAAATTCAATATCGAGAAATTCACAGATGGTGAGTAAAAATAGAAGTTAAAGGAAGTTTGGGCTTCGCCCGAAGTTAACAGAAGTTAGCGGACAAAACTCTACTTGAGTTTCCATGTGGCACCGTCCTTGGTGTCCTTCACCTCAAAGCCAAGCTCAGCCAGCTCGTCGCGGATGCGGTCGCTGGTCGCCCAGTCCTTCGATGCCTTGGCCTTAGAGCGCAGGTCGAGCACCATGTCTACAACCTTGCCGAAAGCCTCTTCACGATGTGACGATGAGCCGGCATTGTCGGGACGCAGTCCGAGCAGGTCGAATGCGAACAGACGCATTGTGTCGGCAAGCTCCTTGAGGTCATCCTCAGAGATAGTAGCCTTGTGGTCGACGAGCTTGTTCACTACCGAGCAAGCCTCGAACAGATGGGCTATAACGAGTGGAGTGGCGAAGTCGTCGTTCATAGCGTCGTAGCACTTCTCGCGCAGCTGACTTACGAGCTTGTGAGTTGCCTCGTCGCTCTCGGCAGATGCAGCAATACGGTCGAGGTCGTTGATGCCGTTCATGAGCTTCTCAAGTCCCTTCTGCGATGCCTGCAGAGCCTCGTTAGAGAAATCTACGGTTCCGCGGTAGTGAGCAGAGAGTATGAAGAAGCGTATGGTCATAGGCGAATAGGGCTGCTCCAGGTTCTTGTTGTTGCCAGTGAAGAACTCTTCAAGGGTGATGAAGTTGCCGAGCGACTTGCCCATCTTCTGACCGTTGATGGTAATCATGTTGTTGTGCATCCAGTAGTGTACCATCTGGTCGCCCTGCGAAGCCACAGCCTGGGCTATCTCGCATTCGTGGTGAGGGAATACGAGGTCCATTCCACCTCCGTGAATGTCGAAGTGTGAGCCGAGATACTTGCGTCCCATGGCTGTACACTCGCAATGCCAGCCGGGGAATCCGTCGCTCCATGGACTCGGCCAGCGCATGATATGCTCGGGCGAAGCCTTCTTCCAGAGGGCGAAGTCGGCCTGATTGCGCTTCTCACCCACTCCGTCGAGTGCGCGCGATGCGTCCTTCACGTCGTCGAGATTGCGGCCAGAGAGAATGCCGTAGTGGTATTTCTCGTTATACTTCTTCACGTCGAAGTAGATAGAACCGTTGCTCTCGTAGGCAAAACCGTTGTCGAGAATCTGCTGTACGAGCTGTTCCTGCTCTATGATGTGGCCCGTGGCGTGCGGCTCGATGCTCGGCGGGAGCACGTTGAGCGCCTCCATGGCAGCGTGATAGCGGTTGGTGTAGTACTGTGCTATCTCCATCGGCTCGAGCTGCTCCAAGCGTGCCTTCTTCTCAATCTTGTCGTCGCCCTCATCTGCGTCGTGCTCCAAGTGGCCCACGTCGGTGATGTTGCGCACATAGCGCACCTTATAGCCTAAGTGCTTGAGGTAGCGGAAGAGTATGTCGAAGGTGATGGCGGGGCGTGCATGTCCCAGATGCGGGTCGCCATAGACGGTAGGTCCGCACACATACATGCCGACATTGGGGGCGTGCAGCGGCTTGAACACTTCCTTTCTACGCGACAGCGTATTGTAAATCCAGAGTACTTGTTCCATAATCGTTTATGTTTTCTTATATAGGTTACTAACGAAAAGCCCTGCACCACAGCCCGATGTGGACGGCAATGCAGGGTTTTTATATTTCTAATGCGATATGATTAGATATCGTTGTTGTGGTCGAGTGAGTCGTTGAAATCCTTCGGCTCGCGGTGTTCGCGACGACCGTCACGACGCTCACCACCCTCACGACGCGGACGACGATCGCCACGTTCGCCACGCGGACGACGCTCACGCTCTACGTAACCCTCGGGTTTCGGGAGCAGGATGCGGTGAGAGAGCTTGTACTTACCGGTCTTCGGGTCGATCTCCATGAGCTTCACCTTGATCTTGTCGCCTTCCTTGATGCCAGCCTCTTCAACTGTCTCAAGACGCTTCCAGTCGATCTCTGAGATGTGGAGGAGTCCGTCCTTGCCCGGCATAATCTCTACGAAGCAGCCGTAAGGCATGATTGAGCGTACTGTACCCTCATAAACCTCGCCTACCTCAGGAATAGCTACGATGCTCTTGATCTTGCCGAGAGCAGCGTCGATAGCGTCCTTGTTAGGAGCTGAAATCTGTACCTTGCCTACACCGTCAACCTCGTCGATTGTGATTGTAGCGCCGGTATCCTCCTGCATCTGCTGGATAATCTTGCCACCAGGGCCAATAACAGCACCGATGAACTCCTTAGGAATCTCGATCTGGATGATGCGCGGAACCTGCGGCTTCATCTCGGCACGTGGCTCAGAGATAGTCTCCATCATGCATTTGAGGATGTGCTCACGGCCAGCCTTAGCCTGCATAAGAGCCTTCTCAAGAATCTCGAAGCTCAAACCGTCGCACTTGATATCCATCTGTGTTGCGGTCAAGCCCTTAGGTGTACCGGTGGTCTTGAAGTCCATGTCGCCAAGGTGGTCCTCGTCGCCAAGGATATCGCTAAGCACTGCGTACTTCTCCTCGCCCGGGTTCTTGATAAGACCCATAGCGATACCTGATACAGGAGCCTTCATAGGAACACCAGCGTCCATGAGGGCGAGTGTGCCGGCACATACAGTAGCCATTGAAGAAGAACCGTTTGACTCGAGAATCTGGCTTACCAGACGAACTGTGTAAGGGAAGTCCTCAGGAATCTGGCCCTTCAGTCCGCGCCATGCCAAGTGGCCGTGACCAATCTCACGACGGCCTACACCGCGCTGAGCCTTAGCCTCACCGGTACAGAACGGCGGGAAGTTATAGTGAAGGAGGAAGCGCTGGTAGCCCTTCTCCAATACGTCGTCAACGAGTTTCTCGTCCATCTTTGTACCGAGTGTACATGTAGAGAGGCTCTGTGTCTCGCCACGTGTGAAGATTGCGCTTCCGTGAGGCATAGGCAGCGGAGAGACCTCGCACCAGATAGGACGGATGTCAGTAGTCTTACGACCGTCGAGACGCTTGCCCTCATCGAGGATGCAACGGCGCATTGAGTCGCGCATAACGTCGGCATAGTAGCGCACCATTTCAGCGTGCTTCTCGTCGAGCTCCTCGGGTGTCAGCTCTGTGTGAGCGGCATCGTAAGCCTCCTGGAAGTCAGCAAGAATCTTGTCGAAGGCCTCTTCGCGCGACTTTTTGTCGTGGTCGCCAGCCTCAGCGATAGCGTAGCACTTGTCGTAGGTCTCCTTGCGGATCTGCTCGCGCAGCTCCTCGTCGTTAACCTCGTGACAATATTCGCGCTTAACGTCTGTGCCAAGCTCCTTAGAAAGCTCAGTCTGGAGTTCGCACATAGGCTTGATGGCAGCCATAGCAGCCTTCAAAGCACCGATCATATCCTGCTCTGACACTTCCTTCATCTCACCCTCTACCATCATGATGTTCTCGGCAGAAGCGCCAACCATGATGTCCATGTCGGCATCCTTCATCTGCTCGAAGGTCGGGTTGATGACATACTCACCGTTGATGCGAGCTACGCGCACCTCAGAGATTGGGCATTCGAAGGGAATATCTGAACAAGCCATAGCGGCTGAAGCTGCGAATCCTGCGAGAGCATCAGGCTGGTCAACACCGTCGGCGCTGAGAAGCATGATCTGCACATATACCTCGGCGTGGTAGTTAGACGGGAAGAGCGGACGCAGCACACGGTCTACAAGGCGAGATGTAAGAATCTCGTTGTCGCCCGACTTGCCCTCACGCTTTGTGAAGCCACCCGGGAAACGGCCTGCTGCTGAATACTGCTCTTTGTAGTCTACCTGCAAAGGCATGAAATCTGTTCCGGGAACTGCATCTTTTGCGGCACAAACAGTGGCGAGAAGTACGGTGTTGCCCATACGCAGTACAACACTTCCGTCGGTCTGCTTTGCCACTTTCCCGGTCTCAATGCTGATGGTTCTGCCATCAGGCAATGATACTGTCTTTGTAATTACGTTCATCTAAAAATTAAAATAACATCAAAAAATATATAATATGGTAGCAAAGTTAGTTATTTTCAATGGGATAAACGAACAATGCCAAAATATTTTTGTTTTTTTGTATAATTTTCTACGTACCTTTGCAACCACGAAAATTCAGATTTATAATTCTTCTATTATGATACGCTCGCTTATTATCGTGGCATTGGGCGGCGGCATGGGTTCGGCCCTGCGCTTCCTGGCTTCCAAATTCGTTCAGGACAACATGGCGGGAATATTCCCCTACCCCACTCTGGCGGTCAATGTTATCGGCTGCCTGCTCATCGGCATTTTCTACGGATTGTCGTCGCGCGGCTCGCTGGGTGGCGACTCTGCCAAACTCCTCCTCACCACCGGCCTCTGCGGTGGCTTCACCACATTCTCCACCTTCTGCAACGAGAACCTCTCGCTGATGCGCGGCGGCCACGCCTTCACCACATTACTATATACCGGCGGCAGCATCATGCTGGGATTCATTGCCGTGGCTGTAGGGTATTGGATTGCGGAGCGAGTGTGATTTGCTTTTGTTCTTGATTGTTTTATTATAGTGACGTTCGCATAAGAAAGTCTCTAAGATGTAGATGTCGTATACCATCTACATTAGTGTCGCCATACATTCGGTCCATTGACACCACATATTTAGGATGACTGTCTTTTATCATTCGCAGATTGCCAAACTCACGCTCCACAGTTTCTTCTGAAGCAAGCATATAGCTCACCTGGATGTATACTGTGCTGCCTTGTTTCTCTGCCACAAAGTCAATCTCTGCCTTATGGAGAATACCTATATAGACAGTATAACCAAGTCGCAGCAAATGACGGTAGACGGCATTCTCCATAACCTTCTCAATATCAAAGCGACGGTTTCCACCTACTAAATGGTTGCGCAATCCTAAGTCCTCAAAATAAAAGCTGTCGCCAAGTTCGAGGATTTTCTTGCCGTGAATATTATAACGTCCTATACGGTAGATGATATAGGCGTTGCAAAGATACTCAAGATAGTTGAGCACCATATTGGTGGACGTTTCCGTATTTTGTGATTTCAAAAACCCGACAATACTACGAGCAGAGAACTGCTTACCGATGTTGTCGGCAATAAACCTTACCAATGTACGCAGAAGAGGCACGTTGCGTATGTTTTCGCGCTCAATGATGTCGCGAAGCACTATAGTATTGATAACATTCTCCAAATAATCGTCTACTAAGTCGGTGTTTTCAAGTCCGAGTTGGCGAAGCTGTGGCAGACCACCATACTGCAAAAACAGGCTAAGAGATTCATCACTGTCTTGCAGGTTATGGAATTCGATAAACTCGTCATAATCGAGTCCATGTATGTGATATCCCATATATCGTCCGCGTAGACGAGTGGAAAGTTCGCTCGACAACATCTTGGCATTACTTCCTGTCACCATAATCTGACACGACTCATCTGACTGCAAACTAAGAATGGCTTTCTCAAAATCCTTAATTTCCTGGACTTCATCAATAAAAAGGTAGTTGTTTTTGGACGAATCGAGTCGCTCTGCAACATACGCTTCAAGGTCCTTATAGTTGGTGATACCAGCAAAAGCTGTCTTCTCCATATCTATATAAATGACATTGTTATGGCTGTCTTGTGAGTATTTCTCATATATTCGCCGCATTACACAACTCTTGCCCACACGCCTTTGACCGGTAAGGGATACAACCATACCTTTACCAAACATACGCTCTATTCTCTCGGAATAGCCCTGACGTTCTATCAAAATCTGTTTCATATACTCAACACTTTTTGCAAAAATAGCAAAAGTGTTTTGTATACTCAACACTTTTGATAAAAATAACTAATCTGTTGCGTATATTTAACAAACCATCATCTATGTATTACCCCCTACTCTTTCATCCGCTTGATTTTTTCGGTTATGTAGTCGATGAATTGCTGACAGCCGAGGATTTGGATGTCGTCGTAGAGTCCGAGCACGAAGCGGCCTATGCCGAGAAACGAGGCTACGTCGGCTTGGAATGTCCAGCTGCCGTCGGCATCTGGTGTCATGAATTCGGCTGATTGGGGATATTCCTCAAGCATCAGATTGTGCGACAGCTGACCCATGCACAGCGCTATAGGATAGCGCTGCTCGCCCGAGAACATGAACATGTCGGTGTAGACCTCCTTGTGCTTCGACTCAAACGCCCACGGCACGTCGATTATCTCCACCCACTCTATGCGCGACAGCTTGAACGTCTTGTTCTGATGCGAGCGCACCTCATGGCAGCGCACGTCGCTACCGTCGTTCATTATCATGTAGGGTTCTACAATACGGTCGGACACGCTGTGGCTGTGTGGCGACGAATAGTTGTGCAGCGTCACCATGCGCCGTCCGGCTATGGCTTCCTTCAGGCGCGACAGGCACTGGTCGACACGCTGTTGCTGCTCAGGATTGGCAGCATCGGCTATGTTGAACGTTCGTGCAAGCTTCTGACGCACTCGCTGTGCTATATAGTCAGACGGCTCGCTGTCAGCCATACGGCGGCATACATACTCAGCCTCGTCATCGGTGAGCGACATGCTCTCGTGCAGACGACGGAAGAATGGTGACGAGCGGTCGATATGATAGCGTGTACCTGACTTTACAAGCAGAAAACCACAGTCGCGAAGATACTCGAAATAGTTGTACAGATGGCGTCGGGTGATGCCCAGACGGTCGGCTATCTGCTGGGCGGTGTAGCTGCCGTTGTCAGATAGAAGGAGGAGGAGGTCGAGCTCGCGACCGTATTTTTGCATTCGCATAATTATTACTATTTAAAGCCCTACCCCCGATCCCTCCCACGCAGGGAGGGGAGTAATATGTAAAGGCTGCTTACCAATTAATTCTAAAAGAATAGAAAGCTATACCCCAAAATCCCATCCACAGAAGGGATGGAAACTAAATGTATTGGCATAACGCCTTAAATATCTGTTATTTTAACTTAAGCATGTAATATTATGACTTAAGCAGCGGTTACATACCGCTCCCCTCCCTACGGGGGAGGGGCCGGGGGTGGGGCTTTTTTTTACTTCTTCTTCTCCACTTTCTTCTCCACCTTCACCACTTCAACAGTGAAGATGAGTGTTGAGTAAGGCTTGATTTCGCCTGCACTGCGTGCGCCATAGCCCAGTTCCTGCGGGATGTAGAGTTCCCACTTGCTGCCTTCGGGCATCATGCAGAGAGCCTCGGTCCAACCCTTGATGACCTGATTGGGTCGGAAGGTTGTGGTGTCGGGGGTGCGCTTGTAGCTGCTGTCGAACACGTTGCCGTCGATGGTGCGACCCTCGTACTTCACTGTCACCTCGTCGTCCTTAGAGGCTACAGTGCCCTTACCGGCAGTAATGACCTTGTACTGCAATCCCGATTCGGTAGTCTTCACACCCTCCTTAGTGGCGTTCTGCTTGATCCACGCCTCGTTGTCGAGCTTATACTGCTGCTCGGCACGCTGCTTGGCAGACTGCATGGTGTTCTGGAAGTAGCGGTCGGCAAAGTCCTGCTTCATCAGGGTGGTGTCGCCGGCTACAGCCGAGAGGAAACCGCTGTTGAACTTGAGGCTGTCGAGAGTGAACTCGGTGCCCTTCACGTCGCTGCTTACGTTGGGATAGATGCGTGTGGTGAGCATCTGGGCAATCTGCATGGCAGCGCAACGTGCCTCAAACTGCTTGTCGTGCTGTGCACCTACAGCCTCACGCAAAGTTTCGATGAATGTCTGCACGTTGGTAGAGTCGACGCCATACTGCTGCTTCACGTAGTCCATGAGTCCGCGTGTGGTGAACATACCGGCTGCATAGCTCAGCGAGTCGCTGGCACTCAGCAGGCGCGGATAGGCAGGCTGGATTACAGCTGCCGGTATAGCCTTCTTCTTTTTCTTGTCCTTCTTGACACCCTGAGTGGCGGCAAACGCTGTAGTAGCAAATACGGCAAGTGCGATGATAAGTAACTTCTTCATTGATTTATATATTTAAAATAGGGCGGCCTTGTGGGTCGCCCTTGTTTGGTTTTATTATTTCTGTGTGTGCTGGAATTACTTGCCTCCCACCTTGATGAGCTCAATCTTGAACACCAGTGGAGAGTAAGGCTTGATCTGACCCTGCTCACGCTCGCCGTAAGCCAGTTCCTGCGGAATGTAAACTTCCCATACAGAGCCTGCAGGCATGTGTACGAGAGCCTCAGTCCATCCCTTGATTACCTGGTTGGCACGGAGGTCTACAGCCTGACCACGCTTGTAGCTGCTGTCGAATACAGTGCCGTCGATGAGGCGACCCTCGTAGTTTACGGTTACGAGTGATGTATCCTTAGGCATAGCACCGTTGCCTTCCTTGATTACCTTGTACTGAACACCTGAAGGCAGAGTCTTCACGCCAGCCTTCTTGGCATTGGCTGCCATCCACTCCTCGCCCTTCTTCTTGAGCGGGCCATACTGCTCCTCCATGTTCTTTGACTTGATGGCCATCATCTTCATCTGAGCTACCTGTCCTGCCTGCTCAACGGTCATAAGGCCCTTCTTGCCCTTAACGCCCTGAATGAAGCCAGCCATGAAGTTCTTCAATGAGATAGTCTTGGTAGAGTCCTCACCGTAGAGCTCGTGGTTGATGCCCTTAACCATACGGTTGCTGATCTGCTGACCAATCTGGATACCCATGTAGTAGGCAGCCTTCTTCTTGTCGTCGCCAGCGTTGGCACCTTCTCTAAGACCCTTGATGAAAGCGTCCATGTATGTTGTGTCAACATCCATCTGTACGAGATACTGCTTCAGTCCCTGTGTCTGTGCCATACCGATGGCATACGACAGTGTGTCTACGTCGTTCTTAAGATTTGGGGTGCCTGAACCCGAGTTGCCGCAAGAAGCTACGAAGCTTGAAGCAGCGATAGCCAATACGGCTACGATTGAAAATTTCTTCATTGTTTTATTTGTTTTTTTGTTCTTTCTGTATTCCGTGCTGACGCATTACATCACCTTGATGAGCTCTACGTCGAATACGAGAGCTGCGAACGGCGGGATAGCCGCACCTGCGCCACGCTCGCCGTATGCAAGCTGGTAAGGGATGAAGAAGCGATACTTGGCACCCTCCGACATGAGCTGTACGCCCTCTGTCCAACCAGCGATAACGCCGTTGAGGGGGAATGTAGCCGACTCGCCACGCTTGTAGCTGCTGTCGAATACTGTACCGTCGATGAGTCGGCCCTCGTAGTGGCACTCTACGGTGTCGTCGGCTGTCGGCTTCTTGCCGCTGCCCTCGTTGAGCACCTGATACATCAATCCTGAAGGCAGAGCCACTACGCCCTCTTCCATAGCCTTCTCGGCGAGCCATGCCTCACCCTTCTCCTTGTTCTCCTTATACTTCTCAGCGGCGGCAGCGCGCTGCTTTGCCTCCTGCTGCTGGAAAAATTCTGTAACGATTGTCTGCGCTTCCTGGTCGTCAATCTGCGGCTGCTGACCTGCTATGATATCCTTGATAGCCTGAGCGAAATCGTCGATGTTGAGGCTTTCGGCACCCATCTGCGAAAGCTGTCGGCCAATGCCAAGGCCAAGAGCGTAACTAAGTTTGTCCATAAATTGTCTTTACGTGTTTTATTTTTTAATATATTTATTGTGTGCAAAAGTACGACTTTTCTATGATATAATGTATAGATTGTCGAAAAATTGCATTTTATTAATAGAAAAGTTGACGAGTTGACAAGGGACGAGTTGTCAACTCGTCTACTCACTTACGACAACTCAAGCATGCGCTCGATCGGCTTCACGGCGTCGCGTGCGATGTCGGGGTCGACTGTCACTTCGGGCCATTCGTGGCGCAGAGTGTTGTATATCTTCTTGAGAGTGTTCTTCTTCATATACTCACACTCGTTGCATGAGCACCCTACTCCACCCTCCGACACTTCTGGCGGCACTGGATAGAAGCGCACGTCGGGACAGTTGCGCTCCAGCTCGTGCAATATGCCTGCCTCGGTGGCGATAATGTATTCCTTGATTTCGGGATGAGCAATGGCATAGTTGAGCATGGTGGCTGTAGAGCCCTTAATGTCAGCAACAGCCAGAACAGGAGCCTTGCACTCCAGGTGTGCCATCACCACGGCATCGGGATGCTCTGCCTTCAATTTCACGATGGCCTCTACCGAGAACTTCTCGTGTACATGGCAACCGCCGTTCCACAACAACATAGAGCGGCCCGACACACTGTTGATGTAGTTGCCCAGGTTGTAGTCGGGACCGAAGATAATCTTCTCGTCCTTCGGGAACGATGCCATCACCTTCTCGGCATTGCCCGATGTCACCACAACATCCGTGAGAGCCTTGACAGCCGCAGTGGTGTTGACATAGCTCACCACCTTATAGCCCGGATGCTCCTCCTTATACTTCTTCAAATCCTCGGCACGACATGAGTCGGCAAGCGAGCATCCGGCAGTGAGGTCAGGGCACAGCACCTTCTTGTCGGGCGAGAGCAACTTGCATGTCTCAGCCATGAAGTGAACGCCACACATCACAATCATCTTGGCGTCGGTCTGCGCAGCCTTGCGTGCAAGAGCCAGCGAGTCGCCCACAAAGTCGGCCACTTCCTGTATATCGCCTACAGTGTAGTAATGAGCCAGCAGCACAGCGTCTTTCTCGCGACACAGGCGGCGTATCTCTTTCTTCAAGTCAACAGACGCGTCGACGGGTTCGTCGATGTATCCCTTTTCTATCCACTCTTTGTTCATTGTCGTATTGTTTTATGTTATTGTTTCTATTTCCTGTAAGCCTGTCCCCCACCCCATTTGTCAACACCATTTATATATTTTCTCTTTTTATTTTTTTTGAAAAGAAAAAATATTATGAGTATTATGTGTTGTTAACTTGTTGGTAAGTTTTAGCCTTTTTCTTTGGTTATTTTGTTATCAACGTTTGATACAGGATTACCAACAGGTGTTATTAATAACTTCTTGCTGATAATGAGCGTTGTATGTGTATTGTCCACAGAATGTGGTTAACACTTGCAAAGTTAATAAGTTTATATCTTTTTTCGGTAAATATGCGTGGAAAACTTTGTAATATAGACTTAATAACTCTGGTATTTATCCACACTTCACATATTGCGCCTGTTAGCCTGTTGATAACTCCCGACTTATCCACAATTTTATCCACACGTTATACACAGGGTTTTAGGGGTTATCAACAGGTACAGGGCTGTCCTGTGTGTATAACCTGTGTTAGGTGGGGTTATACAGTGTTGGTGCCTGTGTAGCTTATGTGGAGGCTGGAGGCCCTCACCGCTTAATGTGCACAGGATGGTTATACACGAATACTGTTGATTGTATATGTTTGTGTTTCACTCGATTACAGGGTTATCCACAGTTTTCCACATGGTGTTGATAAACACTATGCCTGTAATGTGTGGATAACCTGTTTATACACGGGGTTATGCACAGGTATTGTTGAAAACTATTTGTTGTGTATCAGTCTATTACATTAGTTATCCACAATTATATTGCAATTGTGGATAAATGGATATTACGAAGGGTTTTCCTGACTTCAATGATTAACCTGCAAACTATCATCATCCCACCCCCTCAACCTCACAACTGGAGCAAGCTCCAATACAATATTTGCATTTCTTGTCGCTGAATACTGCCAGTTGAACGCACCAGGAAATTCTTAGTGCGAAATTCTCGAGTTTTGAGTAGTTTTAGTTAGTTGGTTTATAATCAGTGGGTTATGGCGTTGGTAGGGTAGTGGTGGCTTTGGAGAGCTGTTCAAATGGAGGGTTTTTCATTGCAAAACGACGTTTTTTGATGTTCAAATGTAGCTCTTTTGCATTGTAAAAGGGCTACAGTGAGAGTGTAAAAGGGCTACAGTTGGATGGTAAATGTAGTCCTTTTGCAATGAGGAGCAATTGTTGCTGCTTCAAAACAATATGAAAACAGCTCTCCACAACTCTATTTTGAGATTTTTGTTTGTAACACTTTTTTACTGCCTGTACAATATTTGCATGGAAAAATTAAGCCCCACCCCCTTGCCCCTCCCCCGTAGGGAGGGGAGTAGTACGTATTGTTAACTATGTAAAGATGGCTTGTATAGCCTTACTAACATGGTTATTCGCAGGTTGTGTTGATAACTACATGTTGATATTCAGACTATTACATTAGTTATCAACAGTTAGTGTTGATATGTGGATAAGTCGCAGTTGACTGTTGTTCGTAATTTTATGCTAACACAGGTTGTTTATATTTACAGGCTGAAAGCCAGTGTTTTATGCAGTTATCCACACACCTGTTGATAACCCCTGTGTTAGTAACTGCTGCCTGTAGTAGCACATGAGGGTTTATACACAGATTATGTTAATAACTAATTATTGAGTATCAGTGAGTTAACATAGTTATCCACAGGTTATCAACAATTGTGGATAACCACACAAAAAAAACGCCATACACTACAGGCGTGTATGGCGTTTATAAATAGGGTGGGAGAGTTGTCAACAGGTTTGTGTGTAAAAGTGTTGATAACCCTGTAGGTTATTACTTCTTTTTGTCAGCAGAAGCTATATCTGCGAGTCGTTTCATCCACTTGCCGCCTTTCATACATGCTATGCCGATGATGACGAACGGAATGCTGAGGAGCTGTCCCATATTGAGCGGCAGAGCCTGCTCAAAGGCTTCCTGTACCTCTTTCGTGTACTCGATGAAGAATCGGGCGGTGAAGATGTAAGCGAGACACAGACCGAAGAAATAGCCGGTTCCTACGCGTTCTGGATGCTTGCGGTAGATGCGCCATCCGATGAAGAAGAGTAGGGCATAGGTTATAGCCTCGTAGAGCTGTCCGGGGTGGCGTGGCATGGAGTCGACGCGCTCGAAGATGAATGCCCAGGGCACGTCGGTGATGCGACCGATAATCTCTGAGTTCATAAGGTTGCCCAGACGTATGAAACAGGCTGTGACGGGCGTTGCAATGGCTATGTTGTCGAGCACCTGCCAAACGTTCATCTTGGTGCGTCTGACGTACATCCAGAGTGCCAGCATCAGTCCGAGTGTTCCGCCGTGCGATGCCAGTCCGCGGTAGCCAGTGAAGCGCCACGATCCGTCGTCGCCGATGTGTATGGGCAGGAATATCTCGATGAAGTGTTGCCAGCTGCTGAGGAATACATCGGGCTGATAGAACAGACAGTGACCCAGGCGTGCTCCGGCGAGTATGCCCACGAAGCAGTAGATAAAGAGCGGGTCGAACAGTCCCTCCTTCACTTTCTGTTCCTTATACAGGCGCTGCACTATCAGATAGGCCAATGCCAGTCCGACGAGCCAGCACATCGAATACCAATGAATGGCAAAGGGTCCGAATGTCAGTGCTGTGTCACTCGGATCCCACATGATGTATAAAAAATGTTCCATTTTTTATAGCTTACACATTAAATCTGAAGTGCATGATATCTCCATCCTGAACGACATACTCCTTACCCTCGATTGAGAGCTTGCCTGCTTCGCGTACGGCAGCTTCCGAGCCATACTGGATATAGTCGTCGTACTTGATTACTTCGGCGCGGATGAAGCCCTTTTCGAAGTCGGTGTGGATAACGCCGGCGCACTGCGGAGCCTTCCATCCCTTGTGATAGGTCCATGCCTTCACCTCCATCTCACCGGCGGTGATGAATGTTTCGAGATTGAGCAGGCTGTATGCCTTCTTGATTAGTCGGTTTACGCCGCTCTCCTCCAGTCCGAGTTCTTCGAGGAACATCTGCTTGTCCTCGTAGGTTTCGAGCGATGCGATGTCCTCCTCGGTCTTGGCAGCAATGACGAGCATTTCGGCGCCTTCGCTCTTGGCGATTTCGGATATTTGCTCAGAGTATTTGTTGCCGCTCTTAGCCGATGCCTCGTCGACGTTGCACACGTACAGTACGGGCTTGGCGGTGAGCAGGAAGAGGTCGTGAGCGTAGTGCTGCTCCTCCTTCGATTCGAACTCTACGGTGCGTGCGTTCTTGCCCTGCTCGAGCACCTGCTTGTAGGCTTCGAGTACGGCTACAGCCACCTTGGCGTCCTTGTTGTTGCCGATAGCTGCTATCTTCGACTGCTTCTGCAGCTGGCTCTCAACGGTTTCGAGGTCCTTGAGCTGCAACTCGGTGTCGATTACTTCCTTGTCCTCTACCGGATTGACGCTGGCACCGCCCTCGCGCACGATGTTGTCGTCGTCGAAGCAGCGCAGTACGTGGATGATGGCGTCGGTCTCGCGGATGTTGCCGAGGAACTTGTTGCCCAGACCCTCGCCCTTGCTGGCACCCTTGACGAGTCCGGCGATGTCTACTATCTCGCACGTTGCGGGCACGATGCGTCCCGGGTGCACTATTTCGGCGAGCTTTGTGAGTCGTTCGTCGGGTACTGTTATCACGCCTACGTTAGGCTCGATTGTACAGAAGGGGAAGTTGGCTGCCTGCGCCTTGGCGTTGGAGAGGCAGTTGAAAAGAGTGGACTTGCCCACGTTGGGGAGTCCTACTATACCACATTTTAATGCCATGTATTTATTTTTTATAATTTATTTTCACTGCAAAGTTACGCTTTTAAATCGAAATATGTGTATATAATTCGGTTTAAGCGTATGTAGCAGGTACTACTTTATCGTTGTGCGCTTTGCTGGCAGGTGTTCATCACGCGCAGCCAGTTGCCTCCCCAGATGAGTGCCATGTCGCTTTCGGAGTAGCGTCGGCGCAGCAATGCCTTGGTGAAATTGACCAGTTCGGAGGCGTCGGCGAGTCCCGGTATGCCTCCGTCGCCGTCGAAGTCGGTGCCCAGTCCTACGTGCTCAATGCCCATGAGGTCGATGGCGTGCTCCAGATGGCGTATGGCGTCGGTGACGGTCGACTTGCCGTCGGTGCGCAGGAATCCGTTGTAGAGTGTTATCTGGCACACGCCGCCTGCTGCCGCGAGGGCACGCATCTGGTCGTCGGTGATGTTGCGTGGCACGTCGCAGAGTGCGCGCGAGTTGCTGTGCGAGCATACTATCGGTGTGCGCGAGATGTGAAGGGCGTCGTAGAACGATTTCTCGCCGGCGTGGCTGAGGTCGACCATCAGTCCGAGACGGTTCATCTCGGCTATCACCTGCTCGCCAAACTGGCTCACGCCGCCGTGGGTGTTGAGCGTGTGGCGTGCCGAGTCGCATATCTGGTTGTCGCCGTTGTGGCACAGCGTGATGTATGTAATGCCGCGGTTGGCGAAGTGCTCCACGTTCTTTATGTCGTCTTCTATAGCCAGTCCGTTCTCTATGCCGGTGAGCAGCGAGCGCAGTCCACGTTGTTTGTTGCGCAGGATGTCGGCTTCAGAGCGGGCGTGGGCTATGTATTGCGAGTCGCTGAGTATGGTGTCCTCTATCTTGTCGAATATAAGGTCGGCATATTCGCGTGGTGTCTTGGCTCCGAGCGGGGCTATCTGGGCGAATGTCTCGCCCGGTTTGGGTTGTGGCAGATAAGCCACCATGGTGACGGCATCGGGTCCGCCCTCCTGCATCTTGTGGAGGTCGTAGAGTATGCGTGGGTCGCGCTGGTCGAAGTGTATGCCTTCGGGGAAGAACATCGGCGTGTCGCAGTGGGAGTCGAGCGTGATGTTACGGCTGTGGAAGAGTCGCATCTGGTGGTGGATTGCCGCCTCGCTGACGAGCCAGCTGAACAGCGGCAGACCGTCTTCGGCAAGCCATTCGGGATGCCACTGTACGCCGATTATGGGCTTCTGCTCGCTGCTTTCTATGGCTTCGATGGTGCCGTCGGGTGCCATGGCTGCTGTGCGCATGTGGTTGCCTGGATTGTCTACAGCCTGATGGTGGAAGGAGTTGACATAGATGGTCGCTTCACCGCCGAATATGTCGCTCAGCATGGTGCCCGGAGTGATGTTCACGCTGTGTGTCTGGGTGGACTGATGCGAGGTCTGCGAGTGCTTGATAAGGGTAGGTGTGGGCTTGATGTCCTGCTCTACGTGTCCGCCGAGCGACATTGCGAGCGTCTGTATGCCGCGGCAGATGCCGAGCATGGGCAGCTGACGGTCGAAGGCGTAGCGTGTGAGGAGCAGTTCGGGCAGGTCGCGCTCGTTGTTGATATTGTGCAGTTGCGGCACGGGTTCTTCGTCTGCCCAGAGCGGATTGAAGTCGCCACCGCCGCTCAATACTATAGCGTCGAGGGTGTCGAGAGTGGTGAGCAGAACGTCGTTGTCAGCCACAGGCGGAATGAGTACGGGTGTGCCTCCGGCTCTGACTATCTGCTTGTAGTAGACTTCGCGCAGCGTGGCGTCGATGCCTTCGTGATTGGTGGTGATGCCTATGATTGGTCGGTAGGCGTGTGATGGGGCAGAGGTGTATGTCTCGTCGAGATGTTGTTGCAGATTGAACTTGTTCATTGTGGATGTATAAAAAAAGAAAAAGACAACAAAGGCAACCGTTGTTCAGTTGTCTTTGTTGTCTTCGTTATGTGTGTAATTTTTACTTTTCGTCGTCTTCGAGATGTACCGGTATCTCGCGCTTGATGCTCTGGTCGAGCGAGATAAGAGTCTCGGTAGACACAACTCCCGGAATCATCTGCATCTTGTTGTTGAGCAGATCCATGAGCTGTTCGTTGTCGCGGGCGTACACTTTGAGCAGCATTGTGTACGAACCGGTGGTGTAGTGGCACTCAACAATCTCGGGTATGTCCTTCAATTGCTTTACCACGTCCTTGTACATGCTGCCGCGTTCGAGGTTCAATCCTACGTATGTGCATGTGCTGTAGCCTATGCTCTTGGGGTTGACATCGAATCCGCTTCCGGTAATCACGCCACCGTTGATGAGGTGCTGTACACGCTGGTGAATGGCTGCGCGTGAAACACCGCATTCAGCTGCAACATCCTTGAACGGTATGCGAGCATTTTTAGACAGTATACTAAGTATTTTCTTGTCGAGATTGTCTATTTTGTCCATGGTGTTAATGGTTTTTCGTATAATTATCAATAATGTTATTTACAACTGTTACATTTTGTAAGCAAAATTAGACATTATATCTGAGATAAGCAACAATGTGCAACCCATTTTTTGCTTTTTTGTGCAAAATGTATAGCAAATTTATGTTTTTTGAACTACGAAAGCCATATTTGGACGTTTTTTTTACGATTGCATCTCGTGCAGACGGCGGTAGTAGCCGCCGAGAGCTATTAGCTCGTCGTGTGTACCACGTTCAACGATGCGTCCCTCGTGGAGCACGCATATCTCGTTGGCATTCTTGATTGTAGACAATCGGTGGGCAATGGCTACTGTGGTGCGCGATGTCATGAGTCGCTCAAGAGCGTCCTGAACGAGTCGCTCACTCTCCGTGTCGAGCGCCGATGTTGCCTCGTCGAGGATGAGGATTGGCGGGTTCTTGAGTATGGCGCGGGCTATGCTGACGCGCTGTCGCTGTCCGCCCGAGAGTCGTCCGCCCCGGTCGCCGATGTTGGTGTCGTATCCTTGTTCCGACTGCATGATGAAGTCGTGGGCATTGGCTATGCGTGCCGCCTGTTCCACCTGCTCCATTGTGGCATTCTCTACGCCGAACGTGATGTTGCCAAGGAAGGAGTCGTTGAAGAGTATGGCCTCCTGATTGACGTTGCCGATGAGCTGGCGCAGGTCGTGTATGCCGAGCTGGCGCACGTCGATGCCGTCGATGAGTACCTCGCCTTCCTGAACGTCGTAGTAGCGCGGTATGAGGTCGACGAGGGTAGACTTGCCGCTGCCGCTCTGGCCTACAAGTGCTACGGTCTTGCCCTTCTCGATGACGAGATTGATGTTCTTCAACACCCACTGCTCGCCATACTTGAACGATACGTGGCGGAACTCAATCTGGTGCTCGAACGATTTGATGTGTACCGGATTGGCTGGCTCCTTGATGGCATTGTCGGCCTTGAGAATCTTGTCGATACGCTCCACTGAGGCGAGTCCCTTGGGTATGTTGTAGCCTGCCTTGGAGAACTCCTTGAGCGGATTGATGATAGAGTAGAGCATCACGAGATAGTAGATGAACGTAGGGCCAGAGAGCATCTGCTTGTCGAGCACGAGCACGCCACCCACCCACAGCACGATGATGATGAGCACGGTGCCGAGGAATTCGCTCATAGGATGTGCCATCTGCTGTCGTATATTCACGCGCTGCACAGCCAAGCGGTAGTTGGAATTGACGCGGTCGAAGCGTTCGTTCATCTTGTCTTCAGCGCAGAACGCCTTGATGATACGCAGTCCGCCGAGTGTCTCCTCAACCTGCGACATGGTGTCGCTCCACAGATTCTGTGCCTTGATGGAGTTCTGCTTGAGCTTGCGTCCTACGAATCCCATGAACCATCCGAAAATGGGCACGAAGAAGAGGGTGAATACCGTGAGCTGCCACGATATGAACAGCAGTGCCGAGAAGTAGGAGATGATGAGGATTGGATTCTTGAACAGCATGTCGAGCGACGACATGATAGAGCTTTCCACTTCGCCTACGTCGCCCGTCATACGTGCAATGATGTCGCCCTTGCGCTCGTCGGAGAAGAAGCCGAGAGGCAATGACGTGATCTTGCGGTAGAGCTGGTTGCGTATGTCGCGTACTATGCCGGTGCGCATAGGGATGATTGACGCCGACGAAAGGAAGTAGGCGCCCGTCTTGAGCATTGTAGTGAATGCCAGGAACAGTCCGATGAGCAGCAGCGTAGTGGTTGAACCTACGGTGTGTATGAGTTGCGTGACATAGTAGTCGGCGTTGTTGGCCATGACATCCTTCAGATTGTCGAGCGACCAGGGCATGAGGTGTGTTGCCGTTCCGGTGCCTTCGGTGCGGAAGAGTATCTGAAGTATAGGTATGAGTGCCGCAAACGAGAATATGTTGAGCAGTGCCGAGAGTATGTTGAACACTATCGTCAGCACTAAATACTTCTTGTATGGCGGCAGAAAGCGCCTGAGTACTTGTAGGAATTCTTTCATTCTGGTTGTTTGGATGTTGTGCCTTTGAGGGGCAGGATGTTGTGATTTAGTCGATAGGTTCGCCCAGGAGTGTAGCCGATGTAGAACCGGTAATCTTCACCATGACGCGGTCGCCGATGTGGTGGTTGTTCTTGTCGAACACCACTGCCTTGTTCTGCTCGGTGCGACCCATGAGCTGCTGGCGTGAACGCTTTGAGTAGCCCTCAACCAATACCTCGAATGTCTTGCCTATGTCCTTGCGGTATTGCTCTGCCGACACTTCGGTCTGCAGACGTATGAGCTCGTTGAGGCGCTCTATCTTCACTTCTTCCGACACGTTGTCGGGCAGGTGCTTGGCGGCGTATGTGCCGGGGCGCTCGCTATACTTGAACATGAATGCCGAGTCGAACATGCACTCGCGCACCAGCGACAGTGTCTCGGCGTGGTCCTCGGGAGTCTCGTCGTGATAGCCCACGAAGAGGTCGGTGGTCAGTCCGCAGTCAGGTATGATGCGGCGTATTGCTGCCACGCGCTCCAGGTACTGCTCGCGTGTATACTTGCGGTTCATCAGCTTGAGTATCTTTGTAGAGCCGCTTTGTGCCGGGAAGTGTATGTGCTTGCAGAGGTTGGGCTCGTCGGCTATGGCGTGCAGTATGTCGTCGGTCATGTCTTCGGGGTTGGATGTGGTGAAGCGGACGCGCATGTCGGGCACGCTCTGTGCCACCTTGCGCAGCAGTTCGGCAAACGAGCATCCGCCCTCGATGCGCTTGCCGGCAGGTGTCAGTCCGTAGCTGTTGACGTTCTGGCCCAGAAGAGTTACCTCCTTGAATCCCTTGTCGTGCAGATCCTTCACCTCTCGCAGTATGCTTTCAACGTCGCGCGAGCGCTCACGTCCTCTTGTGTAGGGCACAATGCAGTAGTGGCAGAAGTTGTTGCAGCCGCGCATGATGCTCACGAATCCGCTTACGCGTCCTGCACCGATTCGCTGCGGAACTACGTCGCGGTAGGTTTCGGTGGTAGACAGCTCGATGTTGCAGGCGTTCTGTCCGTTCTCGCACTGCGCTATCATATCGGGCAGGTTGAGGTAGGAGTCAGGACCGCACACGAGGTTGGCGTGGTGGTTGTCGATAAGGTCCTGGCGCACGCGCTCGGCCATACATCCCAGCACGCCGAGAATGAGCTTGCGACCCTTCTTCTGTTCGGCGTGCAGGGTCTCAAGGCGTCCATATATCTTGTTCTCAGCATTCTCGCGTATGGAGCAGGTGTTGAGGAATATGGCGTCGGCTTGAGCCTCGTCGTCGCACAGTTCGTAGCCAGCCATCTGCATAATGGATGCTACTACTTCAGAGTCGGCCACGTTCATCTGGCAGCCGTATGTCTCGATAAATAGTTTCTTCATTTATATATTATATATTTAATTTTCGCAAGCGAAAGGAGTTATTGGAAGTTATCGGATGATAACTCACTTTGTTTGTGAATTTCTGTTTTAGCCTATTCCTTGGCGGCGCGCTTCATCTCGAGCTTGTAGAGGTCGCCACGGCGGTCGCGCAGGTTGCGTACGGCACCGTAGGTGTGCAGCTCGTTGAGCAGCGAGAGGTCGACATCCGACACGAGAATCATCTCGGTGTTGGGCGTTGCTTCTGCTCGCTTGCCGTCGTTGGGGAAGGCGAAGTCGCAAGGAGTGAACACTGCCGACTGCGCATACTGTATGTCCATGTTGTGAACGCGCGGCAGGTTGCCCACACTTCCGGCTATTGCCACGTAGCATTCGTTTTCTATTGCGCGTGCCTGGGCACATACACGAACGCGTGAGTAGGCGTTCTGCGTGTCGGTCATGAACGGAACGAAGAGTATTTTCATTCCGTCGTCGGCCATCAGGCGCGAGAGTTCGGGGAATTCCACGTCGTAGCAGATTACGATTCCGATGCGTCCGCAGTCGGTATCGAATGTCTGTATGTGCGATCCGCCCGAGAGTCCCCAGCATTTCTGCTCGTCGGGCGTGACGTGTATCTTCTCGTACATGTCTACCGTACCGTCGCGGCGGCACAGGAAGCCCACGTTGTAGAGCGAGTTGTCCTCCTTGAGGTATGGCATCGAACCGGTGATGATGTTGATGTTGTATGATATGGCGAGCTCGCGGAAGCGGTCGCGTATATGCTCGGTATACTGTGCCATGGCACGTATGGACTGAGCCTCGCCCATATCGTTGAATTTTGCCATGAGCGGCGCGTTGAAGTATTCGGGGAAGAGGATGAAATCGCTCTTGTAGTCGCTCACCGAATCGACGAAGAACTCTACCTGCTCGAAGAGGTCGTCGAGCGAGTTGTAGGGTCGCATCTGCCACTGTACCAGTCCGATACGCACCGTAGGGCGCTTGTCGACATACGAATCCGTAGGTGGCTGATAGTAGATGTTGTCCCATTGGAGCAGTGTGGCGCAATGCTTCGACTCCTCGTCGTTGGGCAGATAGTTGCGCATGACACGGCGCACGTGGAAGTCGTTGCTCAATTGGAACGTCAGCACCGGGTCGTATATCTCGCGTGAGCGTACGCGTTCGATATATTCCTTGGGTCGCATCTTGTCGGCATACTTGTGATAGTTGGGTATTCGTCCGCCGAACATGATTGCCTTGAGATTGAGTTTTTCGCAGAGTTCCTTGCGATACTCGTACATACGGCGTGCCAGACGCAGTCCGCGGTAGTCGGGGTGAATGAACACCTCAATGCCATATAGAATATTGCCCTTGGCATTGTGAGTGTTGAAGGTCTCGTTGCCAGTCACCTGCGCGTAGGTGTGGTCGCCCTTCACCATATTATAATCAACAATAATAGACAGCGCGCATCCCACTATCTTGTCGTCGACGATTATCACCACCTGTCCCTCGGGGAAGATAGTGATGAGTTTCTTGATTTGAGCTTTTGTCCAGAACACGTCTTCGTCGCCATAGATGCGCTTGAATGAGCGTGCGAGCTGATCGTAGTCCTCCATCTGAAGGTTGCGCAGTTCTACTTTGCTGATGTTGTGAGATTCCATGTGTTATGTTGTTTTGTTGTTATGTTGAGGTGTTGTGATTTGATGTTAAGGGTGTAGTGTTGTGGTGTTTGACAAATCACACCATCTCAACACTACAACTTATCAACCCTAAAAAGTTTTCGACAAAAACTTTTTAGCCACTTCCCATATTACCATGCCAGCCGTTACGCTGACATTGAGCGAGTGTTTGGTGCCGAACTGTGGTATTTCGAGACATCCGTCTGACATGTCCACCACCTCCTGATGCACGCCTTTTACCTCATTGCCAAGCACTACGGCGTAGCGTTTGTCGGTGTCGAGCTGCAGGTTCTGAAGCTTGGTCGACCCCTCTACCTGCTCGATGCTGTACACGAAGACACCGTCGTTGTGGAGCGACTCTATGGCCTCGGTAGCTGTAGCGAAGTAGCGCCACGCCACGGAGTCTTCGCCTCCGAGTGCCGTCTTGTGAATTTCGGGGTGGGGTGGGGTGGCAGTGATGCCGCAAAGGTATACCGCCTCGACGCGGAAGGCGTCGCCAGAGCGGAATACCGAACCCACGTTGTGCAGCGAACGCACGTCGTCGAGCACTACGATAAGGGGCAGTTTGGCTGCCTCGTGAAACTCGTCAACCGAGAGTCGTTGCATTTCTATTGTACGGAGTTTGCGCATATTCTTCTTTTTATGTGCAAAATTAGATAAAAATCCCGAATTACAAGACTATTATAGCGAAAGTCACGGTAAAAAACCCTTTACAAAAAAATAATGACTAACTTTGTGCAAAGTAGAATATAAAATAAGCAAATAAGAATATCAAAAGTGTATGAAGATATTTTTCTCGCATAAAGAAGAAGTTTGGAACTCGTGGTCGCATGCTGCGGGTATAATTCTCGGTGTGGTGGTAGGCACGGCGTTCCTGGTATGGTGTGGTTGGGCGCGTAACGGTTGGGCTACGGCTGGTATCATCCTATATCTGTTCGGAATGCTGTCGAGCTACATTGCTTCCACCGTCTATCACGCCCTGTCGGCATGGTCGCCGTGGAAGGAGAGGCTGCGCAAGTGGGATCATGCCGCCATCTACTGGCACATAGCCGGTTCGTATTCGCCAATCACGCTGGTGGCGTTGCGCGAATATGGCTACTGGGGATGGGCGCTGTTCATCTTCATATGGTTGGCGGCAATTGCCGGAACCATAAAGAGTTTCATGGGACTGAAGGGGCACAGCTACGTAGAGACGGCATGCTACGTGGTGATGGGACTGAGTGTGCTCGTGGCGTTCGGTCCGTTGATGCACTGTGTGGGTCCGTCGGCAATAGTATGGATTATAGCCGAGGGTGTGGCTTACATCACAGGTGCCGCCTTCTACTGCCTTCGCAAGCAGCGGTATATGCACACCGTATTCCACTTCTTTGTGCTCGCCGGTTCGGTATGTCACATCATTGCGGTGTGGGATATTCTGATGCGGTGGCTGTAGAAAATTGCTGACGTTTTGCAAAAGGAGTCCTTTTGCGTTTCAAATGTAGTCCTTTTACAATGCAAAAGGACTACATTTTTTTGCTTGTCAGCCTATAGCTCAACCATGATATAGCTTCATACTAATTTCCCTCCATTGCGATGACAGAATGCCGTGAGGTCGTCTGTCGTGTCTTTGAAACTTAATGTGTGCATAACGTCGTAGAAACGCTCAAGCATTTCTATACCTCTAAATCTCTTAAGGTAACGATATGCTTGAGTGTCTGTCAGTTTATGCCGTTTGGCAAATTCATTGATAGAGGCGATAATATATTCCGTCTTGTTTTTGATATTATCCATAGTCTTGGGGTTTTATTGTTTGCTTTTAGTGTGCCTCCAGCCAGTTTTCGCCCCAGCCTGAGTCGGCAACGAGCGGAACCTGAAGCGGATATGCGTTCTGCATTTCTTCGAGCACAATCTTTTCTACGCGTTCCTTCTCCTCGGGCAGAACCGAGAAGTTGAGTTCGTCGTGTACCTGCAGAATCATTTTCGACTTGATGCCCTCGCGGCGGAAGCGCTCGTAGATGTGCACCATGGCAATCTTGATGATGTCGGCAGCCGAACCTTGTATCGGAGCATTGATGGCGTTGCGCTCGGCAAAGTTGCGAACGGTGGCGTTGTGCGATGTGATGTCGGGCAGATAGCGGCGACGGTGGAAGAACGTTTCGGCGTAGCCGTGCTCGCGTGCCAGCTCCTTCGCCTTCTCCATATAGGCTTGTACCTCGGGGAATGTCTCGAAATATCCGTCGATGAGCTGCTTGGCTTCGTCGCGGCTTATCTCCAGACGCTCAGCCAGTCCGAACACGGTGATGCCGTAGATGATGCCGAAGTTGGCGCGCTTGGCTTTGGTTCGCTGGTCGCGACTCACGTCTTCTATCTTCTCCTTATATATACGTGCGGCTGTGGCGGCGTGGATGTCGTAGCCCTCGCGGAACGCTTCAATCATGTTCTTGTCGCCCGACAGATGCGCCATGACGCGCAGTTCAATCTGTGAGTAGTCTGCCGAGAAGAACAGACAGCCCGGTTCGGGAATGAAGCACTTGCGTATCTCCTTGCCGTCCTCGCCTCGAACGGGTATGTTCTGGAGGTTAGGGTCGGACGAAGAGAGGCGGCCCGTAGCTGTAACTGCCTGATTGAATGACGTATGGATGTGGCCCGTGCGGGGATTGATGAGCTTCGGAAGGGCGTCGACATAGGTGCCGAGCAACTTCTTCAGACCTCTATGAGCGAGTATGTCGTCAACGATTGGTGCCTTGGAACGTAGCTGTTGCAGCACCTCTTCGGATGTGACGAACTGTCCGGTCTTGGTCTTCTTGGGCTTGTCTACAATCTTCATCTCGCCAAACAGCACCTCGCCCACCTGCTTGGGCGATGCTATGTTGAACTCATGTCCGGCGAGTTTGTATATGTTTTGCTCAATCTGCTTCATGCGGTCGGTGAGTGTGCGCGATGTCTCGGCAAGTGCCTTGGTGTCAAGCAGCACTCCGTTCATCTCCATTTCTGCCAACACTGGCACGAGCGGCATCTCGATGTTGTAGAACAAGTCGTCAACGCCAGCCTCCTTGAGGCGCGGCTTCAGCACGTTGTATAGGCGCAGAGTGACGTCGGCATCTTCTGCTGCATAGTCGCAGATGTCTGCAGGCGAGAGGTCGCGCATGTTCTTCTGACCCTTGCCCTTGGGGCCGATGAGTTCGTCAATGTGTACGGTCTGGTAGCCGAGCAGCGTCTCGGCGAGAATATCCATGTTGTGTTTCTGCTCGGGTTGGAGCACGTAGTGGGCAATCATCGTGTCGAACATAGGAGCAGCGAGACGAACACCGTAATTCATCAGCACCTCCATGTCGTACTTGATGTTCTGTCCGATTTTGAGGATTTCGGTGCTTTCGTATAGCGGTTTAAATATGTTAACAATCGTTTGCGCCTTTTTACGTTCAGCAGGAATTGCCACGTAAAATGCCTTTCCTTCTTCAACAGAGAAGCTCAAACCAACCAATTCTGCGTCAACAGGGTTGATTGAAGTGGTCTCCGTGTCTAGACTGAGAATTTGTTTTGTAACAAAAAAATCAAATAATTTACGCGCATCTTCCTCAGTTTCAATGAGTTGATAGTCGTGAGAGGTCGTTTTTAGGCTCTCAAAACTCGAAAATTCTGAACCAACTGCATCATTGGTCGGATTTTCGGCAAATAAATCGAGTTGTTGGTTAACAACTTTTTGCTGTTGTTGAGGCTTCTTTACAAATTTATCGAGAAGACTCTTAAATTCCAATTCGGTGAAGATTTCGGCGAGTCGGGCTGTGTCAGGCTCTTCAATCTTCAGCGAGTCGAGGTTGAGATCGATGGGAACGTCGGTGCGGATGGTTGCGAGGAACTTCGACATACGAATGTCGTCGACAGCCGACTCAACCTTTTCGCGCAGCTTGCCTTTGATTTTGGATGAGTTCTCAAGCATGTTGTCAATGCTGCCGAATTCGCCTATGAGTTTTGCAGCGGTCTTCGGACCCACGCCAGGACATCCGGGGAAGTTGTCGGCAGAATCGCCCATAAGTGCAAGCAGGTCGATCACCTGGGTAGGGGAGTCGAGTTCGTACTTGGCGCAAACCTCGCTGGGTCCCATAGTTTCGTATCCGCCGCCGTGACGGGGTCGGAATATGAACACGTTGTCGCTGACAAGCTGACCGTAGTCCTTGTCTGGTGTGAGCATGTAGGTCTTGATGCCGGTAGCTCCTGCTTTAGTTGCGAGTGTGCCGATAACGTCGTCGGCCTCGAAACCGTCTACCTGGAGCACCGGAATGTGCATCGCCTCAATGATAGTCTTTATGACAGGCACCGAAGCACGGATGTCTTCGGGAGTCTCCTCACGCTGTGCCTTGTACGCCGGAAACGCTTCGTCGCGGAAGGTCTTGCCATGATCGAACGCCACACCGATATGTGTGGGCTGCTCTTTGGTGAGAATCTCGTTGAGGGTATTGACAAATCCCATCACGGCTGAGGTGTTCATGCCCTTGGAATTGATGCGCGGATTTTTGATGAACGCATAATATGCACGGTAGATGAGCGCGTAAGCGTCGAGAAGAAATAGCTTGTCCATTTTTATGATGTTGTGATGTTGATGTGTTGAGTGCTGCGATGTTGAACAGGCAGCACTATCATCACCACCTCAACATCTCACCACCTCAACATATTTATTCTTATATGGTGTAAAATTACAAAAAAAATGTCACTAATAACGGCAAAATCCGTAACTTTGTACGAAATATTATAATACAATGGATTATCTGTCAATCATTAAGAACCCGATAGAGGCGGAACTCGCCGACTTTATAAGTCTTTTCAACCAGTCGCTCTCGCACGAGGACGGATTGCTCGGCTCTGCACTTGAGCATATCCGCAAGCGTGCCGGCAAGCGTATGCGCCCTATGCTGATACTGCTTATGGCCAAGAACTTCGGCACTATCAACGATGCTACACAGAACGCTGCTGTGGGATTGGAGCTGCTTCATACCGCATCGCTCGTTCATGATGACGTGGTGGATGAGAGTGAGGAGCGTCGTGGTCAGGCTTCGGTCAACGCTACTTATGACAATAAGGTGGCGGTGCTCGTGGGCGACTATATCCTTTCGACTTCCCTTTTGTGTGTGGCTCGCACTCATTCGGAGCAGATTGTGACTTATCTTGCCGAACTGGGACGTACGCTTTCCGACGGTGAGATACTGCAGTTGTCGAACATCGGACGCAAGGACATCTCGGAGGACGTTTATTATGACGTGATAAAGCAGAAGACCGCGGCTCTGTTTGAGGCGTGTGCCGGAATTGGAGCACTGTCGTCGGGAGCGTCGGAGAAGGATGTTGAGGCTGCAAAGCTGTTCGGTCAGAATCTCGGTATCATCTTCCAGATACGCGATGACATCTTCGACTATTACGACTCTACCGAGATTGGCAAGCCTACAGGCAATGATATGGTTGAGGGTAAACTGACGTTGCCCGTTATCTATGCCGTTAATAACGGTGGAAACGAGGATATGCGCCGTCTTGCATTGAAGGTGAAGGAGCACTCGGTGAGTGCCGACGAGATAGCGCAGCTTGTAGATTATACCAAGCAAATGGGTGGTATAGAATACGCTGAGCGCCGTATGTGGGAATTCCATGCGCAGGCTCAGCAGTTTATTGATGATAGAGTGGGGCAGCCGGACGTAAAGGCTGCGCTCCAGACCTATCTGGATTATGTGATAAAGAGAACGAAGTAGGAAGCGAGGAGCGTGAGCTTGCTTGCTAAGAGCTAAGCCTTGCTGGGGCTTCTTAAGCCTCTCTAAGCCTTTTTAATCACGGCTTAGGGAGGCCTAGAAAGGCCCAGTGAGGCTTAGTTCTTTCAATACCCTCTATAATCTTTTCTTGCCTTTGTCATTTGTTCTCTCATTCCTCCGCTTTCCACAAACTTTATTTCCAGCTTCTCTATAAGTTTGTTCAGCATCCAGTCGGTTTGATGAATTAGAGTTATGGCGATATTTGCTATAGTTTCATCTGAACGTTCTGTTATTGCTTTTCTATAGTAGGCGCTGTCGTTATGGGTGGCGCAAGCACGTTTGGCTTGTGCAAGTCGCGGGTCGTCAGATTGCCATTGTTCCAATCCCCTTACTCGTATATAATCTTCATAGTCTACTAACAATTCCTGTAAACTGGCTTTTGCTACGTTTGTTAGTTTTATTTCTGTTTCTTTAGAGGTGTTGCCTGCAGCCGCACCCTCTGCTATGTTCTGTTTCCCTGAACGTGATGCTTGTACCATTTGGTCGATTGTCCGGTCACCTTTTTCAAGATATTTATGAGCAAAATAGAATGTGACATCGTAAATGCACTCTGATTTTTGGTATACGAGGATGTTCTTGTAAGAGCCTCCATGAGGAAGAAAGGGCTTAGGTGTAGGCATAAGTTTGATTTTTATGGTTAGTGAATTGGGATTATTAGAGGGGAGTAGGGGCTGTTGTCTGGGCTTTGCTGAGGCTGTAGTCTGGGCCTTATTGAGGCTGTTATTAGGCCTTACTGGGTCTCAATAAGCCTTTCTAAGCCTTGGCATAAAAAGGCATAGAAAGGCCCAGTAAGGCTCAGGTAACTGCTCAGCAAGCCCTAATCCTTTAGAAGAACTTGATCTGCTCGCCCTTAATCTCGCTCAACAGCATGTTGGCGAGGCGTGATGTGCCCAGGCGGAACCACTTGTTGGTGAGCCATTTTTTGCCCAACACTTCCTTAACTATTGTGTAGTAGATGATGGCATCCATAACGCTGTTGATGCCGCCAGCAGGCTTGAAACCTATTTGGATGCCCGTTTCGTCGTAGTATTCCTTAATCGCATGACACATAACGTAGGCTGCCTCGGGTGTGGCAGCAGGCTGAAGCTTGCCCGTAGAGGTTTTGATATAGTCAGCACCTGCGTACATAGCCAGCAGGGCGGCCTTCTTTATGTTGGTAGCTGTCTTCAGAGCACCTGTCTCAAGGATTACCTTCATGGGCACTGTTTCACCACATGCTGCCTTCAGTTCGGCTATGTCGTCGCACACTCCTTCGTAGTCGCCCGAAAGGAACTTGCCCACCGGCATTACGATGTCAATCTCGGTGGCACCGTCGGCTACAGCCAATGAAGTCTCGGCAATCTTCACCTCGATGCGAGCCTGTGAAGAAGGGAACGATCCACTGACGCATGCTATCTCTACACCATCCACCTCCAGCGATTCAGCCACGGTGTTGGCGAAGCACGGATAGACGCAGACTGTGGCAACGTGGGGCATGTCGGGATACTGATTGTCGAAGTCGTTGAGACGCTCGGTGAACGCCAGTACGCTCGTGTCAGAATCGGTTGTCTTTAGCGTAGTAAGTTCGATGCTGCCGAAGAGGAATTTCTTTACATCTATAGTGTCGTTGGCAGACACCTTCTCGGCAATGATATTGCGTACGGCATCGCGTACTGCGTTGTCGTCGATATTGGTGTTGTATTTTGCCAAAGTCTGTTCATACTTGTTAGTCTTCTGCTCTCTCTGAGTCTCCTCGTCGTGAAGGATTACATCTTTTATTATTCCCATAGTTTTATGCTTTTGTTTTTATTGTTATCGATAGTAGGTTATCTGAGTTTGGGGTTGTTCTTATGGCGCAGCTTGTCGCGGTTGGTCTTCTTCTCAATACTCTTCTTGAGAGCCTCCGTAAGGTCCACGCCCGTTTGATTGGCAAGGCAGATGAGTACCCACAGAATGTCTGCCATCTCCTCCGAGGGGTCGTGCGATTCACCCTCCTTGAAACTTTGGTCGCCATATCGGCGAGCCATGATGCGTGCCAATTCGCCCACCTCCTCGGTAAGGCAAGCCATATTGGTGAGTTCGGAGAAGTAGCGCACGCCATACTCCTTTATCCAACGGTCTACCGCCTCTTGTGCTTCCTTGATAGTCATAACGCTTGATTTTAGATGTCAACAGGCAGTCCCAGCACCATCAGATAGATGTCGTATACAAGCCATATAGCAAGAATTGCAACCAGGCAGATGCGGAATATCACTCCAATCTTCTTGCTTCGCGATACGCTGTGGAATGGTCGTGGAAACTCCAAATAGGTCATGATACTGAAACCTATAAACAGCAATGCGCAACCCGTAAATGCGTATAATGGCTTGTTGGCTCCCCACGAGTCGCGGGTGAACATCAGCACCAGTCCTACAGCTTCGAGCAGTAGGGCAGTATTTGAAAGATATTTCTTCATAAGCTAAATTATTAAGTGGTTCTAAATGTCAGTTATTTACGGTTATTATATCTCATAATTTCCCGTTTATTCCTTGTTCTTGGTGTCCATACATATGGTTACGGGTCCGTCGTTCAATAGTTCCACCTTCATATCGGCACCGAATTCGCCCGTTCCCACCTGACGGCCGAGTGCTGCCGAGAGTTTGGTGCAGAACTCCTCGTAGAGTGGTACAGAAATCTCGTGACGTGCGGCGCGAAACCACGACGGGCGGTTGCCTTTCTTGTACGAAGCGTAGAGCGTAAACTGGCTCACAACCAATGCTTCGCCCTCGACATCAAGAATAGAGCGATTCATTACGCCATTCTCGTCGTCAAACACTCTCAGAGCTGCCACTTTCTTTACGAGCCAATCGACATCTTCTGTAGTGTCAGACTCCTCTATTCCGAGCAAAAGAAGGAAGCCTTTGCCTATCTGGGATTTGATTTCACCATCTATTGTTACTGATGCGTGTTGCACACGCTGTATCACTGTTCTCATGTTTGTATGTTTTTGATATGTTAATTTTTACGCCGTTTACAAAGGTAATCATATAAAATGTAAAATGAGTGTAAAATTATTCCAATTTCTTTGTTATATCATTTTAAATTAATAATTTTGCAAAGTGAATGGAAGTCTGCCTAAAGGTACGTTGGCAGACTGGTTTTTAAGCAATGTTTAAAGGACTTTTAGTTTTTAGTATAATTTGATATAAGGATTGACTTGTACAAGCTCGTGAGAGTGGAAGGCAAGATTTTTTGAAGATTTAAGATCTTCTCTGTGTGTGCGCTGGAACCGTGAGGTTTGGGCGCATTTTTTTTGCTTATATTAGTAGGCTATGGCGTCTCGGTCATAGCCTGAGCTGTTAGCCATCTTATTTATTTTTGCTCAAACTTTCCTTCACTTTTGTTGCTTTGCTTGCTCCTATGACTGCCGAAAGCTCCTCGAACGAAGCCTCGCGTATGCGCTTTACGTTCTTGAACTCGTTGAGCAGTTTCTCGCGTGTGGCTGGTCCTATGCCTGGAATGTCATCGAGAGCGCTGTGAAGGGCGTGTTTAGAGCGCTTGTCGCGGTGGAACTGTATGGCGTAGCGGTGTACTTCGTCTTGGATGCGTGTGAGCACGTGGAAGAGTTCAGAGTCCGTTTTCAGTGCTATTGTCTTCGGAGGATTGCCATATAGCAGCTCGTTGGTGCGGTGGCGGTCGTCCTTTGCCAGTCCGGCAATGGGGATATGCAGCCCGAGTTCGCCTTCTACAACTTCGCGCACTACGCTCATCTGACCCAATCCGCCGTCGGTAATGATGAGGTCGGGCAGGGTAGCGCCTTCCTCCATCATTCGAGTGTAGCGTCGACGCACCACTTCTTGCATCGAAGCGTAGTCGTCCGGTCCTTCCACCGTCTTTATGTTGTATTTGCGATAGTCCTTTTTCGACGGTTTCATTCCCTTGAACACGATGCAACCAGCCACGGCGTCGGTGCCAGAGATGTTGGAGTTGTCGAAGCATTCTATTTGATAGGGCAGTTTCGCAAGCTGCAGCTTCTGCTGCAATTCCTTCATCAGTCGTGTCTGTTTCTGCTCTGGATTGAGCTTTTCTGCCTGCTTCAGTCGGTCGAACTTATACTGCTTGCAGTTCATTTCGCCAAGTTCGAGCAGATGTTTCTTGTCGCCTCGCTGCGGAACGAAGAACTGTGCCTCGTTCAGTTGCCACTCCATATCGAACGGAACGATGATTTCCTTGGCCTTGCTATTGAAGCGTTCGCGTATTTCGGGGATAGCCGTCAGCAGCAGTTCGCGGTCGGTTTCGTCGAGTTTTCGTTTGTATTCGAAGGTGAAACTCTGGTTTACGCTGCCGTTCTTCACGTGTATGTAATTGATAAAAGCCGTACGGTTGTGCTCGTCGTCGACAATCGTGAACACGTCGACGTCGGTAATAGTGTGGCTGACAACCTCGCTTTTGGCGCAGAAACTTTCTATAAGCATGTATTTCTGCTTCAACTCTTCAGCTTCTTCAAACTTCAATTCCGCAGCTTTTTGTTGCATCTCCTCGAAAACGTGCTGCGACAATTCGCGCGTGTTTCCTTTCAATATCTCGCGTGCTTGAGCTATCGATGCCTGATAATCCTCTAACGATTGCTTGCCGCAACATGGCGCTTTGCAATTATGAATGTGGTATTCTAGACACGGTTTGTATTTGCCTTGTTCTATACCTTCCTTCGTTATCGGCATTCGGCAAGTGCGAGGCTTGTAGAGTTTGTGTATTAGTTCGAGAACGGCGAACATGCTGCCAGTATGCGAGTATGGTCCGAAGAATGTTCCGAAGCGTTTGTTTATCTGTCGTGTCTTGAATACACGCGGCAGGTATTCGTTCGTGATGCAGATGCTGGGGTAGGTCTTGCCGTCCTTGAGCAAAACATTGTAGCGAGGGTTGTATTTCTTTATAAGACTGTTTTCGAGCAATAGCGCATCCTCTTCTGTGTTGACTACAGTGTAGCTTATGTCCTCTATCTTTGAGACGAGAACCTTAGTCTTGAAGCGGTCTACTTCCTTGTGGAAATAAGAAGACACACGTTGCTTCAGACGCTTAGCCTTACCTACATATATAATTGTATGGTCTGCGTCGTAGAACTGATAGCTGCCAGGTTTCTCTGGCATGTTCAGCACTATGTTCTTCAGTCGCTCTATGCGCTTCTCGTTCTCTTCTTTTGTCATCTTGCTCGTTGTATTTGTTTTGCCTGTAATGTCTGTAACTGCTTTGAAACTAAGATATTTGTCCTGTTCTGTTTCACGTGGAACTGCAACCCTGTTTTCTTCTGTTGAGACCTGTACCTTATAGCAGTAGAGGAGACCTCTTGTTTTCGATACATCTGCCTGTAGCATCATTTGCATCGAAGACGAGACATCTCCTCTTCTTTTTGAAGTTGTTGTATAAGTTTGCCTTGCTCTTTGTTAATCTGAGTAAGTGCTATGCTTTTTTAGATCTGAATGAGCGACGTAATCTCTATGTCCTTGTCGAAGTCTGCGCGTCCGTTCAGTCCCTCGTTTACGAGTTCGATGATGAAGTTGCAGTATACCTTCTTGGGGTGGAACTTCTTGACGAGATTGCATGCTGCCTGCATTGTGCCGCCAGTAGCAAGCAAGTCGTCATGCAGTAGGATTACGTCGTTCTCATTGATTGCGTCCTTGTGGATTTCGATAGTGTCCTTGCCATACTCTTTGGCGTAGCTTTCCTGCACGGTGTCGCAAGGCAGCTTGCCGGGCTTGCGGCATAATACCACGCCGGCGTTCAAGCGCAAGGCGAGGGCAGACGACATAACGAAGCCGCGCGACTCGATTCCTACTATCTTTGTAATGCCCTTGTCTTTGTAGAGATCGTACATCTCATCGCAAATCTCTTTAAGACATTCGCTGTTCTTGAAGAGTGTTGTAACGTCACGGAAGTTGACTCCCTTTTTCGGCCAATCTGGAATACAACGCAGATTGTCAAGCAATAGTTTGTTGTTCATTATCAGTTGATTTGATTAAATTCGTTGTTCTTTTTGTTTCACGTGGAACGAGAAGCCAGCGGCAACGCCGCTGGAATTAGGAATTAGGAATTTTGAGTTTTGAATTCTGCTCGGCTACGCCTGCGCTTTTGAGTTATTCAATTATGAATTGCTCTTGGCTGTGGCTTCGCTTTTGAGTTGTTCAATTATGAATTGAAGAGTTGTGCAATTGTATTTCGATGGGGCTTTGTATCGCATGCTTTCTTTGTGCTACGATTTATTGAATCGGTTTGCTGCTCAGGCTATGGCGGTGACGCCATAGCCTCCTATGGTTTGTTTTGCATTGCTTGTACAGCCCAACTTAGAATTTGTGGTTCTTAAATTCATTGCTCATAATTTTGAAGTCCGTAACTCCTAATTCAGAAGTTTGCAATTCAAAATCGCAGGCGTAGCCGCGAACAATTCAAAACTCAAAATTCAAAATTCAAAACTCGCATTATCGATGCATCAGAACCAGCAGTACGTTGATGTCGCTTGGCGACACGCCTGGGATGCGCGATGCTTGTCCGAGAGTTTCGGGATTGATGCGCATGAGTTTTTGTCTGCCCTCGGTCGATATCTCGTGGAGTTCGTTATAGTTGAAGTGTCCCTTGATATGGATGTCTTCGAGGCGGTGCATCTTGTCGGCTATCTGTCGTTCGCGCTTGATGTAGCCGTCGTACTTGATGAGTATTTCGGCAGCTTCAATGATTTCGTCGCGTCGTGCGTCGTCGATATCGAGCGCAGCACGGAGTGGGGCGATGGCAGAAGCAAGCTGGTTTATGGAGAGCTGGGGGCGAGCTATCAGACTTGATATTGTAGCGCCGAACTGCATAGGAGTTGTACCGAACGATTCGAGAGCTGCGTTTACGTCGCGAGGCTTCACGTTGGTAGAGTTGCAGAAGCTTACGATGCGTTCAATCTCCGCCTTCTTCTTAAGCCAATGGTCGTAACGTTCGCGTGAGGCGAGTCCGAGTTGGTAAGCCTTTTCGGTGAGTCGGGCGTCAGCATTGTCCTGACGGAGCAGGATGCGGTATTCGGCTCGTGAGGTGAACATGCGATACGGTTCGTCAACACCCTTAGTTGTGAGGTCGTCGATGAGCACTCCTATATAGCTTTCGTCGCGCTTCATGATGTAAGGTTCGCTGCCTCCGCAGAGTAGGGCAGCGTTGATGCCCGCCATAGTGCCTTGTCCGCCCGCTTCTTCATATCCCGTCGTGCCGTTGACCTGACCTGCGAAGAACAGACCCTTTACTATCTTCGACTCCAACGACGGCTTCAGCTGCGTAGGGTCGAAGTAGTCGTACTCTATGGCGTAGCCCGGTCGGTAGACTTTTATATCACGGAAAGCCTTTATTTTCTTCAAGGCAGCGAGCTGGACATCCATCGGCATGGACGAAGAAAAACCGTTAAGATACATCTCGTTGGTGTCCTCGCCTTCAGGTTCGAGAAAAAGCGGATGCTGGTCCTTGTCGGGGAACGTCACGAGTTTGGTTTCTATCGAAGGGCAGTAGCGCGGTCCGGTGGACTTAATCTGACCGTTGTAGAGGGGCGATTCGGCTATGGCTGCGCGTAGAGTGTCGTGCACCTCCTTATTAGTATATGTGGTCCAGCACGGCAGCTGCTGCAGATGTCGTGGGGCAGTCATGTATGAAAATCCGTGATAGTCGGTTTCGCCGGGTTGGCATTCCATGTCCTCGAAGTGTACGGAGCGTCGGTCTATGCGTACCGGTGTGCCCGTCTTCATTCGCTGTGAAGTAATGCCGTGTCGGGTGATGCTCTCGGTGAAGTGCAGTACGGCAGGTTCGGCGCATCGTCCGCCCGGCACTTGCTTGCGTCCCACGTGCATCAGTCCGTTGAGGAATGTGCCCGCTGTGATGATTACAGCCTTAGCGCGGAACGTCACGCCCCACACCGTTTCCACTCCAACCGCTTCGCCGTTCTCCACCAGGAGTTCGCATGCCTCGTCCTGCCAGATGTCCAATCCGTCGACACGGTCGAGACGTGTGCGCCACTCCCAGATGAATTTGCCGCGGTCGCATTGTGCTCGCGGACTCCAAACGGCAGGTCCCTTGCCGCGGTTGAGCATACGGAACTGTATCGATGTGGCATCCGTCACGAGCCCCATCTCGCCTCCCAGCGCATCAATCTCGCGTACAATCTGTCCTTTGGCAATTCCGCCAATGGCAGGGTTACAGCTCATCTGTCCAATCTTGTTCATATCCATCGTCACCAGACATGTCTTGGCGCCCATACGTGCTGCCGCTGCTGCAGCCTCACAACCGGCATGTCCGCCTCCGATGACTATAACGTCGTAGTTGAAAATCATATGTATTGCTTGTCGGTGTTAAATTGTGCGGCATGGCCCAGAGCCATACAGCGCATGTTTCATGCTCGCAAAATTAAGAATAAAAAATGATTTTTGAAGAGAAATAGTTTGATTTATCATCAAATTTCAGTATTTTTGCAGACTGTAAGGATATGGCTTATACCTATTATATAGTATAGTGTGACGAGTGCGGTGCCATATTGCAGCAAACTACGCAATACAGCATCACTGAAAGTCGCATTCTACCGTATGATTTCCCCACAAGTATCGGCTGTAACCCTATATGAAATTGTGTAACCTTAAGGAATGAAACATCAATAATTCTAACAGTTAATAATTTAAATTTCAAATCATTTATGTGGTTAATCAATTCATCTATTGGTAGAAAGGTGGTGATGGCCTTGACTGGTGTCGCCCTTGTTCTATTCCTGACATTCCACATGTCAATGAATGTTGCTGCTCTCTTCTCAGGAGATGCTTACAACACTATCTGTGAGTTACTCGGTGCCAACTGGTATGCCGTAGTTGCGACAATGGGTCTTGCTGCCCTCGCAGTAATCCACATCGTTTACGCCTTCTGGCTCACGATGCAGAACCGTGCCGCTCGCGGTACCTCTCGCTATGAGGTTGTAGCTAAGCCTCAGAACGTAGAGTGGGCATCACAGAACATGCTCGTACTCGGTATCATCGTTCTGCTCGGTCTGTTGCTCCACTTCTTCAACTTCTGGTACAACATGATGTTTGCTGAGCTCGTAGGTTTCGAGGGCGTATGTGATCCTGCTGACGGCTTCGGCTGGATTCAGGAGACATTCAAGAACCCGGTTTACGTAGTTCTCTACATCGTATGGCTCGTAGCTCTCTGGTTCCACCTCACACACGGTTTCTGGAGCGCAATGCAGACATTCGGCTGGAACGGCAAGGTATGGTTCAACCGTTGGAAGGTTATCGGTCAGGTTTACTCAACCCTCCTCATCCTCGGTTTCCTCGTAGTAGTAATAGCTTTCGCACTTGGTTGCGCTCCCAGCCTTTGCTGCTAATTCAACTATCAACATTCAAAAATCATAATTTCTATTATGGCTAAGACTATTAATTCAAGAATCCCTGAAGGCCCAGTGGCCGAGAAGTGGACCAACTATAAAGCTCACCAGCGTCTGGTGAACCCCAAAAACAAACTCAAGCTCGACGTTATCGTTGTAGGAACAGGTCTTGCAGGTGCTTCTGCAGCAGCCAGCCTCGGCGAAATGGGTTTCCGTGTGCTTAACTTCTGCATTCAGGACTCTCCGCGTCGCGCTCACTCTATCGCAGCTCAGGGTGGTATCAACGCTGCCAAGAACTATCAGAACGACGGTGACTCAGTATATCGTCTGTTCTATGATACAGTAAAGGGTGGCGACTACCGTGCACGTGAGGCTAACGTATACCGCCTCGCTGAGGTGTCAAACGACATCATCGACCAGTGCGTTGCACAGGGTGTTCCTTTCGCTCGTGAGTACGGCGGCATGCTCGCCAACCGTTCATTCGGTGGCGCTCAGGTGTCACGTACATTCTATGCTAAGGGTCAGACCGGTCAGCAGCTGCTCCTCGGTGCTTACTCAGCACTCTCAAAGCAGGTAAGCACAGGCCGCGTATTGCTCTACACTCGTTACGAGATGGAGGACGTAGTTATCGTTGACGGTCGTGCTCGTGGTATCATCGCCAAGAATCTTGTTACCGGTAAGCTCGAGCGCTTCTCTGCTAACGCTGTAGTAATCGCTACTGGCGGTTATGGCAACACATACTTCCTTTCTACAAACGCTATGGGTTGCAACTGTACAGCAGCTGTCCAGTGCTATCGTAAGGGTGCTTACTTCGCAAATCCTTGCTACGTACAGATTCACCCGACATGTATCCCCGTACACGGCGACAAGCAGTCTAAGCTTACACTTATGTCAGAGTCGCTGCGTAACGACGGTCGTATCTGGGTACCGAAGAACATCGAGGATGCCAAGGCTCTGCAGGCAGGCACCAAGAAGGGCAGCGATATTCCAGAGGAAGAGCGCGACTACTACTTGGAGCGTCGCTATCCGGCATTCGGCAACCTCGTTCCGCGTGACGTTGCTTCACGTGCTGCCA